>FWPU01003785.1_pt1 | contig 37011 bp, 27 predicted proteins | sample 2228361 | NCBI WGS metagenome assembly FWPU01 (sample SAMEA103939777, study PRJEB20133) | metagenome
AGGAAGCTTGGAGGCATTTCTGCAAAGGTTGGACGAGTCGTAAAGTTGCACGGGCATTCCTGCCTGTGTGCTTGATGGGCAAGATGCTCAAGCCACACAATCGCAGTACAGGAATTCTTGCCTGTGTGCTTGATGGTCAAGATGCCCAAGCTACGACTGCCCACTGCCCATTCACCCACCCCTTGATATTTAGCCACGCTAAGGGGTATATTTATAGAAAATGGAGACCCTAACGATGTCCCGACAGGCGAGCGAGACGAGTGCCTCCGCGCAGTCGCCTCTGATTATGATAGTGGGCAACCCCAATGTGGGCAAAAGCGTGCTGTTCCACAAACTCACAGGACGCTATGTGACGGTCTCTAACTATCCGGGCACCACTGTCGAAATCACGCGCGGGAGCCTGCACTACAAGGGACATCGCTACACCGTGATCGACTCACCCGGACTCTACTCGCTGAACCCGATTACCGAAGAGGAGCGCGTTGCCCGAAGAATGCTCCTGCGCCAGCGACCGAACTTAGTCTTGCATGTAGTGGACGCCAAGAATCTGGTGCGGATGCTCCCGCTCACTCTACAACTGATTGAGCTCGGCTTGCCAGTGGTGCTGGTGCTGAATATGATGGACGAGCTGGAACGCGCAGGACTTCAAATCGATATCGAGTCGCTCCAGCGGTCGTTGGGGATTCCTGTCGTGCCGACCGTGTGCCTTTCAGGACACGGCATCGTCGAGTTGAAGGAGCGTATCCATGAACACTTCCACTCCACCCAGTCCACTGTCCTACCCGCCAGCGATTGAGCAAGCACTCTCCGAGATAACAAGCCGCCTGCGCGGGGACTATCCACTCAGCCAGCGCACGCTTGCTCTGCTCCTGCTTCAGGGCGACGAAGAAATCTGGGAGGAGGTTCAAACACAAGAGAGTCAGCACACTCTTGCCGAGATACGCGCCATTGTGACACGCGCCCAAGAGAGCATGGAAACGCCCCTTGCCTGGCAGATTGAGCAACATCGCCAGCAGTGGAGCCAACAGGTGAGCCAGCAAGTACTGAACACCAGCGCTCCCGCGCGTCCCCAAACAGTTGCGCAGTGGGTCGGTTGGCTCTGTATGAATCCTTGGACAGGGTTCCCCATCCTTGCGCTGGTGCTCTACTTCGGGTTGTATCAGTTCGTGGGTGTCTTCGGGGCAGGCACGGTCGTCGGGCTGATAGAAGAGACCCTGTTTGGCGAGGTCATCAACCCTGCGGTAGAAGCGTTCGTACGCCGAGTGATTCCGTGGGAACCGATTCAGGAACTGTTCGTGGGGGAGTACGGCGTGTGGACCTTGGGCGTGACCTACGCCGTTGCGCTCATCCTGCCGATTGTGACCTTCTTCTTCTTCGTGTTTGCCCTGCTGGAAGACACAGGCTATCTCCCGCGCTTGGCACTCCTGATTGACCGCGTGTTCAAGGCGATGGGGCTGAACGGGCGAGCGGTCATTCCGATTGTGTTGGGCTTCGGCTGTGATACGATGGCGACAGTAGTCACGCGCGTGTTGGAGACTCGGCGCGAGCGAATCATCACCACCTTCCTGCTCACGCTCACAATCCCTTGTTCTGCGCAGTTGGGCGTGGTATTGGCGCTCCTCTCTGCCTATCCGTTGGGTTTGCTGATTTGGGCGGGTGTGTTGGTGGGCGTGTTCTTGCTTGCAGGTTGGCTCTCGGCACAGGTTCTGCCCGGCACGGCGACTCCTTTCTATATGGAAATCCCGCCGATGCGCCTGCCGAGCCTCTCGAATGTGTTGCTCAAGACGGTGGCGCGCTTGCAGTGGTACTTCTTGGAGGTGTTCCCGCTCTTCATCTTGGCGAGTGTGCTGATATGGCTGGGGCAGTTGACGGGGCTGTTCGACTTGGCTCTGCGCGCGCTGACACCCATCACACGCCTGCTGGAACTGCCTGAAAGCGCGAATGTGGCGATACTATTCGGCTTCTTCCGACGCGACTATGGAGCAGCAGGACTGTACGATTTGGTGGAGAAAGGTCTCATCACAGGCAATCAGGTGCTAATTGTGGCGGTGGTGCTGACCCTGTTCGTGCCGTGCGTGGCGCAACTACTGATTACGCTCAAAGAGCGCGGTTGGAAGGCAGGGCTGGCGATGTTCGTCATCTCGCTGGGCGTGGCGATTGGGGTGGGGTATGCTTTGGCAAATATACTTCGGGTCTTGGGGGTGAGCATCGGATGAAGTGCGCTTTCTGCGGACAGGAGTTGACCGAAGAGGGAATTGCAAAAGCGTGCCACGGATGTGGGGCGTTTGGGGGCTGTCGGCTCGTCAAGTGCCCACGCTGTGGCTATGAGCAACCCCAAGAACCGAAGTGGCTCAAGCGCCTCGTCGAGTGGGCGAAGCGCAAGCGGGAGGCACCCCAGCGATGAAGATACCGTTGTCCCAACTCAAGCCGAGTGTGCCTGCCCGCGTGGTAGAGATTCAACACGACTCTGAAGGGCACTGGCGCAAGTTGAGTGTGCTCGGCATCCTGCCCGGTGCCCAGCTGGTGCTGGTACAGCGGTTCCCGACTTTCGTGGTGCAGGTTGGCTACACGATGGTCGCCTTAGACGCTCAACTTGCATCGCTGGTGCTGGTAGAGCCGACTCAGCCTTCTTCATCATCGAGTGCGTCGCGCAAGAGGTGATAAGCACCTACAAGGCACGCTGCTGCCAGTGCCAAAGCAATCGCTGAGAGCATAGGTGATTCCTCCCCAAGTGGTTTTGAAACGATTATCGGGCAGTTCACTCCGACCGCTCATCGCAAGATTACGGGTTTTGGATGAGGGGGGCACATACCGAAACGCTCAGAGGGCTTTCCCTATAAGCAGGTTAGGGCACGATACTTCTTGAAAGATGATAAGGTATCCTACATCTATGCTTCAAAAGGTGTGGTTGGTGCCCGATATCGAGTGTGAGGGATGTGTTCGTTCGATACGCCACGCTCTGAGCGATATGGACGGTGTTCGCCGAGTGTCGGTGGATTTGCTCACGAAGCGGGTGGAAGTGGAGTTCGACCCACAAAAGGTGAACACAGAGCAGGTGCGCCTCCAGATCGAGCAGGCAGGCTTTAGCCCTCAGGAGAGTGAGTAGCGATTCGAGACGAACTGTCGAGTCAACAGGCGCAACGGTTCACACGGGTCAACCTGGGCGTTTGGCTCGTGGTGGGCGTTGCAGTGTTGTGGGGTATAGCGCGCCATCTGCAAGGCGCATTCACCCTCTCCGCCCCGATGCTGGGCGTGCTGATTGTGTTGGGCGCGCTCTCGGCACTCCTGCGCACATGGGTCGGGATGCGCGACCCGCGCGTGATGTTTTCGTTCACCGTGCCCCTTGCCATCTTAGACCTGATGATTATCTCGCTGGCGGTTCGGCTCACAGGAGGCTACGAAAGCGAAGCGTGGCTCCTTTACTTCGCACTACTGATTTCCGAATCGGTGGTGATGAAGCCCCGCGCGTGGGTTGCGATGCACCTGTTGATGATAGTGGGCTACACCAGCGCGGTCTACCCCATTCCCCCTGAGCTTTGGACCAACTTTGCGTTCCGAGTGGCGATGGTGTGGGTCGCTTCGTGGCTGATCCACCAAGTCTTACGAAGCCATGTGGAGTACCGACTGGAGCTGGCGGAACTGCGTGAGCAGGTCGGTTTGAACCAAGAGCGTGAGCGCATCGCCCGCGAGTTTCACGATGGGTTGGGCAATACACTGGTTAGCGTGGTGCGCGGGTTGGAACTGCTCTCCCTGCGCTTCCGGCAACAGACTGCCGAAAGGGTGGAAGCGCAAATCACCGAGTTAGCCTGCCTAGTGCGTTTGGCTTTGGACGAGACGCGCCAAATGATACGCCAGCTCAATCCGCTGGGCGCTCAGGACATTTGCCACCAGATTACACAGATGGCAGAGCGCACCGCCGAACGGCTCAACGCTCAACTCCATTTAGAGTGCCCAACTACTCCACCCGAACTCACACCGCTCCAGTCGCTTATGTTGAGCCAAGTGGTGAAGGAGGCACTCTCCAACGCCCTCAAGCATTCAGGACAGCCCCAAAACCTGTGGGTACAATTTGAGGTGAAAGGTGGTTGGCTGGAGGGTTGCATTCGTGATGATGGTGATGGTTTTGATCCCCAGCGCATCTTAGAGGGATACGGAATGCACCATATGGAAGAGCGCATCAAGTCGCTGGGTGGCAGGCTGGAACTCCACAGCGCACCGGGCGAGGGCACCACAGTTCGCTTCCAAATCCCGATGGAGGCACACGATGGAAAAAGTTAGACTGATTGTTGCCGACGATAACGAGCGTCTCCGAGAAACAGCACGCGAACTCTTGGAGACCGACCCAAACATCGACCTGCTGGGTCTTGCCGAAGATGGAGAGCAGGCGGTTCAACTCGCCCACCAGTTCGAACCCGATGTGATTTTGATGGACATTCAGATGCCCCGCATGGACGGCATCGAGGCGACTCGGCGCATTCGAAACCTCCTGCCGAATGTGAAGGTGGTCATCTGGACGGTGTTTGGGGACGACCAACATGTGTTCGAGGCAATCAAGGCGGGCGCCATCGGCTACCTGCTCAAAGACGGACCCGCGAAAGAGATTATTGAGGGCATCCATCGCGCCGCGCAGGGCGAATCGCTCCTTGCGCCCTCCGTAGCGACCTATGTGATTGAGGAGTTCAAGCGATTACGAACCCAAGTGGAACCGCCCCACGACTTGCTGTGCGAGCTGACCCAGCGCGAGACCGAAGTTCTGCGACTCATCGCCCAAGGCAAGCGCAATAAAGAGATTGCCGACCAGCTCTATCTAACCGAAAAAACCGTCAAGAACTACATCTCCAGCATCTTGCATAAACTGCAGGTCAACTCGCGCACCGAAGCGGCGCTTCTCGCCACGCGCAAGGGGTTAGTCTGAACGATGCGTGCGACCTATCGCTCACTCCGACCGCTCATTTTGTGGAAGGAGACGGCGCGCCCGCTGGACTGGGCAAACCTGTTCGGGCGCCAATCCGCAGTGGAACTGGAAATCGGGTTCGGCAACGGCGATTACTTGGTGCGTCGTGCCAAAAGCTACCCTGAGCGCGATTTCGTCGGTATCGAGATGGAGTGGGCGGGTGTTCAGCGTGCCTTGCGCCGTGCCAACAAGGAAGGGGTGCAAAACCTACGCCTTATCTTGGGCGACGCAAAGCCGATTTTGCGATGGGCAATCGCGCCCGAGAGCCTCCACCGAATCTATTCACTGTTCCCGTGCCCTTGGCCCAAGACACACCACCACAAATATCGCCTGTTCGACCAAAAATGCCTCCAGTTGCTGAACAGCCGCCTGGTGGATGGAGGCGAGTTCTATCTGCTGACTGACCACGCCGACTATTTCGGGTGGGTGTTAAGCCACTTGACCGATACAGGGTTTCGAGTGGAAGCGCGTACCGTTCCCCCCAGCGTGGGCACAAAATACGAGCGGAAGTGGCAGGAGGGTGGGCAAACACGATTCTACGAGCTGGTCGCTCAGAAGGTCGCACACTGCCCGATTCCCCTGCCAGAGGAGGAGCCGATGGAAACCTACCGAGTAGCCGAGATCGACCCGAGCCGAATCCAACTGCCCGATACCGACGATTTGCCCCTTGTGAAGTTCAAAGAGACGCGCTTTGACCCCGAACGCAAAATTTGGATGACGCGCGTGATTGTGGTGGAAGATGACTTCACCCAACATTTCTGGATTGAAGCGGTGCATACTGGGCGCGATTGGCATATTCGCCCGATGCAGGGCTGTGGAATTGTGCCGACGGTTGGCGTTCAGCGCGCCTTAGACTTGGTCTATCAAGCCCTGAAAAGCGATTAGGGTTGCGGAGGTGGGTTCTCTGTGTTCGGTTCTGAGGCGACCACCTCGCGCAAGGTCTGCATAAACTGCTCGAGGCTCTCGGCAGTGACAGAGTGGCGCATAAGGTTCTCAAGTGTCTCAATCTGCGAAATTTTTTGGATGAGTTCACGAGCCTCGTCGGGCACCTGCTGAAAGCGCGCACTCAAGTTGGTCAGCACACTCTGCTGGAGTCCTTGCTGGAGTCCGTCCAAAATCCCCTTGCGTGCCCCGCGTTCAAGGATTCGTCGCTCCCAAGGCGAGAGCCACGAGCGTCTCTGCTTACGACGAACATCCTCCACAATCGCTTCGACCTCACGCTCTAAATGGGCTGGTAGGTTCATAAAGTAGTCCACCACCTTGAAACCGAGCCGATTGTACCCCATACAAAAACGGGAGAGGCGTTCGCCCCTCCCGTTTGTCTTTGACTGAAGTGGAGGTGTACGATGATGAGACTCTACTCTCGGTTGGTACTGATCACGACTTGCCCTTCCTGCATATCGTAGGCGACCTCGGCGTTTAGCAGTGCGCTGAAGACCGATGCAGGCACGAGCACCCGCCCACGCACGATGCGAACGGTTCCCTCTGCCTCGACGAGTTCGCCATTCAGCAAGATGCGGTTGTTGCGCACATCGACCTGCACGATGCGCTCGGACAGTTCGGCAGTAGCGAGTTTGGCAAGGTTATCCCAGCGCAGAGTGCCTCCTGCCTGCTCCAGCACATGGCGCAGCGCAACGAGTGGGATGCCGTCTTCCACCTGCGGTGCCACATCGAAGGTGATGAGCGAGGCGTCCAGAGCGACCTCGAAGGTCTCCACTCCAGCGGGCAAGCGCGCGCCCAGTTCGAGCGGGATCCAACTCTTCTCGGTAGGTGCGCTCTTGGCAGTAGGTGTAGGGGCAGGCGCACTGGCAATCTGAGGCTTTTGGAGTTTCTGTCCGCGCATCATCGGTTCAGCTTCCGATGCACGCAGGCTGGCTTCTTCAACAGTAAGAGGTGAACTGCTGGATACAACATTCGGCTCCTCCACAACCTCTGGCATGATCGAGCGATTGGGTGCCAGTGTGGGGGATGGCTCTGAAGTGCGTGGAGCGGGCGAAGCAGGCTGAGGTACGCTGGGAGCAGGGGACGCACTCGGAGACAACTCAGCGCGACTTGACGGGATGCTCAAGCGCGACTCATCCACAGGACGCCCCTCGCTGAAAGGTGAAGTGCGCAAGTTGCCATACGCCAGCATCATTGGCGACTGCGCCATCGAAAGCAACGGCTCGTTCAAGCCGACCTGTGCGTCGGACTGCATCGGTTGGGTGGGCAGTTCGGTCTCATCCTGCGTTTGGCGTTCGGTGCGACCGCCTGGATTGTTCACGCGCACGCGTGTGAGAGGCGTGCGGAAGGTTCGAACGCCGTCGAACACCTGTGCTTCCAGCGTGTGGATGCCGTTCGGCTCCTGAGTGGTATCCCAAGCGAACACATAGGGCGGGAAGTTGCGCAGGGCACGCACCTGACCGTTCACATAGAAGGTCACATACTGCTGACCCGACTGATTCAGGCGCACCTCAATCGGAACCGTGCCAGAAACTGTTGCCGAGTTGCGAGGCAGGATGATGCTGATTGGGGCGCTGGGGTCGAGGTCAATATCGACCGCCGTCTGCATTTCGCCCAGCAGTCTGCCCTGAGCATCATAGTAGCGCACAATCGCATTATGCGCTCCCGGAGCCAACCCAAGCGCGCGTAGCCCTATCTGCAGTTCCGTCTGACCCCGTGAAACCGACCGACTGGCAACCACAACACCATCGATGACCACCTCCACCGAAGCGGGCTGAAACCCACGAAACTGGAGGCGAAGGGTGTTCGATGCTCCCTTCTGAATCACAGGCGCTTGGCGCGTGGACTGCCATTCAGCTAAGGCTATCGACGACACGCTCGTCAGCGCCAACGCACTGATAATCCATTTCGTTCTCTCAAAAGCCATGCAATGACCTCCTTATCCGATTCTCCTGCGCGCTCAGTGTACCCCACACTGGCTTGCAACCACTCTCTTTCGACCCTAAAACGCCGATTCCTGCCAAAATTTGGGGCAATTTGCCCGAATTTGCCCTCAAACCCTTGACTTTCGAGGGGCGTATCGTATAAACTACTTATACCCGAGGGGAGCGTGAAAACAGCGGTGGCAAGGCTTGGTAGAGGGCGAGAATCTCTGGGGCGAAGGGCTAACCGCGCAGGCGGTTCCTGTTCGGGGTTTCAAGGCGTACCAACGGAGGGGCTTAAGTATGGCTGACTACTCGGCGATGAGCGACGAGCATCAGATGTTCGATGATATCACTCTCTGTCTGAACCATCTTCAGGATGAAGAACTGGTCTTCTACGCAAAGCAAGGAAGCCAAAAGGCGGCAGAAATCCTGCTCAAACGCTATCGTTCCCTTGTCGAGAGTAAGGCGCGTGCCTACTTCCTCGTCGGCGCCGACCACGAAGATGTAGTTCAGGAGGGGCTGATCGGTCTCTACAAGGCGATACGCGACTTTCGAGAAGACCCTCTGCACAAGTTCCGTCCTTTTGCCGAATTGTGCGTCACACGCCAGATTATCTCCGCCGTCAAAGCCGCAACTCGACAAAAGCATATCCCTCTCAATGAGTATGTTTCTATTTATAAGCCACTCCAGAATAATAATGAAGAAAGCGATTCACACTTGGCGGAGGTTTTGGCAGACCCCAACACGCTCACGCCTGAGCAATGGATTATGGAACGGCGCATTCCGCTCGCTGTGTTGAAAATGGCGCGGGAACTGATGAGTGCGCTCGAGAAGCAGGTGCTGGATTTCTATTTGGACGGGCTTTCGTACCGCGAGATGTCGGAACGACTATGCCGAAGCACGAAGTGTGTCGATAACGCGCTCCAGCGTGTAAAAAAGAAACTGATTCAAGTCTATGAAGAAAACTATGGCGAGGAGAGCCAATGCCCGCGCCGTCGGCGTCGTACGCGCATTGCGCCTGAACTAGATGACAACCTCATATGAAAGTTTTGACCCCCTTAGAGCCGAGACAGGTGGCGCGTGAGGTGCTTCAGATCGAAGCCGAGGCTATTCTGCGCCTGCAAGACGCGCTCGATGAGTCGTTTGACCAAGCGGTTCAGGCGCTGTTGAACTGTGAGGGGCGTCTGATTCTCAGCGGTGTTGGCAAGTCGGGCGCGATTGCGCGCAAGTTAGCAGGCACATTCAGTAGCACAGGCACGCCCGCCATTTTTGTTCACCCGACCGAAGCGGCGCACGGCGATCTTGGCACGATTACCGCTCAAGATGTTGCGCTCCTACTCTCGTTCAGCGGGGAGAGCGATGAGTTGGTGATGCTCTGCCCTGCGCTCAAACGGCTTCAGGTGTTCACGATTGCGATGACAGGGCGCGCCGATTCAACGCTGGGGCGGATGGCAAATTTAGTGCTGAATGTGCCGATCGAGCGCGAGGCGTGTCCCCATAACCTTGCGCCTACCGCCAGCACAACAGCGATGTTGGCACTGGGCGATGCACTGGCGCTGGCGACGATGGTGGCGCGCGGGTTTACCCCCGACGACTTTGCGCTCAACCACCCTGCAGGTGCGCTGGGGCGACGGCTCCTGCTGAGGGCGCACGATGTGATGCGCACCGGCGATGCCCTGGCGGTCGTGCCTGAAACGGCTCCCCTGCGCGATGTGCTGTTTGCGATTACCAAAGCGGGTGCGGGCGCAGCGTGTGTGGTGAACGAACAGGGCGTGATGGTCGGCTTCATCACCGATGGCGATATCCGACGCCGACTCCTGCAAGATGAAAGTGCGCTCAGCCGACCTGTCAGCGAAGCGATGAATCGCAACCCCTACACACTCAAGGGCAATCCACTTGCCATCGAGGTGCTGGAGCGGTTCCACAGCCTTACGGTGAAGATTGGCGACCTGCCTGTGGTGGACGATGAGGGCAGACCTATCGGCATCATCGTGCTGAAAGACCTCCTGAGAATCGGCATTCTCTAAGCGCGGTCGCGCTTCTGAATCAGCCAGATTGCCAAGAGAATCCCAATCAGATTTGGCAGGCTACTGGCGAGCAGAGGGGGGAGTACACTGCGCCCCAGAATAATCAGGTAGCGTGCCAGCACCCAATAGACGAAGATAATCCCCACACTGAGTGCGAAGCCTGTGGCAGGGCTGGAACGCTGGGGGCGAATGCCGAGCGGTGCGCCCAACAAGGCAAAAATCACGCTGGCGAGAGGCACATTGATTTTATTGTACAGTTCCACTGTCAGTTGGCGGATTTGGGCTTCGTCCGCTCCCTCACGCTTGAAAAACTCAATCTGGTCGCGCAGTTGGCGGTAGGAGCGGGCATCCACCTCGGTCAGGAGTGCTTCAATCTGTACAGGGGTTCGCCGTATCTGCACATCGAGCGTTGGCTCGGAGCGAAACACCGTGAAGGTTCCGGACTGCCCTTCGGCAGTGCGCCACCAACCGTCGTACAGTACCCATTCGTTGGCATTCGTCCACTGAGCGCGCTGGGCATAGAGTACCACTTCGGGTTCACGCCGTTCACCCCCACGGTACTTGAGGAGGGTAATCTGGAACAGCTCTTGGCTAATCGGGTCGCGTCCGCCCGCCACAATCACAAACGAGTCGAGCCGTCCCCCACTGAACTGGGCGAAGCTGAAGGTCTGCTGTTCAGTGAGTTGGAGCGTTTTGAGGATTTCGGTGCGGATTGCGCTGGCGCGTGCGGTTGCCCACGGCACGAGCGTCTCGTTGAAGCCGATTGCAAACAGGCTCACGAAGAGGCTCAGCCAGAACACAGGTCTCATCAAGCGGAGCATACTGGCGCCAGCCGAGCGCATCGCGGTGACTTCCCAGTCGGAAGAGAGGCGTCCGAACCCGAGCAGGGTTGCAAGGAGCATGCCCATCGGGAGCGTGCGCACGGCAATCTGAGGAATGTACAGCAAGGCGAGCTCGATGACCAACAACAGGGGAATCCCGCGCACGGCGTACTCGGTAATCATAAACACATAGCCCCCTGCAAAGATGAGCGTGGTAAACAGCGCCACGCCGAAAAGCAGGGGTGGAAAGAGCTCGCGCAGGATGAGACGGTCTAACAGGCGCATCGGGCAGAGGATACCTCATCTGGAGCGGGCAGCGGGAATCGAACCCGCACCACCAGCTTGGAAGGCTGGAGCTCTACCATTGAGCTATGCCCGCTTGGATGGTAATTTTATACCCGATAGAGCATTCGGAATTGCAAGGGGGTTCGTAGTGTAGCACGGGCGTCTCGCCCGTGCTACCGAAGGTCAATACCGTCGCTTGCGCTTACCGACATGCTCGGCGCGGTGCTTTTTGCGAGGTGTGTCGTTCGAGGCGGTCGCCGAAGCAGTCGCCTGCTCAGGCGTGCTGGCGGAGGTGGGCTTGGATGTGGGCGCCGTGGCAGTGGCTTTGGCGGCGGCGAGCTGGCGTTCGCGTGCCCGCTCCTGCGCACCCTGCCAACTGACCATAATCTGGCTGGCGATGAAGATAGAGGAGTAGGTTCCCGCAATCACGCCGACCAGCATCGCCACATAGAAGAAGCGCAAGTCTTGCGAAACCGAACCCCAAATCAACAGGGCGACCACCACAATCAGCAGGGTCAAACTCGTGTTGATGGAGCGCGCCAGCGTCTGGTTCAGACTGTGGTTCACCACCTGTGCCAGCGACACGCCCCGCGCCCGATGGCGCAGGTTCTCGCGAATGCGGTCGTACACTACAATCGTGTCGTTGATTGAGAAACCGACCAGTGTGAGCAGGGCGGTGATGAAGAGCGCGTTAATCTCCCAGCCGAGCAGGTAGCCCAGCACCGCTGCGGCGCCCACCATCACCAGCACATCGTGCGCCAGCGCAACAACCGCCGCCAAACCGAACTTGAACCCGCTCCAGCCACCTTCTATCGAGAAGCGGATGGCGATGTAGAGCAGGATAGCGACCAAAGACAGAAGCACAGCGGCAATAGAGCGCTGGATAATCTCAGAGCGCACGCGCGGACTGATGGTGGCAAAACTCACTTCCTTCAACTCGCCAAGAGGAGAGAGTGCCTCCAGAATCTTGGCTTTGTCGTTCTCACCTGCGTCCGCCACATGCACAATCAGTTGGCGATTGCCCTCTGCAAAGAGCGCGCCCACCTTCTCGAACCCTGCCGATTGCAGTAGGTTACGCACTTGGGCGAGGTTCGCTTGGATGGGTTCGGGCTGAGCCCCTTCGGGCGCTACACGCTCGATGACCAGCTCGCTTCCACCTTCGAAATCGATTCCGGGTTTCAGCCCGCCCAAGCCGAACCAGAACACCAAGCCGATAACAATCGCGATGCCACTGATGGCGTAGTAGAGTCCGCGCTTGCTGACGAAGTCGAATCGGTCAGGCTGAACCACAAGGTCTTCGCCCACCGTCGCCCCGAACTGGCGTCGCAGACCGAACCACTTCACGCTCGGATGCACGCCCAACCCCACCAGCACATAGAGCAGGGTGCGCGTACAGGTCACCGCCGTGAAGAAGCTCATCAGCACGCCAATCGCCAGCGTGGTCGCAAAGCCCTGCACGGGTCCTGTGCCGAAGTTGTACAAAATCAAGCAGATAATCAGCGTACTGAGGTTCGAGTCGAAGATGGCGGGGAAGGCGCGCTTGAATGCGACATCGATCGCCGAGAGGAGCGTCTTGCCCGCACGCAACTCCTCCTTCAAGCGTTCGAAGATGAGGATATTCGCGTCGACCGCCATTCCTGTGGAGAGCAGAAAGCCTGCAATCGCGGGGAGCGACATCGTCACATCGAACCCGCGGAAGACAGCGAGCGCAAACAGCACATACAGCCCCAGCGCAATCACCGCAATCAGACCAGGCAAGAGGTAGTAGAACAACATAAAGAGCATCACCGCGCCAATCCCGATGGCGCCCGCCTGGAGGATACGGTCCCAAGCGCGTGCGCCCAAGATTGCCTCCACGCGATTGATCGATTCCAGCGACAGGCTCACAGGTAAAGCACCTGCATTCAGGATGTCGCGGAGGCGAGTTGCTTCACGCAAAGTGAAGTTGCCCTGAATCACGGGTTCACGCAGGTTCGGCGACTGGATTACGGGCGCGGAGATGATGCGGTTGTCCAGGATAATCGCAATATGTTCCTTCAAATAGAGTGATGAGGCGCGGGCGAATTTATCTTGCCCTTCGCGATTGAAAATCAGAAGCACTTCAGGGCTGAAAGCTTGCTGGGTCACCTCCGCCCGCACCAAGTCCTCACCCGTCACGATGAGGGGCGAACTTTCGATAATCTGGCGATACTCTTCGGTATTTTCCTCAATTATCTTTGCATCAGAACTGCGCAGGTCGCGGAATCGGACGACCTCTTCACCGCGCTCGTCCTTCGCAATCACAATTTCGTAGCGCCCTGTAGGGTTCTTGTCGGTGCGCACATCCTTCAGATAGCGGAATTCCAAGCGGGCGGTGGTCTGAAGCAAATCGCGCGCTTCCTGCTCGTTGGTGAAGCCGGGCAGTTCGATCACGATTTCGGTATCGCCTTTGCGGTAGATGGTCGGCTCAATCACGCCGAGGATATCGATACGCCTGCTCAAAATGTCCACCAGCTGGTTCATTCGTTCTGGCGTCCAGAGTTGCTGCTCTTCGGGGCTAAGTTTCTCGATTTCGGCGCGCAAGACCATTCGGATACCGCCTTGCACATCCAGCCCGCGTCGGACAGGCTTGGTGGCGATTGCCCACACGGAGACACCAACAAGCACCAAGATAATTCCCAAGTAGATGAAGTGTCGTATCAACGCTGTTCTCCTCCTGACTGCTTGAGGGCTATTATACCCGCTGGGAACCTCTTACTACACGACTGTTTTCCGAACTCGTACCTGAGGGCTTCGATTTAGGAGGGCAGACACAGGGGGTCTGCCCCTACAGACGAGGCAGTTGAGTAGGGGCGCACCCCTGTGTGCGCCCTTCTCCCTAAAAAAGTGTCGTGTACTAAGCTGGGAACCTTCAGGGGCTATCAAGAGGTATACTGATAGCGGCTATGAATCGAGGGCACTGTTGAGACAACCTTCAAACTGCCAGAATCGTCTATATCTATAGGAGGCGTATGTTGAGTAAGAACGCACGAACTTTTCTGACCGTGGTGGGGCTTGTGTTGGTGGTGCTTCTGTTGATGCAGTACCTTCGCAACCTTCAGCCGATGGGCGCCACCGAGCTGACCTACACCGAGCTGGTGCAGAACATCCAAGCGCGCACAATACGCGACGCTTCGGTGCAGGGCAATCGGTTAGTGGGTACTTTCAAGGACGGCACGAACTTCTATGCCACGCTCCCACCCGAAGGCGACGCCCGTAGCCGACTCTACGAACAACTCCGAGAGGCGAATGTGAGCTTGAAGTTCTCCGAAGATAGCCAGATGTCGGGCTATCTGAGCCAGATGCTGGGGATGTTTCTCGTTATCTTGCTGATTGGAGGGCTATTCTGGCTGCTGCTGATGCGCTCGGCACAGGCAGGCAACAACCAAGCCTTCTCCTTCGGCAAGGCGCGTGCCCGACGCTACAACGAGAGTATCCCGCGCGTGACCTTTGATGATGTCGCAGGCGTCGAGGAAGCGAAGCAGGAACTCGCTGAGGTGGTGGACTACTTGAAGAACACCCGCAAGTACCAAGCACTCGGCGCGAAAATCCCGAAGGGGATCCTACTGCTCGGACCGCCTGGATGTGGCAAGACCCTGCTGGCGCGCGCCGTCGCAGGTGAGGCAGGTGTGCCTTTCTTCCACATCAGCGGTTCCGACTTCGTGGAGATGTTCGTCGGGGTGGGCGCCGCGCGTGTGCGCGACCTGTTCGAGACCGCTAAGGCGAATCGACCTGCACTCATCTTTATCGATGAGATCGACGCCGTTGGGCGCCTGCGCGGGGCAGGGCTGGGCGGTGGACACGATGAGCGCGAGCAGACCCTGAACCAACTGCTCGTGGAGATGGACGGGTTCGACCCGAACCTCGGCATCATCGTGATTGCAGCGACCAACCGTGCCGATATTCTTGACCCCGCCCTGCTACGACCCGGACGCTTCGACCGCCACATCGTGGTCGACCCGCCCGATGTAGAAGGGCGCAAGAAGATTCTGGAGGTGCACACGAAGGGCAAGCCCCTTGCGCCCGATGTGGATATCGAGGTGCTGGCGCGACGCACCCCAGGCTTCACGGGGGCAGACCTGGCTAACCTGGTGAACGAAGCCGCACTCATCGCTGCACGGCGCAACAAGACGCGCATCACGATGGAAGAGTTCGACGAGGCGGTCGACCGCGTGATTGCAGGACCCCAGCGTCGCAACCGTGTGGTCGACCCGAAAGAGCGCGAAGTGGTCGCCTACCACGAGGTCGGGCACGCAATCGTAGGGGAGCTGGTTCCCGAAGGCGAGCCGGTGCATAAAATCTCCATTCTCCCGCGTGGGATGGCACTCGGCTATACCGTGCAGATGCCCGAACGCGACCGCTATCTCTACACGCGCCAAGCCCTGCTCGACCGCATTACCACGATGTTGGGCGGGCGCGTCGCAGAAGAGATTGTGTTTGGTGAGGTGGGCACAGGTGCGCACGATGACCTCAAGCGTGCCACCGAAATCGCTCGCTCGATGGTCACCGAGTTTGGCATGAGCGAAAAGCTCGGACCGCTCACCTTCGGACGCCGACACGGTAGCCCCTTCCTCGGGCGCGACATTATGGAAGACCGCAACTACAGTGAACAGATTGCCTACGAAATCGACCAAGAGGTGCGCCGAATTATCGAGGAGTGCTATCAGCGGGCGAAGGAAATCCTACTCCAAAACCGCGATAAGATGAACCGCGTGGTGCAAGTGCTAATGGAGCGCGAGAGCCTCACACGCGAGGAGTTTCTGGCGCTCCTCCGAGACGATGGCTCCGACACAGCGGTTCTGCCTCCCAGCCCTGAGCCAATTGCGCCACCCGAACTGGAGGAGTCGCCGAGTGAGACACCTGCTGAAACGGGCGCGCCTCCGAAACCGCTCAAACCGCGCACCGCACCGAGTAGTTAAAAACGGTAGCACAGGCAGGAATGCCTGTGCTACTGCTCTAAAGTGTCCTCAGTCAGGGAGTTAAAACCATGATTGACAAAGCGACCAGTTTATCATCTCTGTCTTTGAAGATTCGGGAGGCTATAGGCGAAGTTCAGGCTCTCGGTATCCATGTTGAGAATGAAGATGCGGTAGTTCAATACCTATTGCGCTACCCAGAGATGGCTTCGTTGGTCGTGAAGACCTGCAGAATCGTGCGAGAAAACTTAGATGATGCCCAGCTCACCCTTACCCACTACATAGACCCCGAAATAGAGGGCTACGACTATCTCCTCCTCAAAGCGCGATTCGAGGAGTATGCTTCGGATATTTTGGATAGAATCGAACAGGTCGAGTCGCTTTACCTCGACGAGTTAGCTCAACAGCAGGGATGGCTCTTGCTGACGACAGATTTTGTCCAGAGCAATAGGCTATCATAATCATAGCAATATGACTGGATTTGACTGGTACGAGTTTCTGGAACTGGCACGTTATCTGGAGGGACAAGGCGGTTCGAGCTACTCAGTAGAGGCTTCGAACCGCTCCGCAGTGAGCCGTGCCTATTATGCTGTCTTCTGTTCTGCTCGGAACTTTGCAGAAAGGCATCAAGGTTTCCAGCCCACGCGAACAGCGAGAGACCACATGCTCTTGATGGCACACTTTAGAAGCCAGGGAGGTAGTTGGGCGCGCCTCGCAGCGACTTTGGAAAGATTGCGTGAATGGCGGAATCAGTGTGATTATGAGAATCAAGTGCAGGGACTTGAGCAGATAGTTTCTTCCGCCCTTCAGCGTGCATCAAATGCATTCCTGATACTCAGCGGTGGACAATAGTTTTGAGACAACTGCGCAACGCTCGCATGAGGGAATTGCGTCGCAGGAATCTCTCCCCAAAGAGCGAAATTCCCCAACTATGCGCTGGCTGGCAGTTGGATGGCTGGTTCTATTATCGAGTACCTTCGCGCAAAACTGGGTTTTGAATGGCTCTTTCGAGCAGGGCACTGATGCGCCGAGTGGGTGGCGACTTTCGAAAGGGCAGGGAAACTGGGAAACTTCGGGTTTGACGGGCAACCGCTCCATCTCGGTGCAGGGTACAGGGAACGACAGCAACGCTTGGTTCTACGACGATTGGCGTCCTGAGCCGAACCAGACCTATCTGATACGCTATCGCCTGCGCATCGCTCCCAACAGCACAGGCGGAACCCCCATCGCAGGGTTCACCACCGCAAACCACGATGCATGGCGTATCCCACGCGACGATGGTTGGCACACAGTCACCATTCTCTGCCGAACGCCTCTTCAGAAAGAGAGCCACCTACGATTCGGACAGTGGAACCTGCGTGGCAAGGTGCAGTACGATGATATTGAAGTCTATTCGGCTGTGCCCGTTCACCGCCGAGTGGAGGGGTTCGAACTGGGCGAGGGCGAGTCGGTCAATCAGACGACCTATCGATTCAGTACGCTCTCGATGCGTATGCCCACTAATGCCAGCCGACCGCTTGTCGCCCACACCGCCACCTTCAATACCGACCGCTGGGTGTTCGGTGAACCGCTCGGTGCAGGGGAGCCACCCAGTGGCGATTGGGTGGTCTATCGGCACTCGGTGGGGATTCCCTTTCGGTCGGCGAGTCTTCGCGTGCGTGTCGGCTACCGTGATGGCGGCGCACTGGTGGTCGAACTGAGCAAGGATGGCACAAACTGGCGTGAGGCTGGACGCTTTGAAAGATTGGGCGAGCATACCGTGGAAGTGCCCCAAGACCTCCTGCCAGCCGAGACCCTCTGGGTGCGGGTCTGGGCGACTGGCGTTTGGCAAGTGTCGCAGTACGAGTTTACCGCTACCCTCACACGACCCGTTCCGAGTGTTCAGGGTGCGACTTGGTACTTCCTGCAGAAAGCGAGCAATCCCGACTTGGCAATTCTGCCTATGGCGCTGGAAGGCTCTCATCTGCGTGTTCAGTTGCGCAATCGGGGGACACGCGCAAGACAGGTTCGCCTGCAGTTGACGGCTTCCAGTCCCGACTCACGCCAAGAGTCTCTTGTACGCCAGCAGGTACGGCTTGCTTCGGATGAGATTCGGGAAATCCGACTGCCCCTGCCCAACCTCGCCCAGCGTACCTTCACCTTGAATATCGAAGCGAGAGAGGGACGCACAATGCTTAGCGAATATCAAGCAGAAATCAATCGCCCCTGGATTGAAGTTGGGGGTTTCGGTTATGCGTTAGCCCGCTCGGACGCCCTCCAGCTCTGGTGGAGCGAAGCGACCTACAAAGTGGGGCAAACGGTTCCTGTGCCTGAACGCACCCGCCCGATTCGCATCGAGTCGGCGTGCAACGAGTACGAGCCGTTCCAGCTGGTGCTGAGTCCGCAGAAGCCCCTGAAACGCCTGACGCTCCGCCTCTCGGAGTTCACGAGTGGACGTGGCAGTGCAGGGCGCCCTGTGTGGGACGAAGTGGCGCGAGTGGACTATGTGCCTGTGACGATTCCCACGGACGGCTGGGGCGCACCGGGTAGCTACCCCGACCCGCTCATACCCCTCTATCGGCGCGCTCGGTGGACAGCCGAGGGCGAACAGCCCCAAGAGGTTCAGATTGTGCTGACCGACCTGCGCGCCAATCAAAATCAACCCCTCTGGATTACCGTGTTCGTGCCGAAAGACACGCCGAAAGGGGTATACCGTGCCACTTTGCAAATCGTGGAGGCGATTGATGAAAATGGCAACTCTGTCCCCGTGCCTCGCGCGCCTGTTCGGGTGGAGTTGCGCGTGTTCGGCTTCACTTTGCCCGATGTGATGCCTCTGCGCACCGCCTTCGGAGTGAACATCGACAACGACTGGCATCGCCTGCGCACGCCCGAACAGTTCCAGCAGGTATGGGACAGCTATATGCAAATCTGCAGGCGGTATCGGATTAGCCCCTACACACCTCACGCCTACGCGCCCATCCGCTGGGAAGCCATCGAACAGGACGGTGCGCTCCAGTTTCGCTACGACTTCTCCGAGTTTGACAAGGCGATGACCCGCTACTTGGACGAGTTCGGCTTCAGCGGGTTCAACCTCGTCATTCTGCCCGAACGCTTGGCTGGGCACGAGCAGTTCACGCCCGAATGGACGCAACTCTATAAGCAACTGATGGCGCCCATTCTGGAACATCTACGCCAGAAGGGTTGGCTTAGCAAGGCGTACTGCTATTGGATTGACGAACCGCATACCCCTCAACAATACGAGTTAACCAAGCGGGGAATGGAAGCCCTCAAGCAGGGTGCGCCTGGTGTGCGACGCCTGCTCACAAACTACATCGAGAAGTTCCCCTCGCCCACCTTCTACGACCTTGTCGACCTCTGGGTGCCGATTATGAACCAATATGACGAAGGGAACGCCCGCCAACGCCAAGCACTGGGCGAGGAAGTCTGGTGGTATGTCTGCACAGGACCGAAAGAGCCGTATCCGAACAACTTCATCGACCACCCTGCCATCACCCACCGCATCCGCTATTGGATGATGGCGCGCTGGGGGTTGGATGGCGATTTGTATTGGAGTATCACCTACATGCGTGGACAGAACTGGGCTATTCGCAATCCGTACGAAGACGCGCAGAGCCAAGCGCCTGAGGGCAACTATTGGGGCAACGGCGATGGGCGCATGCTCTATCCTCCTGTGCGCCAGCCCCTGCCCGAAGACGCCGAGCCGGTGCTGGACGCTCCGTTTCCCTCCCTTCGGCTTGCGCTCCTCAGCGAAGGGATAGAAGACCACTGCTACCTATGGCTCCTGAGCCAGCTCCTTCAGCAAGCGCGTCAAACCCCGAACCCCAACGAGACCCTGCGCCGTGCCATTCAGCAGGGCGAATCGGCACTTGAATCAGCGTTCGGGCTCTTCCCATCGATGACCGAGTACACCACCGACCCCCAGCGTCTGATGCAAGCGCGTCAGCGCGTTGCAGAAGCGATTGAGCAACTCAGGGAGATATTGGAAATCATACTTCCTTCTGAAAAAAGCTTAGGATAACCCAATTTTCCTGTTGCCCCTCTCGCGTCATTCGAGTGCCCCTTCTTTCGTCATTCTGAGCCGAAGGCGAAGAATCTCGACGGGGGGACATTGAGACCCTTCGCTTCGCTCAGGGTGACAGGTGGGGGAGCGATTTCGCATTTGTACACCTTTCCTCTGTGACACTCGCATCGGTATCGACAGGAAAGTTGGGTTATGATACCCTATCGGCAATCGACTCTTCAGCCGCAAACAACGCCTGGAGTGGGTAGAATAGGTAAGGGTTGCGTAGGAGGTGCGATGGGTAAGACAGAGACCTTTTGGAGTGAGCAATATAAACCAAAGGTGTTGGAGGTGTTTCGCTAAAATGGCTCGTCGTAGTCCTTCTGAAGAGACACCTTTGGGTATCCGCATCCCTGCACCACTGGAGGCTTTTCTGTATGATACGAATCCTTGGTGGCGGGGTGAGCCGATGCGTCGTATTCCAGCGTTTCGACGCTGGCTGTTCGAGCACGCACTCCAGCGTCTTCAGTCTGGGTTAGCCCCAGTGACGGTTCTGCGCGGTCCGCGACAAGTAGGCAAGACCACGCTTCAAGAGCAGATTATTGACCATCTACTCCATAAGGAAGGCGTAGATGCGCGGAGAATCTTTCGTGTCCAGTTTGATGAGATTCCCTCCATGAAAGGCATAGAAGATCCTATCCTCACGCTCTGTCGCTGGTATGAGAGTCGAGTCTTGGGAGAGACCTTCAATCGGAGTGCTCAAAAAGGAGCGCCAGCGTTTTTGTTTTTCGACGAGGTGCAGAACCTAAGTGATTGGGCACCTCAGGTGAAAGCATTAGTAGACCACCACGAAGTTCGAGTATTTCTTACAGGTAGTTCAGCTTTGCGCATCGAAACAGGAAGAGATAGCCTTGCAGGGCGCATCTCTAGTCTGGAGTTAGGAATGCTTCTCTTGCGAGAGATTTGTGCTCTTCGGCAGTGGGGCGAACTGCCCTCCTTGCTCTCGCTCAATGGGGTGAAGCAGCTGAAGGAACGGGACTTTTGGATAGAGCTGTGCCATTTTGGCGAACTCTACAGCGAGCTGCGACACCGTGCATTTGCCGCATTCTCAGAGCGTGGGGGCTACCCGATGGCTCAACTCCGTACCGATCGACCGTGGGAGGAGATTGCTGATCAACTCAATGAGATAGTGATACGGCGCGTCATCCAACACGACCTTCGTGTCGGTGAACGCGGACGCAAGCGAGACCAAAGCCTGTTGGAAGAGGTTTTCCGACTTTGTTGCCGATATGCAGGACAAGCCCCCGGGCAAACCATCCTCGTGAGAGAACTTCAGATGAGCTTGTCGGCCAATGTGGGCTGGCAGCGTGTCTTAGCTTACCTACGCTTTCTGAATGACACTCTGCTGATTCGCCTAGTTGCACCCTTAGAGCTCCGTCTCAAGAGGCGAAAAGGACAGCCTAAGATTTGTTTGTGTGACCACTCTTTACGCGCTAGCTGGCTCCAAGAGATTATCCCACTAACCCCCAGTGAGCTTCGCAGTGCCCCTCATCTAAGCGACTTAGCGGGACATCTTGCCGAGAGCATCGTCGGATATTACTTAGGAACAATCCCCAATCTTGACTTGGCGTGGTTCCCCCAGCGAGGAACGGAACCTGAGGTGGACTTCGTTATCACTGTAGGCGAATATAGAATTCCTATCGAGGTAAAGTACCGACAACATATCGACCCACATCGTGATACCATAGGTCTGCGTTCTTTCTTGGAGAAGACTGTCTACAACGCTCCCTTTGGTATTCTGATAACACTCAACGATGATGTCGAAATTCCCGATAAACGCATAGTGGCGATTCCGCTGTCATCACTTCTGCTGATGAGATGAACTGGGAAAGTGATACGCAGCTCTAATCGAGCATAGGTGCCCTTTCGACTCCAGAACCAATCCTCACCCGAAAATCATGTATAATTCCCTACAGTGAGGACGCTATGAGTGGAATGAGCCGTCGGGAGTTTTTGAGAAGGTCGGCAATCGGCGCCGCGGCGATTGCCCTAAGCACTTACTCGGCACGCGCCCAATCGGAAGAGAAGGTCAAAGTCGGCGTGATTGGCACAGGCGCACAGGGACAGAACCTGCTACGCCAGCTGTTAGCCAATCCCACCGCCGAAGTGGTCGCCGTGTGCGATATCTATGCGGTCAATCGCATTCGTGCAGTCGAACTCACCGAAGGCAAAGCGCAGGGCTACTCGGACTATCGCGCGCTGTTAGACCGCAAGGACATCGAAGCGGTCGTGATTGCGACGCCCCTGCACCTACACGCCCCGATGACCATCGATGCGCTCCAAGCGGGCAAGCATGTGTTCTGTGAGAAGGCGATTGCCTATTCCATCGACGAGGCACGCCAAATGGCACGCGTCGCCACCCAAACGGGCAAGATTCTCCAAATCGGACACCAACGCCACTATAACCCCACCTACGAACAGGCATACTGGCTCATCAAAGAGGGTGCGATAGGTAGGGTGACCCATGTGCGCGTGCTATGGCACCGCAACAACAGTTGGCGACGCCCCACGCCCGACCCGAAGTTCGAACGGCTCATCAACTGGCGACTGTACCGCGACTATTCGCACGGTCTGCTCACCGAGCTGGCAAGCCACCAGCTCGATGTGGTGAACTGGTTCCTTGGTGCGCTCCCGACTTCGGTGGTGGGCTACGGCGGAATCGACTACTGGCAAGACGGGCGCGAAGTCCACGATAATGTGGAGATGATTTTCAACTATCCCAACGGCGTGCGCGTGATGTACACCAGCCTGACCACCAACGCCTACGATGGCTATGGCGAGTGGTTCTTCGGGGACAAGGGGACAATCGTGCTGACCAACGAGAATCAAGGACACCTCTACCGTGAGCGTAACGCCGAGAAACTGGAGTGGGAAGAGGACGCCAACATGGTACAGATAGACGGGCGACGCGCAGTGGTGATTGAGCCGACCCCCACCCGACGTTGGCAAGACCGTGGTCAGGAACTCCAAGCAGGCAATCAGCGCAACGCCTACTACGCCGAGCTGGAGCATTTCCTGAAGTGTGTGCGCACGGGCGAGACCCCCAAATGCACAGCGAGCGACGCTCTGCCTGCCCTGACCTGCGTGCTGGGCGCGCTCACGGCGATCGATAAGGGCGTGCGCTACGACTTCCGCCCCGAAGAGTTCCAGATTTAGCACGCAAGAGGCGACCGATGCGCGCGATGGTGCTGGAACAGGTCGGGCAACCGCTCGTGTTGCGCGACCTGCCAATCCCGACCCCTGCGCCCCACCAAGTGCTGGTGCGGGTGCTGGCGTGTGGGGTGTGCCGAACCGACCTGCATGTGTTTGAAGGTGACCTGCCCGATCCGAAACTCCCGCTCATCTTGGGGCACGAGGTGGTGGGCGAAATCGTGGAACTCGGCGAGCAGGTGTCGGGCTTCTACCCCGGTCAGCGTGTGGGCGTCCCATGGCTGGGTGAGACCTGTGGGGCTTGTCTCTATTGCGAGGCAGGGCAGGAGAACCTCTGCGACCGTCCCCGCTTCACAGGCTATACGCTGGACGGGGGCTACGCTGAGTACGCCGTTGCCGATGCGCGCTATGTGTTTCCCCTGCCCGATTCGTATGACGATGTCTCGGTTGCGCCCCTGCTCTGTGCGGGGCTGATTGGCTATCGTTCCTACCGAATGGCGCGCGAAGCATGGGGCAATCGGTTGGGACTATACGGATTCGGCGCAGCAGCGCATATTCTGATTCAGATAGCGGTGCGCGAGGGCAAGCGCGTGTTCGCCTTCACCCGACCAGGCGACCGCGACGCCCAAGAGTTCGCCCGCGAGATGGGCGCATGGTGGGTCGGCGACTCGTCTCAGCTCCCACCCGAACCGCTCGACTCGGCGATTCTGTTCGCACCTGCGGGCGAGCTGGTGCCCCAAGCCCTGCGCGCTGTGCGTAAGGGAGGCATCGTGGTGTGTGGAGGTATCCATATGACCGACATTCCCAGCTTCCCCTACCGAATCTTGTGGGAGGAACGGGTTGTGCGCTCGGTGGCGAACCTCACTCGGCGTGATGGCGAGGAGTTTTTCGAGCGTGCGCGTCAAATCCATATCGAGACCCACACCACGCCCTACCCACTGGAGCAGGCAAACGAGGCGCTGAATGCCTTGAAAGAGGGTAAATTGCAGGGCGCGGCGGTGCTGATTCCTTAGCAGGATTTGGTTGACGCCTCACGAAATCAAAAGTGGAGGGTAAACGATGAACCGTGTTGCAACCGTGCTACTGATACTGAGCGTTCTGCTCCTCATGGGACAGGCGATACAAGATGCAAAATCGAAAAACGAACCGAAGGAGGTCCGACTCTTCAACGGCAAAGACCTCACGGGCTGGAAGTTTTTCCTTGCTGACCCGAATGTGAAACCCGAACAGGTGTGGCAGGTGGACGCTGAGAACGGTATTCTCATCTGCAAGGGCGAACCGCTCGGCTATATCTACACCGAGAAGGACTACACGAACTATGTCCTGAAACTGGAGTGGCGGTGGGCGCCCGACAAGAAGCCCGGCAACAGCGGTGTCTTGCTGAGAGTTCACGGGGAACACAAAATCTGGCCCCGCTCGGTGGAGGCGCAACTGATGCATATGAACGCAGGCGATTTCTGGCTCATCGACGGCGCACCGTTAGAGACCGACCCCGCCTTCGTAGACCAGAATACCCCACGCCACCGCTGGCGCAAGAAGAATGTCGAACGCCCCGCACCTGAGTGGAACGAGTACGAGATTATCGTGCAAGGCGATAAAATCGTGCTGAAGGTGAACGGTGAGGTGGTGAACGAAGGCGCAGGGGCGGAGGTAGTCGCAGGCAAGATTGCGCTCCAGTCGGAGGGGGGCGAAATCCACTTCCGCAACATTCGGCTCATCCCTCTAGACTGAGATGGGATGAACAGGCGTCTGGCGTTCTGGGCAATCTTGGGGCTGGGAGCGTTGCTCTACCTGCCTGCCCTGAACGCCTTTTTCGTTGCCGATGACCACCTCATCCTCAGAAAAATGCAAGAGCAGGGCGTCTTCGGGATCGCCTCGACGCCTGGCACGCTCTTTTTTAGACCCCTCACTTCCGCGCTCTACTATCTGGACTATCGGCTTTGGGGGCTGAACCCTCTGCCCTATCATCTGGTCTCGCTTGGCTGGCACTTGGCGTGCATTGCGCTTGTCTACCACCTCACGGTGCGCTGGCTAAGGGTGCGAAATTACGCCCAGGAGCAGTCTGAGTGGATTGGGCTGGGAGCGATGGCACTGTTTGCGGTTCCGCCTGCCCATGCGGAGGCGGTTGCTTGGATAGCCAGCCGAGCCGATATGGTCGCCTGTGCGTTTGGGTTGGCAAGTTTGATTTGTTTGATAAGAGAGCGTCTCTTTCTTGCCTGCCTGCTCTTCGGGATAGGACTGCTTGCTAAGGAATCGATTGCGCCCCTGCCTCTGATTGCCCTGCTGATGTCTGGCTGGCGCAAGCCTGAGCCGAGAATGCAGGTGTTGGCGTTGGGGGGTGTGCTGGTTGCTTATCTTGTTGTTCGCATGGCGGTTATTCAAGGAGTTGGGGGCTACCCTGAAGCGGCGCGTGCCCTTGCTGAACCCTATCGCCTGCTCATTCATCTGGTGGTTTATGGGCTTCAGATGGTCGCCCCCAGCGCACTCTTCGGTTTTGGGCGCGATGGGTTCGACACTCTCCTGATTTCACTCGCCTTGCTGAGTTGGTTGGCTATCGGCGTTGCGTGGCTGAGAGTGCGAAAGGCACTGCCGAAGGGCTGGGTGATGTGGCTGGGTGCGATTGTTCTGGCTCTCCTGCCCGTGCTGGCGTTCCAGCCTGCCCTGTGGCATCCTCTCAATAGTCGCTACACCTACTTCGCTTCTGCGTTCGGGGCTATCTTGGTGGCACTCGTGATAGGGCAAGCTCGGAACTGGCTTGTGGCACGGGTCGGTTTCTCGCTCCTGCTGACGGTCTATGCGCTGGGCACTGGGCGCATGGCAACCTACTGGCACGATGCAGGCGAGATAGCGCGCTCAACACTCCAATCCCTGCGCAACACGCCTCCCGATGAGCCTGCTCTGCTGATCAGCATTCCCGACCACTATCGAGGCGCATACATCTGGCGTACCAGTCTGGGTCATGCAATAAGGCTCTTCGCACCTGAAGTACAACAGCCTGTGTACTCGCTCAGCCGATTCACGCTACGACTCTCGCCCGACACCCGAATCGAGTACGAAGCGGGCGTGGCGCGCCTCTCGAACCCAGACGACCTCTTCTTAGTGCCTGAAGGCGATACTGTCTATCCCGATTGGCAGACTCTTGTGAAACGCATAGAAGGAAATCGGTTGGAGATGGGGAACGAACTGATTCAAGCGCACACGCTCTGGAGTTATGAGTCGGCGCGGTTTGTGAAGTTGAGGCAGACACAATAGGAGATGGGCTATGGAGCGCATCGGACGACGCGAGTTCTTGGCACAATCGGGCAAGATGGTATTGGGTACCGCAGCGGGGCTGACCTTCCTCCGCTCGTGGGCACATAGTCCAAACGATACGATTAATGTGGCGGTCGTTGGGCTAAACGGGCAGGGCTGGACACACATCCGCTCCTTCATCCAACAGGAAGGGGCGCGCGTCATCGCCCTGTGCGATGTCGATGCGCGGGTGCTGGGACAGCGTGCAGCGCAGGTGGAACAACTTCAGGGTTCCCGACCGAAGCTCTACGAGGACTACCGCCAACTGTTAGAGGATAAGGAGATTGACGCGGTCTCCATCGCCACGCCCAATCACTGGCACGCGCTGATGACCATCTGGGCGTGTCAAGCGGGCAAAGATGTCCATGTGGAGAAACCCGTCTGCTGGAGCTTCGATGAGGGCGAGAAGGTCATCCAAGCCCAACGCAAGTACAATCGGGTCGTGCAGGGTGGGCACCAGTTCCGCTCGGACTTTGCCACACGGCACGCTGTGGCGCGGGCGCACGCAGGCGAGATTGGTGAGGTCTATATGGCGCGTGGGCTATGCTATAAACCGCGTGGTCCTATCGGCTTCCAACAAGACACGACCCCGCCCCCGTGGCTCAACTGGGAACTGTGGCAAGGTCCTGCCGAGCGACGCCCGTTCAACCCGAACTATGTGCATTACAACTGGCACTGGTTCTGGAACTATGGCAATGGCGACATCGGCAATCAGGGCGTGCATCAGCTCGATGTGGCGCGCTGGTTCCTGAATAAGGGCTTGCCCGTGCGCGTCCACTCTACGGGCGGGCGCTACGGCTATGAAGACCAAGGCGAAACGCCCAACACCCAGATTGCTACTTTCGAGTATGAAGACGGCAAGCTGCTGGTGTTCGAGGTACGCGGGCTGTTCACAAACGATGAGCACGGAGCGAAAATCGGCAACTTAGTGTATGGCTCGCTGGGCTATATGTCGTCGGGCGATAACTACACGGCGCGCCGAACCCCGACCGAAGAGGTGCCCCCACGCGAAGGACTGAAACTACCCGACCCGCCCGAAGACCGCGACAACCACTATGCGAACTTCCTGCAGGCAGTGCGCACGCGCAACCCGAACATCCTGCGCTGTCCGATTGAAGAGGCGGTCATCTCAGCCCAGATGGTTCACCTTGCGAACATCTCTTACCGATTGGGGCGCTCGCTACGCTTCGACCCAGCTACCAAGCGGTTTATCAACGACCGTGAAGCGAACGCGATGCTCAAGCGCCAGCGCATGCCACGCGGGTTCGAAATCCCTGAGAGGGTCTGACGATGTGGGATGTGGCAGAGGTGTGGCACTTCACACGCTTGCGACTTGACCAAGCACTCGCCGACTTGGATGACGCAGGCATGAACTGGCGTCTCTTCGAGGGGGCGCACTCTATCGCCGAGTATCTCTATCATGTGGCGGGGGTGGAGCTCTATTGGGCGCACCACCTTGCAGGCTACGAACCGAAAGACGCCTTCGAGGTGGGCGTATTGCGCTGTGCAACCGACTCGTTTTTGCGCGATGCGCCCTTCCCCCTGCCTCAATCGGTTTGCACGGTGGAGCGAGTGCGCCAGACCCTCCAGTTCACTGCCGACCTATTCCGCCCGCTGATAGAGAACCCCACCCCCCAACAGCTGGAAATGCCCGTCACAAGCCCGATTGGTGACCCGATTACGGGGCGCGAGGGGCTGATACGGGCATCTCAGCACGCAGGCTATCACACAGGGCAAATCTGGCTGATGCGAATGCACCCCGACTTTCCGAACCGTTGAGCATGGCTCATGCCCGTCATCATATGGCGAAGATGAACAGACTGCCTCCTCCTGAACGCCGTTCATATATCCCGACACAGGTACAATTCGGTTGATGGAATTCAAGCGTTCGCCCGAAGTGTGGCGCGAGATGGGACTCACGGATGAGGAATACGCGCGCATCGTGAACCTGCTCCAGCGCGAGCCGACCGACACCGAGCTCGGGATGTTCGCCGTGATGTGGTCGGAACACTGCGGATACAAATATTCCCGCCCTGTGCTGAGGCTCTTCAAACGCTATCGTGAAGCGTTGGAGGAAGGCGGTTTCGAAAATGCAGGTGTTGTGCCTCTCGATGACCAGTACGGCATCGTGATGAAAGTTGAAAGCCATAACCACCCGTCGGCAGTGGAACCGTTTCAAGGCGCAGCGACAGGGGTGGGAGGCATCATCCGCGATATCTTCACGATGGGCGCGCGCCCGATTGCGATTCTCGACTCGCTCCGCTTCGGTCCGCTAAATGAACCGCGCAATCGCTATCTGCTGGAACAGGTAGTGGCGGGCATCGCACACTACGGCAACTGCATTGGCGTGCCGACGGTGGCAGGCGAAGTCTACTTTCACCCCTGCTATTCGGGCAACCCGCTTGTGAACGCGATGGCGGTCGGTGTCGTGCCCCTGAACCGAATCATGACCGCCCGCGCCGATGTGCCCGGCAGTGCGGTGATGTATGTCGGCTCCAGCACGGGGCGCGACGGCATTCACGGCGCCACCTTCGCCAGCGAAACACTCGGCGAAGACCAAGAGCAGAAACGCCCGAATGTGCAAATCGGCGACCCATTTATGGAGAAACTGCTCATCGAAGCGACACTGGAAGCCATCGAGACGGGCGCCATCCTCGGAATGCAGGATATGGGCGCAGCGGGACTGACCTGCACGACCTGCGAGCCGACCTCCAAGTCGGGCACAGGTGTCGATATCGAGCTCAGCCTTGTGCCCACCCGTGAGCCGAACATGACCCCCTACGAAATCATGCTCTCCGAATCGCAGGAGCGGATGCTGTTCTATGTGCAGGCAGGGCGTGAAGACGAAGTCGCCCAGGTGTTCCGAAAGTGGGGGCTGAATGCAGTGGTCATCGGGCGCGTGACCGAAGAGCCTTTCCTGCGCGTGCGTCATCACGGGCAGGTGGTCGCTGAGATACCGCCCGACTACCTCACAAAAGAGTGCCCCGTGTACTACTTGGAGACCGCCGAGCCAGAGTATCTCCACCACGCCCAGCAGTTAGACCTAAATCAAGTGCCCGAACCGAACGATTGGGCAGAGACTCTGCTGAAGGTACTCGGTTCGCCCACGATTGCCAGTAAGCGATGGATCTTCGAGCAGTATGACTGGCTGGTGGGCACGCAGACGGTGATTGCACCTGGCAAGGGCGACGCGGCAGTGTTGCGGGTGCGGGGCAGTGAGCGCGCCATCGCGGTCAAAATCGATGGCAACAGTCGCTACTGCTACCTCCATCCCTATCGGGGCGGGTTGATTGCGGTGGCGGAGTCGGCGCGCAATGTCGCCTGCACGGGTGCAACCCCGCGCGCCATCACCGACTGCCTCAACTTTGGCAACCCCCAGCGTCCCGAAATCTTCTATCAGTTCGAGCAGTGCGTAAAAGGCATCGCCGAAGCCAGCGAGTTCTTCGGCACGCCCGTCATTTCGGGCAATGTGAGTTTCTACAACGAGAGCGAGCGCGGTGCGGTCTACCCCACGCCGACAATCGGGATGCTCGGCATTCTGGAGCGCGCCGAGTACGCTGTAGGAGGGGGCTTCAAGCACGAAGGCGATGTGGTGCTTCTGGTGCAACCGCGCGGGTTCGACGAGCCTCTGCAGGGGCTGGGCGCAAGCGAGTATCTCGCTGTTGTTCACGGCATGGAGCGCGGTACCCCGCCCGATATTCATCTGGAGACCGAGCGCAACCTACATCAACTGCTGGTCAAGCTCGCCCAGACGCGCCTAGTGCAGTCCGCCCACGACCTGAGCGATGGGGGCTTTGCGGTGGCACTGGCAGAGAGCGCACTGATGGGGGGGCTTGGCGTAAAAGTCTCGCTCTTGCCCTCTGCGTTCGGTTGGTGTCCGCGCACAGACGCCCAACTGTTCGGGGAAGCGCAATCGCGGGTGTTGCTCTCGGCACGCCCTGAGCATGTGCCGATGATTGAAGCGTTCGCCCACCAGCACGGTTTGGAGTGCCACACGCTGGGCACGGTCGGCGGAGACCATTTGGAGATTGAAGGCGTCCTGAGCCTCCCGTTGGACACCTTACACGCTACATACGAAGGTGCGGTTCGGGTCTGAAAGGGCAGGGAGGTGAGCCGAGTGGACGAATCAACCCCTGTGATGGGAGGCGAGCAGGCACAAAAAGGCTATAGGAACCGTGCCCTCTTTGCGGACTACTATCTTCAGCATCTCTTGCCCCAGCTCGAAGGTTGGCGCAGGGACGACGACCTGCACGAAGTGTACGCACAACTCCAGAGCCTCTACTCTGCTAAGCAGTCCTCCCTCCAGATGGCGAACGAAGCCCAGTTAGAGCAAGAATTCCTGCGTCCACTCCTCAATATCCTCTGGGGGCGCGACACCTATACGGTTCAGCCCTCGTTGCTGACCCCGACGGGGCGTATTCAGCCCGACTATGCACTCTTCGCAAACACAGAAGCGCGCCAACAAGCTGAGCAGAAGCCCGACACGCCCGACTTCTGGCGATTAGCAAGCGTCGTTGCCGAAGTGAAAGCGTGGGAGAGCGCATTAGACCGCCGTCAAGGAACCCACGAGAACCCCTCTTCCCAAATCTGCTTTTATCTCTATCGTACGGGAGTGCGCTGGGGCATTCTCACCAACGGGCGATACTGGCGCCTCTACGAACGGGAACTCTCGCGCACGGGCGGTGTCTACTACGAAGTCGATCTGGTTCATCTGCTGGAGCAGGATGACCCCGAGTCGTTCCGCTACTTCTTCCATTTCTTCAGGCGCGAATCGTTCCTGCCCGACGCCGAAGGGGTCTGCTTCGTCGAGCGGGTTCTGAAGGGCAGTCAGGAGTATGCGGTTCAGGTTGGCGAGCGACTGCGCGAAAATGTCTACGATGCCCTACGGATTCTGATGGACGGCTTCCTACGATTTCCCACCAATAACCTCACTCCTGACGACCCTGCCACGCTTCAGAAGGTCTACGATAACAGTCTGATTGTGCTGTATCGCCTCCTCTTTCTGCTGTATGCGGAAGATAGGGGGCTACTGCCTATCAACCATCTCGTCTATCGGGACTACTGTTTGCAAAAAGTTCACCGTGAGATTAACTCGGCATTACGCTCTGGGCGACAATACTACCCGCGCGAGACCCGCTTCTGGAACGCCCTGCTGACTCTCACTCGGATTATCGACGAAGGACTGCCCGATAATGGGGAGTTGGTGCTTCCTGCCTACAACGGGGGACTTTTCAAGCCTTCCGCTTATCCCGAAGTGGCACACACGCCCTTGCCCGACCACCCGCGCTGGAACATCGGCGACGCCTACCTCGCAACCGTCATTGACCTGCTCGCCTACGAGCGCGACCAGCTTGACCAGCCGGGCATGCGCGAAGTGGACTATGGCTCGCTCGATGTCCAGCACTTGGGCAGTATCTACGAAGGGCTACTCGAGCTCCAGCCCCGAATCGCCTCCGAAACCCTCTACGAGAAGGTGGAGAATGGGCGTTCGGTGTTCACGACCGAGCCTGTGTCGGCAACGCCCGAATCGCCCCGCGTGCGCCGAATCGAGCCGGGCAGGGTCTACCTCACGACCGACCGTGGCGAACGCAAAGCGACGGGGAGCTATTACACCCCGAAACCGATAGTGAACTACATCGTAGAGCGCACGCTCAGTCCTGTTCTGGACGCGGTGGCTCAGCAGGTTGCCAAGTTGCGCCCTCAGATTGAAGCGCAAATTCGCCAGTATGAAACCCAGTGCGACCGAGAACTCCAGTCCGCCAGCCCAGAGCAGGAGCCTGTAATCGTGGCGAAGTATCACTCGCTCATCGAGCAGGAGAAGATGCGCCTCTTGGAGCCTTATTTGTCGGTCAAAGCGTTAGACCCTGCGATGGGCAGTGGACACTTTATGGTCGGGATGGCGGACTACATCAGCCTGCGCATGGCGAACGACCCGAACCTCATCCCGCTGGACGCCTTCGGCAGCGACGACGCCCAGACCTACTACAAACGCCTCGTGGTGGAGCGATGCCTCTATGGGGTCGACCTGAACCCCTTGGCGGTGGAGTTGGCGAAGCTGTCGCTTTGGCTTCACACGGTTAGCACAGGGCGCGCCCTCTCGTTCTTAGACCACCGCTTGCGTCGTGGCAACGCGCTCATTGGGGCACGCATCGAGCAAGACCTGATGTTCGAACCGACCCAATTGGATAGAAACGGACGCCCCCGCACCGCCTCCAACGGGCAGTTGACCTTAGGTTTTACCGAGACGCTCACGAACCAGCACCTTGCCTATTTCTTAGATACTTTCCGCCAAATCACCGAAGCCCCTACAGGCGACGCCGAGATTGAGCGCCAAAAAGACGCTTGGTATCGCGACTTAGAGAAAGTGCGCGAGAAGTTTCGGGCGGTAGCGAACTGCTGGCTCGCGCCCTACTTTGGAGCCAAGGTCACCCCTGAACAGTATGCCCAAGCGGTGGAAGCCCTGCGCGACCCTGAGCGTTGGGAGTTGCTGAGCCAACAGGAGTGGTTCCAAAACGCTCAAGCCGTCGCCCAGAAGTACCGCTTCTTCCACTGGGAGCTGGAGTTTCCTGAACTGTTCTTCGAGCCGAGCGGTCTCAAACCGATAGACCAGCGTGGGTTCGATGTCGTGGTGGGTAATCCGCCCTATCTCTTCGGTGAGCTTATTCCTCAGGAGATTCGTACCATCAGCAGTCGCTACCGCTTCGCTTCAGGGCAGTACGATGTCTACTGGCTTTTCTATGAGGTTATCGGAATATTGCTCTTGAAGCAGGGTGGTCTGCACGGCTATGTCATTCCTGACGCAATCTTAGTACGAGACGAAGCAGGGCGTATCAGGCAGTGGCTCACAGAAAACTATCGCCTTGTCGCGCTTGGGTACGCAGGTGCAGTATTCGATGAACCTAATGTCAGCACTGCGATTGTGGTTTGGCGTAAGCAACCGCCTGAGCCTTCCGCTCAGGTTCAGCTCGCTTATCTACGGGGTGAAGAGTTCGAACTGATCGGCTTGAGAGATCAGAGCGATTTCCTTCAGATACCAAATACGCGCTGGCTCCTGTTCTTAGGGGAAGAGGCTTTTGAGGTGATACGCAAAGTTTTGCTGCGAACACGTCCTTTGAGAGAGTGCGCAAATATCTCTCGCGGAGAAGAACTCGGTAAAAAGACCCTTTACGATAATCCCTTGCCAAAAACGAAGCCGATTGTTGTCGGAGAGGATATTGCCCGCTACTGTAGGCTGTTTCCTACAAGACACATCCCTACAGAGCGCATACGCAAAAAAGACGGAATCTATCAGCCGCCGAAGTTAGTATTAGTCAAAACAGGGGAGAGGCTCTCGGCTACAGTGGACTCGGAGGGATACATCACTCTGCAGTCTGTATATAACCTGCACACGAACGAACGGATTAGCGTCTATGCCTTGTGTGCCATTCTCAACTCGCGCTTGATGAACTTCATCGTCTCCCAGCTGTTCACTGGCTACAAAGGTATCTTTCCCCAACTCAATCAAAGCACTGTTGAAGAGCTGCCCCTTCCTTACTTCGAGAGTCGAACCGACGATACTCAAAAGACGACTCTTATGAGCGAAGTTTTGGAACAGTACGAAAACTTGTTGGAGTTAGATAGCGCGCCACCAGAAAACTACGAAGGCTATCTGTTATCATCCATAGGGCAGTGGTGTGCCCAACGAAAAGCGGAAGGGCAAACCGACATCCTTCACGACTTCTTAGCCTCCCTTGCTGAGCAGATGATTCGACTCAGCGAACAGAAGCAGACCGAAGTGCGCGGGTTCCTGAAGTGGTTGGGGGACTACCTCGGCGCAGATATCGAGAGCCTGCGCAACCGAGAACGGCTCCGAGCCTACTACGAAGAGCCGTTCCCTGCCTTCCTACAACTTCTGCGCCAGAATCGAGACCGATTCCAAATCGACCCCGACGCCCGAAAACACTACGAACCCATTCGCCGAGAGTTCGACGAGAGCATCGAGAAGCTGAAACCGACCCTCGAGCAACTCCAACGCACTGACCGCCTTATCGATTGGGTGGTCTACCAACTCTATGAACTCTCACCCCAAGAGGTGCAGACGATCGAGGCGACAGGTTCTTAGAAAATTGTCCTTCTCAGAAGGACAAATCGGGTATCAATTGTCCTTGTGAGAAGGACAAATCGCACGCTGATACGCCAACTGATACGGGACAGCTTTGCGTTGCCTATCCCGACCTTCACCCCCAGAGAGGTGTTCATCCCGCGCGTGTCTGCCAAGAAAGCCTATGCCGTCACCGGGATGCGTCGCACAGGGAAGACCACCTTTCTCTGGCAGAAACTGAGCGAGCAACTGGAACGGGGCATCTCCCGCGAGGCTCTGCTCTACTTCAACTTCGATGATGAACGGCTGGGCGACTTGAGCGCCACTGACTTGGGAGTTATGTTGGAAGAGTACTATACGCTGTACCCATCTGTGCGCACTCAGGAGGGCACAACCCTCTTTCTGGACGAAATCCAGCAGGTGTCGGGTTGGGAGCGGTTTGTACGCCGTGTGTTGGACACGGAGCCTGTGCAGGTCTATGTATCAGGTTCGTCGGCGCGCCTGCTCGCCCGTGAAGTTGCGACTCAGATGCGAGGGCGTGCGCTGGAGATACGGCTCTATCCCTTCAGCTGGCGTGAGTACCTACGCCACACCCAACAACTGCCCGATGTTCCCCTTGACCATCTGACCACGCCTGAACAGCAGGCACTCCAGAACGCCCTGATGCGCTACCTTCGGGAAGGGGGCTTCCCAGAAGCCATCGGCACCGACCCACGCACTCGAAGCGAACTGCTCCGTAGTTATGTGGACGCCACGATTTTGCGCGATGTGGTTGAACGCTACGAAGTGAGCCAGCCCTCTGCCCTACGGTGGCTGGTGCGTCAACTGCTCGGCAATCCGTGTGGAGCCTTCAGCGTTCACAAGTTCCACAACGACCTCACTTCACAGGGCTACCGAATCAGCAAGGACACTCTGCACGACTACTTGGGCTACCTGGAGGATGCCTTCCTGATATGCATCGTTGCCCTCAGCACGCAATCGGAACGGCGTCGGCAAGTCAATCCACGCAAGGTGTACCCCATCGATGTGGGGCTAATCCCGCTTTATGACCGCACGGGACAGACGCATATCGGGCACGCGCTGGAGACCGCTGTGCTGATTGAGCTGGAACGGCGTGGCGCTGAAATCGGCTATGTACGCTTGCCGAACCAGTATGAGGTTGACTTCCACGCGCGCTTTCCTGACGGGAGCACCGCCCTCATACAGGTCAGCGCGGATATTTCGGAACCTGCAGTTTACGAGCGGGAGGTACGCTCGCTGGTACAGGCGCATTTGGAGTTTCCACATGCCCGCTGTCAACTTCTCGTGCTGGAACCGCCTTACCCGCCTGTGGAGTTGCCCGACAATATAGAGTTGTGGCTTGCTCGAGAGTGGCTTTGGGAACCGATGGCGCCCACCTAAGAATCTATCCGACAACGTGTCGTTCAGCAAATAACCCCCTTGCGAAGCGCCCACACAACCACCTGCAACGCTTTTTCACGGTAGAAACGGGAAAGCTGAGGTATAATAATGCCACCATGAAAACCAGTCCGAAGGGTTATCAGATACTTTGGGTTTGGGGACTTATACTCCTCGTGTGGGGAGTCTGCGCCCAAGCGCAGCCCTCGCCCACCTCCGAAGAAGGCTCGGACGACGCGTTTGAAAGGGTGTTATGCCGGCTAAGCACCATACGCGAGGCAGGCATCGAACGAGACAAAACGCAACTGGAAATGCTTCTGAAGACCCTTCGCACCTCTGCTGAGGGCGCGCAGACATCGCTAATCCTCGGCTTCGGCTACAACGCCCCTGCAAGAATGCACCTTCAAAACGCTTCGCTAGTCGCCTTATCGCGCCTTGCAAGCGAGCAGTCGCTTGCCCCTCTGGAAAAACTGCGCGAAGACCTGAACTATCGCCAGCTCCCGCATTTGGAACCGACGATTGCCCGCATCAAGGCTGAACTCGCTTTTCCACACCCCAAAACCCAAGCGGAATGGCTGGCGAAAGTGCAGATGTTTATGACCTTGTCCGAAGTCACGGTAGCAGATTTTGCCTGCCTCTCAACAGACCCTGAGACAAAGCGCAAGAGAGAGTTGGAGAAGGCAATCTCTCATATTGCCTGTCCTTCCAAGGAGGAGGTTTGTCTACGCTATTTGGCAGAGATGGCGTCTGGTGCTTACGCAGGAGGCTATCGGGACGCCTTTGAGGACCTTGCCCGTCAAGGGATTGACCTCAGCAACGATTTTGTGGCGAACTTGATTATGCAGGTAGCGGTGCGCTCTCCGCAACAGCGGGTAGAGTGGCTGGTTCATCAGCTCAAGTCGCTTCCTGCGGGAAGGGGAGAGTCGTTGTATTTGCTTCAAGCATTGGCGGATTGTGGTTCGTTGGGCTTGAGGGCGGTTCTGGATTGGCTGGAAGAGCTGAAGCGGGCGGATATGGAGTGGAAGCGGGTAGAAGTGGGTATGTGGCACTGCATGATGGCTCTGTCCGCTTTTCGGTCGACTGAGGCAAAGAACGCTCTCAGAAACCTCGTGAGTGAGCGCCCTGAGATACCCAGTAAACTCGG
>FWPU01002671.1_pt1 | contig 36998 bp, 28 predicted proteins | sample 2228361 | NCBI WGS metagenome assembly FWPU01 (sample SAMEA103939777, study PRJEB20133) | metagenome
TGATGCGCAGGGTGATTGCCACGCCTGCGATGAGGAAGATAAAGGTCTCCCGATAATTTCCATTTTCCAGGATCAGGAAAACGACAATGAGGCCGCTGAGAACCAGGATAAACGCCCACCAGGGGTATTGCGCCAGCGAACCACGTTCTGGAACATAGGCACCTGATAAACTGGAGGCAGTTCTTTTACTCATCCAATAATCCCTCTGATGAGAGATGCGGGGCTGTCCAAAACGATTAGCAGAAGGGCATATTACTTTGAAGGGGAAATCCGTCCGGCGTCTTCCCTGGTGGTAATCCTGCCTCTCCGATGCGGCGTTTCAGACAGCCCCATTGTTCAGAAACGGCGAACGTTGTGTATCGTTATTGGGTCAAGCCCCACTTCTTATTCAACTGATCAAGGGTGCCATCGTCGATCATGGATTGGAGGGCAGCGTCGACTGCGGCGCGCAGGTCGCTTCCGGGTGGGAAGACGAAGCCCAAAGGTTCGTCAGAGGTCAACTGACCACCGATTTTCAGCTTACCCTGGTTTTCATTCATGAAGCCGGTAGCCGAAACGGTATCGATCACCACGCCGTCCACATCTCCGGAAATCAAAGCCAGAACGGCTGCGCCAAAATCCTCAAAAGACTTGACACGTTCTTCGGGGAAGTTCTTCTTAGCGACGATTTCGTTCGTGGTGCCAATTTGGGTGCCAATCAGGCGATTTGCGTCGGCTTTGATTTCGTCTACTGTGCTGGTCTCGTCCGCCCGCACCAATAACACCTGACCAACAATCACATATGGGATGGAGAAATCGACGATTTGCTTGCGCTCGTCGGTGATCGTCACGCCGTCGGCGAGCATATCGTATTCACCTGCCTGCATGGCTGGGAAAATACCATCCCAGGCAGCTTGCTTGAATTCAGGGACGCAGTTCAAACGCCGGCAAATTTCGCGTACTGTGTCGTAGTCCCAGCCAATGCCTTCGTTGGTCGCTTCGTCGATCATGTTAAAGGGCGGGTAAGCGTTTTCAACAGCAACAGTGACCTTACGACCACCTAGATCGGGAAGGCTAGGCGCAGCGGGTGCTTCCGTTGGCGGCGGCGCTTCTGAGGCAGGCGCGGGTGTGGCAGAAGGTCCACACGCGGCGAGCATGACCAGGGATGCCAGGGCGATTATCAGTAGCATAGTGAAGGCGGATCGCTGGATTGGTTTCATTTCTATCTCTCCTTTCCTCGGGTTGTGTCATCGCCGTTCCTGAAGCCTGCTCCCGAACAGGCTCGAATAATGATAGTAGAATAGACGATAATGTTCAATTTGACAAGGGAAATTTGGAAATCTACTGTAACCAATTTGCAAACAGAAACGGAGGTCGGCAATGGCGAGTTTCCCAGAACCGGAGTGGGTGCAGGCGTTGATGCAAAAGCTCAACTCCGATGAGAATTACGCCCGGATCGCGCGTAATTGGGAAGGTGATCTGCTTTTTGTCGTTGAACCGGGCGGCGCGTTGCAGCATCCAGTCAGATACTACCTGGATCTGTGGCACGGTCAATGTCGGCAGGCTTATGTGGTGGAAGGGGAGTTTGCCAGTAAGCCCGCATTTGTACTTAAAGCCCCGTATGACAATTACGTCCGTATCTTGAAGGGCGAGCTCGACCCGATGCAGGCGCTCCTGACGCGAAAATTGAGCGTTCAAGGGAACATGGCGGTGCTGATGCGCAATGTTCCAACGGTGCTGGACTTCGTCCGCTGTGCGCGCGAGGTAACCGATCGGTATGTTTAGGCGTATGGCGGTATGTTACGCCAGTTGTATCGGTTGAACAACTGAATGGGGGGATATCCAACTCTCTGGAACCAACCTGCCTGCCGCGACGTTATACGCGATGGATGAGCATGGATTCTCTACCGGATACACAACCGGTTTCGGTGAAACCCAGGCGACCTAAGCTCGCCTGTTTTGCGATGTTTCTCCTGGCGGTGTTGCTGTTCGGCTGCGCTGCGGCATTGGGCGGCGCGCAGGGGTATCAAGCAGGCAAGATGGAGCTAGCGCAACAGGCCACGCTCCAATCAGCGGTGGCACTCCGGGAACAATTTGATCTGGGTGTGCGCGACCTTGATGCCGGGCGGTATGACCTGGCGCGCCAGCGCTTTGCGTATATCCTCACCCAGGCTCCGGGTTATCCAGGCGCTGACGAAAGATTGGCGCAGGTGATGCAGATTGTGTCGGCTACAGCTACTCCTACACGGGTGCCACCAACTGTCACGCCCACGCCGACTGAAGATCTCCGACCGGTGGAAGATATCTATCAGCAGGCGCTATTTTCTTTTGAAACAGGGGATTGGGAGGCAGCGATCAACACGTTGATTGCTCTTCGCCGGGAGGACCCAGCCTACCAGGTGGTAGCAGTGGATAGCTTGATGTATCAGGCGTTGATGAATCGAGGTATAGATAAGATTCGCAAATCCAGCAATCTGGAAGGCGGAATTTATGATCTTACGCTGGCGGAAAGATTTGGCCCCCTGGATGCACGCGCTCAGGGGTGGCGGAATCTGGCACGTTATTATCTGATCGGCTCCAGTTTTTGGCAGGTTAATCCCGAGCTAGCCGTCTACTATTTTGGGGTTGTGGCTTCAGGTGCGCCATACCTGCGCGATGCTTCGGGTTGGACCGCCAGGGAAAGGTATCGGGCATCTCTGGTGGATTATGCCGCTCAACTCGCAGCCAGAGGCGATTGGTGTTCAGCGTTGGAACAATACAACCTGGCGTTAGCGATCCGTGGAGATGAAACGATCGAGGCTCAGGCGAACGCCGCGGCTTTACAGTGCTCTCTGCTAACGGTGACAGTTATCCCTCTCACCCCAACGCCATCCCTAACGCCAACGCTGACCGGAACGTTGATCAGCCCTTCTCCCAGCCCGGAGATAACGGCATCGGCAACCTGGACAGCTATTGTCTCCCCGTTGCCGACCGGCAGCCCTACCCCGCTTGAATTTCCTTCGGCTACCCCAACTATCCTTCCATTGCCTACAGCAACGCTCACACCGTCTCCGACACCTATACCAAGCGAGACGCCAGCGCCTTCCCCCAGCCCATAAATAGATCATGCTATGATGAACCGAGCAAAACGCTTACCCGAACACATTTTTCGCAGAGTGCTGTACAGCCTGGCGGCGCTGATATTCTCAATCGGGGTCGCTGCGCTGGTGGGAATGTTTGCTTATCGCATCGCCAGACGGTTGGCGCTCTCTCAACCTCTCCGTCAGAGCTTTTCGCCAGTACTTCAGCTCAAGACGGGCGCTCCGCCAGCCTTACCAGAGGTGCCAACAGCGCCTGTCCCCGCAACAACGGCAATCCTCGCCGAACCGACTCTCGCTCCCTGGGATGAAGCAGGTCGGGTGACGATCTTGATCCTGGGTTTGGATTATCGGGACTGGCAAAGCGGCAGTGAACATCCGCGCAGCGATACGATGATCTTGCTGACGCTTGACCCACTTTCGCGAACCGCAGGGATGCTCTCAATCCCACGGGATTTGTGGGTGGTTATCCCCGGGTTCAACCATGGAAAAATCAACACGGCTTACTACCTGGGAGAGGCTTATCACCTTCCAGGAGGCGGCCCTGGGCTGGCAGCAGCCACGGTGGAGCAACTCTTAGGCGTTCCGGTGAATTATTACGCCCAGATTGATTTTGGCGCTTTTGTGAGTTTCATTGACTTGATTGGCGGCGTAAAGATCAACGTGACCGAACCCATCACGATAGATTTATTGGGGTCGGGCGCCGCGACGAAGAAGCGACTGCGGCCGGGCATTCAAGTTCTGCCGGGGGAATGGGCGCTGGCTTATGCCCGGGCGCGCAACAGTGAAGGCGGCGATTTTGATCGCGCCCGGCGTCAGCAACAAGTTATCCTGGCCATCCGCGACCGGATTCTCAGCCTGGATCAGCTCCCGACATTGATCACAAAAGCTGATGATCTTTACCGTGAGCTGGCTTCGGGCATCCGAACCAATCTGCGTCTGGAGCAGGCGATCAAGCTGGCGCTGCTGGCGAGTCAGGTTCGCGAAGGCGATATTTATCAAGGAGTTATTGACGAAAGGCATGTGCTGTTTGGGCGCTCCCCGGATAACCTGGCAATCCTGATACCGCTCATAGATAAAATTCACGTGCTGAGGGATGATATATTTGCCAGTACGACAGCGCTCAGCCCACTTACGCCAGGGAATGCGCAAGAACGGATGATGGCTGAACATGCCGCTATTTCAATCTGGAATGCCAGCGGGGAACCGGGGTTGGGGGAACGGACAGCTCAATTCTTAATGGGTTTGGGGGTGATAGTTCGGGAGGCCGAAGATGTAGCAGAGCGGGCTCCCTCAACGAAACTCGTCGACACAAAAGGCAGACCGTTTACCAGCCGTTATCTGATGGATTTAATCGGAATTTCTCCTAATAAATTTGAATACCAACCCGATCCCGCCGCGCAGAGCGACCTGACGCTGATCCTGGGTGTTGATTGGGCCAGGTCTCATCCTTTCCCTTGATGCATTGGTGCTGCCGCAGCGGGAAGAGAACTAAAATAACCGCAATTGCGGAGCATCATAGGTGAGCGAATCCTGGGAAAGCTGTTGATCCAGGATTTCCTGGGTCAGCCATTGGATTTCGGCAAGGCGGCGGACCTGGCGGAACTTAAGGAATCTCCAGCCTCTATCGACGGCCAGGCGCAGTCGCTGGTCGCGCTGGAGCTTGTAGGCAACCAGGTTGGCGCGGCTGCCTGGCAGGACGATCCAGGAGATGTCTGCCGCGTGCATGCCAGCGTAGATGGGCTCGCTGATGATGGCCGAGGTTAACAAGTAAAAGACAAATCTGGGAGCGCCGCGTGCATCGTAACAGATCAATGGATTGTCGCCCGATGGTTTGCACCCTAATTGCTCACCCAATTTCACCAGCAAAGAAGCGATCTCAGCCAGGTCAATCTGGCGATTTTGCGGTAATTCTTGTTGCCGCAGGCACCATTTACCGCTTCCAGGGGGATATTGCTCTCCGTACGACTCCAGGCAGACCTGGATTAATTCGGAACCGGGTGTGAGCATGCCGCTGAAAGCGCCACAAATCTGACGGTCAAGCTCTAGCAATGTGATGTTTGGATGATCGAGTAGATAGGTGAAAATTGCATTCTCCACCCTGTCTGCCAGAGGCATTGCAGCATCGCCGATATCAAGCAACCACCATTGACCAACGTCAAGTGATTTATCGCTGCCACCAAAGCGTGCGAAGCCACGGCGATATGAGAAAGCCGTTTCAAATGCGGCATTTATCTGAGCTAACAGGTCAGCCGGAGATCCGCTGAGCTGTAGGCGATGGTTTTGAAGCACCCCGGCGAGGGCGGCTGCCTGAAGGGCCTGATAGCTGGCAGGTTCGCCGCGGGTGATCAGGTGCTCCCGCGCATGCGTCACGATAGCGTTGATCAATTCTTCGCCAGGGGGCAAGGGTGCAGATGGCTTCCGGGTTCTCGGCCGCCAGACGAATTGAACCTGGCCATTCTCGATGCGCCCGGCCAGACTGATCAGGTCGAATCCGGCGGTTTCAGCGGCAAGCATGGCGGCGATAAGAAATCCAGATTCACTTTCACCGATCAAGCCAAACACAGGTGTATCCGGTTGGAGCATAGAGGCAAGGTTGATCAGGGTGCTATGAAGCGCGGTGGTGTGCCATGCCCAATCATATCTCCGCCGTCTGAGCACAGATTTGAATGGTCCTAACGCCTGGCGACCCCAAAGCCAGCCTGCCCACAACGCTGAGAGCGTCCAGTACGCCTGATTTGGCCTTGGCAGCGGTGCAATGACGGCGTCAACACGAATCCCAGGGTGGCTTTCCGCCAAATCTTTCAGGCGACCCTCAAAAATGGCAATCCCCCCGCTCGGTGGAGGTTTCTCCGGCCAATGGGTGACAGGGATGGGAGCTAATCCTTGAGGCCATGCCTCAATCGCCTGCTCCAAAGCCAGCCAGACGTTATTTTCGCGAAATCGGGAGGGGACGATGAGCTGGCGTGGACGTGCGCGGCTGGTTGGGTAGTACCACAGGGTGTTTGCCAGGTCGAAGGCGACCAAGCACAAGGCATATAAGCAGTTCTTCGAGCTCGCTTGCAGAGGGAGACCGTCCACCCGATTCAGGATGCTGAACAGCGCATATAACGCCCGTGGCAGGTAAACGGCCAGCGCCTCTTCCACGTGGCGGCGGTCGGGGTCGTCCCGACCAGCGACGCGCTCCAGGGCGCGGGCGTGGTGCAAGCCCGTGCCGCTAAATTGGGCAAGTTTAGCCAGGTCGCTATCTAGAATTGGGCGCTCGCCGGTTTCGCCGCAGGCGTCACAATGGTAAATGCGGGCAAAGGGGCGATTTGCCTCCCGATCCCACAGGAAGGCTTCGGCAAAGACTGTTTTACCGCAGTGATTGCAGATCGTCGCGTATAAAGAGCGGATGTGTACCTCGAGGCGTTCTTCCCCTTTTCGGGCAGCCGCTAGCACTGCCAGGGCAGCCTGTAATTCGCTCTTGCTTGGCGGGTTGGCAGATGTCTCCAACAGGAAACGGTTGATGGGGTTGCCGGCGGTTACGAGTACCCGATAACCAGCCCGCGCCGCTTCCAGCGCCAGCCTCGGCGATGCTCCAAACGGGTCTAATATCCAGGGGTGATCTCCTCCACCCGGGGTAGTGGGCAGGATTTCTTGCAGCCAGGTTGAAACAACCCCTTCTGGCAATGGTGGCAAGTAGCGCGCCAGTGGCTCGATCCTGGAGGGTGGCAAGCCAGGAACATAGGTTCCAGGGGACCACATTTCCTACCTCCTCCCCCTGAAGTATAACGCTTTACTCAATGTTGCGAGGCAGATTTGCTAGCCTTGAAAGCGCTCACCGACAGTATAGAGCAGCGCCAGATTAGCTGGTCGAACAGCATGCACCGGAAAGCCGCAGACCAATACCACTTGCTGACCAGCCCGGATGCGACTGGAAGCCATCATGACAGCCTGGACGACCTGGATCATGTCTTCGATGGTCTCGGAATGCGGTACCAGGTATGGGACTACTCCCCAATACAATCCCATCTGGTAGTAGGTATGCTTCTCCGGCGTGAAAGCCAGGATTGGCACAGATGGGCGCGACTTGGACATCAACAAAGCCGTGCGACCGCTTTTGGTGAATACAGCGATGGCAGCTACGTTACGGTCTTGTGCCAGCTCTTTTGCTGCCAGCGTGACAAATAAAGCGTCATCCTGGCATTCTTCAGCCGGAGTGATCCCAGACCAATGTCCCCACTCTGCAAAGTGCGCCTCTGCCTGGCAGATAATTGCGTTCATCACTTCAACTGCCTTCACCGGATATTTCCCTACCGCGGTCTCGCCGGATAACATTACCGCGTCCGTACCATCGAAGATGGCGTTGGCGATGTCCGAAGCTTCCGCTCGGGTAGGGCGAGGATTTTGGATCATGGAATCCAACATTTGGGTAGCGGTGATCACCAGTTTGGCATACCGATTAGCGCAAGAGATGATTCTTTTTTGGGCGATGGGAACGGCATCGAGAGACATCTCTACCCCCAGGTCTCCCCTGGCGACCATTACCCCATCGGCTGCCTGGATGATCTCCTCCAGATTGTCAAGCGCTTCCGGGCGTTCTAATTTGGCGATGAGCAGCGGGAGGCTTTCCCCGCTGCTCAAGTCGCGGATAGCAGAGCGTACCTGGTGGATGTCATTCGCTTCGCGGACAAATGAGATCGCCACCACGTTTACCTGGTGTTTCAAACCAAACTCGAGATCGATCCGATCTTTCTCGGTAAACCCGGGGAGGTTGATACAAGCTCCCGGCAGGTTCACGCCCTTCCTTGAACCCAGTGTTCCACCCAGAACCACTCGCGCTTCCACGTCCGTCTCAGTGGTGGAGAGAATCTCTAATTCTAATTTTCCGTCGTCGATTAAGATGCGATTTCCTGGGCGGGCGCAGGCGGGGAGGTCGAGATAATCCACGCTCACCTGACGTTGATTGCCCAGCACTGGTCGCGTGGTCAGGATGATGGTATCACCAGCTTTCAAATTGACACCCCCATCCTCCACCGGTCCGGTGCGGATTTTGGGTCCCTGCAAATCCTGGAGGATGGTGATGGGGTTTTCCAGATGAGCCGAGGCTTGCCGGATTCTTTGGATCACCTGGCGGTGTTGATCGTGCGTGCCATGGGAGAAATTCAGACGAAAAATGTTCACCCCGCTTTGGATCAGCCGGGAGATGGTTTCGGCATCCTGACTGGCAGGTCCAATCGTAGCGACGATCTTTGTATGGCGCTCCATATCGTCGGTTTAGCCTCGAGTTGTGAGTACAGCTTTATACTGCACGGCAGGATTACATGTAATGAAGTTCTTTTGCCTGCCGGGTCAGATCTTCTCGGAATTGCGGGTGGGCAATATTGATTAATGCCTGCGCTCGTTGCCGGATTGTCTTGCCATAGAGATCGGCTACGCCATACTCAGTGACGATGAAACGAACGTGGTTGCGGGTGGTAACAACGCCCGCGCCGGTCTTTAATGCTGGGACGATCCGGCTGAATTCTTTGGCTGTGCTGGGCAAGGCGATGATAGGGATGCCTCCCCGCGACCGCGAGGCACCATAGATGAAATCGAGTTGGCCGCCGACGCCGCTGTATAGCTTATGCCCAATACTATCTGCACAGACCTGTCCGGTAAGGTCTACCTCGATGGCTGAGTTGATGGCAACCATGCGCTCATTTTGAGCAATGACAAACGGATCGTTGACATACTCCGTTGGATGCAGTTCGATGATTGGGTTGTCGTCTACCCAGCGGTACAGGCGATTGGTACCCAGGATGAAACCAGCGATAATTTTTCCCGGATGGAGAGTCTTGCGGGCGTTGGTCAGCACCCCAGCCTCCACCAGATCGATTACCCCATCCGAGAACAGCTCGGTATGAATGCCTAAATCCCTCTTCTCGAAGAGATATTTCAAGACTGCGTCGGGTATGGCTCCAATACCAAGTTGCATGGTAGCACCATCAGGGATCAACTCGGCAATGTAGCCGGCAATTTTCTCAACAATGTCACTTGAGCCCTCAGCGCCCATGGGCAATTCGGGCAGCGTGTAATCGACCGGGATGATATATTTCAGCCGGCTGACGTGGATAAACGAATCGCCCAGCGTGCGCGGCATTTGCTGGTTGACTTCGGCAATAATGACGCGAGCGGATTCGGCCGGGCTCTTGGTGAGGCCCACTTCGATCCCCAGGCTGCAGAAACCGTGCTCATCCGGTGGTGAGACGTGAATCAGCGCCACATCCACAGGCAATATGCCCCGCTTAAACAACAAGGGGAACTCCGAGAGGAAGACTGGTGTAAAATCAGCCCTTCCCTCCTGGACGGCTTTGCGGATATTGGCGCTGATGAACATCGTATTGACGCGCAGGTGACCCTCCATTTCAGGAGCGACGTAGTCTGCAGGGCCTACGGTCAGAGCCTGGCAAATCTCGACGTTGTGCAGATTTGGTGCATGCCGCACCAACGCAGCTAACACCTTTTGCGGCACCGAACAGTTGCCGGTGAGAAATACCCGCTGCCCGGACTGAATGTTTGCCACAGCCTCTTCGGGAGTGACAATACGAGTCTTGTAGATACTCTCCCACGTGGCCATGGTTAATCCTCCGTCCCTATGGGAGAGTAGCGGGCGAGGTGCACCAATTTACCCATGTAGGTATTCACCGCCTTTTCAATCGCCGGGTTTGATGCAATGGCTTCATCTACCCCTTTATTTGCTATTTCAAGCAAAAATGGAAAAGCGGCATTCAAGAAGGTGTGAGTGGAAGTGCGAGCAACCACGCCGGGCATATTAGGAACACAATAATGGATCACACCTTCTTCAGTAAATGTAGGGCGGTCATGTGTGGTAGGACGAGAGGTTTCCACACAGCCGCCTTCATCGATGCTGATGTCCATGATGATCGAGCGTGGCTTCATTTTGCGCACCATTTCCCTGGTGATGACGATCGGCGCGCGTTCTCCAGGGACAAGGACAGCGCCCACCAGTACATCCGCGTAGGTGCAAGCCCGGGTGAGGTTGATCTGGTTAGAGATCATGGTGACGATGCCGGGAAAACGCTCGCGTAAGCGCTGTAAGGCGTTCAGGTTGACATCCAGGACTGTGACATGCGCTCCCAAGCCGATGAAACCCTGGGTGGCGCTGGCGCCAACTACGCCTGCGCCTACAATGACCACCTCAGCTGGCGGCACACCTGCTGCGCCGCCAAGCAGAATTCCCTTGCCACCAGCGTCGGTTTGGAGCAAACGCGCCGCAATTTGGGGCGCCATTTGCCCACAAATTTGCGCCAGGGCATGGCGCACTGGAACGTCGCCATTTTCGAGCTGGATCTGTTCCAGGGCAATAGCGGTGATCTGCCTTTCCAGGAGTTTATCGATCTTATCCTGGCGGGCTGAATTGAGATGAAGCAAGCCCGCTAAAGCCGTGCCGGGGCGCAACCATTCAATCTCCTCCAGCAACGGACGGGCGATTTTGATCAATAGATCAGCCCGGCCGAATACTTCATGCCCAGAATAGACGACCCGAGCGCCCGCTTGCTCGTACTCCTGGTCGCTGTACCCCACACCCATCCCGGCATCATGCTCGACGTAGCATTTATGGCCGCTGTCTACCAGCATATTAATAGCCGTGGGCGTTAAACCGACGCGGAACTCGAATGGACGTCGTTCTTTGGGAATTCCAATGTTCATATGAATACCTCGATTTCGGTGAACAGTATAAAACCTGGGGCTCCGCTTGATCTGCGTCCCAGGATATCATCGCTCAAGATGCGTTGATTCAGTATAACACAGGAGAAATTAAGTGAATAATGCTATAGGACAGGGTTTGTTTTTGACTAATGTCACATTAAGTGGACATAGGCGGTTTGAGCCATCCCAGCCAGAGCGATTTACGCCGAGACCCGGCGGGGGAGCGATCTAGTCCAAATAGAACGATGCTTGTAAGCAATAAACCAGCGCCGATCCATTGCATCAGGTTGAATTTCTCACCCAGCCAGAGATTGGAAACCGATACCGCCACGATCATCTCGCCCAGGCCAATCAGGGCTGTTTGCATCCCTCCCAGATGCTTCACGCCGATAAAAAGCATCAATCTGGCCAGGAATGTCACCAAGGTCAAACCGAATAAGGGTTGCCATGCCTTCAGTATGTCCGCTTGGGTCACATCCCTGCTGGTCAACAGATAAAAGGGTAAGACAACACTGCTCATGGCGATCAAGGTATACAGAGTGACCGTCGGGGCAGGCATGTCGGATAAAACGCGCTGGTTAATAGGGAGATGAAGGGCATAAAAACCAGCTGCGATCAACATTTGAAAGACACCGGTCCAATCCACTGCGCTCTGACTTGTTTGCGTCAATAGATACACGCCCGGAATGGCCAGGATCACGCGGGTGATAGTAATCCGGCTTGGCGGCTGGCCGTCGAGAAATAGCCAGAACATGAGGAAAAGCGGGTATAGTGAATAGAGAAGATGCCCCACTGAGGCGTCTATGCGTCCCAGCGCACTGTAATAAAACAATGAGCCTATTCCATTGAGCCACCCAGCAATCATGCATCCAAGCAAGCCCGCCGGATAAATATACAGGGCTCGCGGTGAGAGGAAAAGTACTGCAAACAGCATCAGCAACGCAGCCAGCAAGCTGCGAACCGCAACAACAGCCAGCGGAGGTAACCCGATTAAAATCGCCTGCTTGCCGAAGATCGGCGTCATCCCCAGGAAAAACGCCGAGCCCACCGCCGCCAGGGTACCGCTGAATTTTGCGCGCAACTGCCACCTGGCAACACGCGGTAATGCTGCTGGGGAGAGGATAGTCAGCGATCCGCCTGGTTTGCTGGCTGGTGTTTTACTCATTAACGACTTGCCTATCCACAGCCTGACTGAATTTCAGTCTAATGCACCAGCGTGTGGATCTCATCCATCAATTCGTCGTTTAGGAATTCGCCTTTTTGCATCAGGGCGTGGATTTGACCTTGCAAGTGCTGTTTTTCCGCAGGCGTCAGCTCTTTTGCCGTAACGACAATCACCGGGATGGAAGCAGTCTGAGCATTGGATTTCAAGGTATCCAACACAGCAAAGCCATCCATCTCTGGCATCATCAGGTCGAGGATGATCAAATCGGGTAGCGCCTCTTCGATCAGGCGGATGGCTTCAGTGCCGCTGCCAGCTTCGTAGATTGTGTAGTCTCCCTGAGATTGCAGGATGCGCCGAATCAACCGCCTTGCGTCTGGCATGTCGTCAACGATGGCAATTCGGGGGTAGCGTTCTACGGAGATTTTATTCAAGGCAGCCAGGAGACCTTCTTCAAGCGTTTCAGGCGAAGCCTGAGAGGATATTTCCAGCTGGCGCGCCCAATAATCGCCGAGGATGATTTTTTCGACAGGCATGGTGTGCCCGGTGCAGTTCACCACGATGGTATCGGTTGGTTTGATCACCCCGGCGCGCACCATTTTGATCAAGCCGGCAAAAGCAACCGCAGCCGCTGGCTCAACCGATATCCCCTCCATCTTGGCCAGGATGTGGATGGTGCGGAAGGTTTCTTCATCGCTGACCGATTCAAAAGCGCCGCCCCCAAGCTGAAGCATGTTCTGGCGTAGAAGGGTGTATGTGCGTCCGGGGTCGCCGGTGGCCAGGGTGGCTATGTAGGTGCGAGGCGATAAAACAGGCTGGGCGGTCGCCTCTCCCTGTTTCCAGGCGTGCACCATGGGGGCGCAGCCCTCGGCTTGAATGTTGGCTATAGCGGGGATACGATCAATCAAGCCCATGGTTTTTAGCTCGTAAAATCCCTTGAGCACACCTAAAGGCCCGATGCCTCCGCTCACTGCCTGGAAGTACCAGTCTGGGGCTTTCCATGGAGGGGGCTGTTGCGCGGTCGGCGCGCGCTCAGGGTTCAGCAGGGTGTTCAATTGCTCAACGATCTCAAATGCGATCGTTTTCATCGCCTCAACCGAGGGAATTGTTCGCGCCCCGCGTTCAAGGATCAAGCCGTGTTGGCGGGCAAATTCAGCGGCAATTCTTTTTGCCTGGTCGTACGACCCGGTCACCTTGACCACCTGCGTTCCATAGATAGCCACTTCGCGCATTTTATCGGCTGGCACCAGGCTGGTTAGAAATGCCCAAAGCTTGATGCCTGCTCGAGCTGCATAAGCTGAGTAGGCAATGGCGACGTTGCCTGTTGAAGCCAGCACGGCTTCGGTAATTCCAGCCTCCTTCAGGCAGGTGATGGCTACAGCGGCCTGACGATCTTTAAAAGAATTGGTTGGGCCTTGACGTTCGTCTTTTATATAGAGATTGGGGCAACCAAGCATCATGCCGAGATTCGAGGCGTGTATCAGCGGTGTGCCGCCTTCGCCCATAGATACCGACACATATGCGTCGCCCCGCACAGGGAGCAATTCTCGATAGCGCCATAAATCGAAGGGGCGACCTTGAAGGAGGGCGGGGAGTTTGAGGGCGAGATTCTGGTAGTCGTAGCGTGCTTCACCCCATTGGCTCTGACAATTGGGGCAACTCGCCTGGTAAGGCGAGTAGGGGTAGTTTTTGCCACAATCCAGACAGTGAATCGTTACATGCGATAGCGAGATCATTTAACTTTTTCCTGCATCAGGCGCGGTTGCGCCAGACTGGGACTGTAACGGCGCAGAGACTGTTCAATCACTTCCAAAAGCTCGGTTTCGGAGAACATGCCTTTTTTCAGCATAGCCTGGGCAAATTCTGCCAGGCGTTGTTGTTGGTTCTCATCAGGGTCGCTGCCGGTGCAAATGATGACCGGGATGTTACGTAAATCAGCATCCTTTCGCATGGTCTCCAGCACAGCATATCCGTCAACCTCCGGCAGCGATAGATCCAGGATGATCACCTGGGGTTTGCTGGTTTGTAAGCAGGATAAGGCCTCGCGGCCATTGTTTGCCACCGTGACGTGGTATTTCTTGCCCTGTAAATGCCTCAGCAGGAGCTGTTGGTCACTTGGATTATCCTCGACCAGCAAAACATGGCGGATGTCTCCCTTGTTCTGGAGTCGGTTTAGCGAGCCGATCAGGTCTTCTTCTAAAATGGGTTTTGTCAGATAGTCGGCGGCACCGAGGCTGAATCCCTGGCCCTGTTCGTCGGCGATGCTGCAGATGATCACCGGGATATTCCTGGTTTCGGGGTCGGATTTCAATTCTTGGAGTACTTCCCAGCCGTTGTGGTCTGGCATGACCAAATCCAGGGTGATGGCGACGGGCTGCAGCTTTCGGGCAATCTCCACCGCTCTGGTTGGATCGGTCAATGGATAGACCTTATATCCGTGATTGGCAAGGTAGCGTTGATACAGCCCGACAACCGCGGCTTCGTCGTCAATTGAAAGGACAATTGGGCCAAGAAAACCGGTGGAGAGATCGCCCGTGTAACGCGGCTTTGGTGGCAGGATGGGCAAGGTGAAGTAAAACGTGCTTCCTTTGCCGGGTTCGCTGGTCAAGCCAATCTGGCCTCCGTGCATTTCCACAAGATGTCGGCAAATGGAAAGGCCCAATCCACTCCCGCCAGTCTTCCGCGTGGGTGAAGAGTCTACCTGAGAGAAAGGTTGGAAGAGCTTTTTTTGATCCTCAGGGGAGATGCCGCAGCCGGTGTCGGTGACGCTGATGATCACTTCTCGCTTCCCGTCTGGGTTCACGCGCTGGTTAGCGTCAATGCTGATGACGCCTTCATCGGTGAATTTGGCGGCGTTCGAGAATAGGTTGAGCAGTATCTGTCTGACTTTGGTAGGATCAATCCGTACCGGTGGCAGATCGGCGGCAATATTCTTGATCAGTTTGATGGGTTTATCTTTTACCAGACCGACCACAGTCGACATCACACTGTTGATCAGATCGGCCAGGTTGACATTTTCCTCAAAGGTCAATTCCATCTTGCCGGCTTCGATTTTCGACAGGTCCAGAATGTCGTTGATGAGATTTAACAAATGCTGTCCGGCATTATGTATTGCGTTCAAATCCTGTTGCTGAAGTTCGGTGACCGGACCGTCGATGCCCTTGAGGATCACCCGCGAGAATCCGATGATCGAGTTCAAGGGGGTGCGTAGCTCGTGACTCATATTCGCCAGGAACTGGCTCTTGAGCCTGTCTGCCTCTTGCATTTCCTTTACTGCCTGGACAGAAAGCTCATAGGCGCGCGCGTTGTCAACCGCAACTGCGATCTGGTCGGCCAGGATTTGCAGAACCGCAATGTCATCAGGGGTAAACGCATCCACCACGTTGGATTGCACGTCAAGCGCTCCGATCACCCGGCCGCTAATCTGAAGCGGGATGCCAGCCTCCGATCGCGTATCTGGCAGAAGGGGGTTCGGATAGTGAATGGGGTCCTCGATAACGTTATTGACTACGTAAGGCAGGCAGGATCGGGTTACGTGACCGATGATGGATTTCGAGCCGACGGGCAAGAAATGACCACTACGGAGCATTTCTTTGCCGACCTCACCCGTTGAGGCGCGTACTACTGCGTTGGTTCCACTCTCGTCTAGCAAAAAGATCGAAGCGTGAGAGTATCCAAATCCTTCGCGTATCAGGTTCACCGCCTTTTCCAGAAGGCTGTCAAGCGCCAGCGTGCTCGAGGTATCCCTGGCAATGGTGGCAGCCGTCTGAAGTTGCTCGGCCCGGCGGCGGGATTCCTCCAGTAAGCGGATATTTTGAATCGCAACGGCAGCCAGGTCGGCAATGGCCGTCAGGCGACGCAAGTCTCTTTCATCAAATTCGATCGGGGAGCTAAAAATACCATTGATGAAACCAATCCAATGTCCGCTGGCTACCAGCGGGACAAAGATTGCGCTTCGCGCCTGCGGATCGCTGCACAACCCCTGGCGCAGTGCGTCATCCAAGCGAACGTCTCTGGCAATGTCGTGAATGAGCGTGGCTCGATCCGGACGGAGGATCTCTTGTAAAGAGGGCACGGAGTCGAAGGGATAATAGCGCGTTGTAGCTGTCTCCCTGAGGCGCGATTTGCTGGCTGCAATCATCACCTTTTCAGGGAGCCGGTTGGGTTTCCAGGGCTGATCAAACAAGTTCAAAGTGATGTTAATGTCTGCCTGGCCCAGTAGTGAATAGAGTGAGAGGGCAGCGACGATATCCTGGTAGTTCTGGACGCGATTCATCCGCGAACTGGCATTGTACAGAATCTCAGTCTCAGCCAGGGCTCTCTGGGTTTGTTCGAACAGGCGGGCGTTATCCACCGCAACGCCAATTTGCTGTCCAATGGAATGGATCAGAGCCAGCTTATTGACAGGGTCTTCTCGCGGCTGTTGGCTGAACAGGCAGAGTGTGCCGAGGATTTTCCCTTTGGATTCCAGTGGAACGCCAACATAGGCGTTCAGGTTATGGGTGGTAAGATAAGTGTACAGACCTTCCTGTTGAGTGCGTAGATCTCCCAGGGCGATGATTTCACCACGGTTAAAGACTTTTTCCGAAAGCGTCCCGGCAAAGCCGGATTCAGTGAACTGCCTGACTAGCTCAGGCGGCAGGTTTTGATGGGCGGCGAGAGATAGCCGTTTATTAAGCGGATTGTAAATACTGACCAGGCCAGCCTCGTACGTGGAGGAACTCAACACCTGGGTCAGCACAGCCTCGAGCATATTGATCAGGTCGAGTGAACGGTTGGCTGCACTGACGATATGATTGATGGTTGCCAGTTCCTCGTTTCGCTGGCGAGTTTCTTCTAGCAGGCGGGCGTTTTGGATTGCTATTGCTGCCTGGTTGCCGATCGTAGATAACAAATCGCAGTGATGAGCATTATATAAATTGGGGATGGTTTCGCTCTGTACCGTGATTACCCCAATAACATCCTCGCCAGTCATCATCGGCACGCCCAGCCAGGACTCAACTCCGCCACCAATCTGAATGAATGGCAGTTGCTCCTTTTCTAGATAATCCAATGCATGACTCTCGATCAAAAGGGGCTTGCGGCTTTGGATGACGTGGGCAGTCAGGCCGCTCAACGGTTGGGGCTGAGACCAATATTGCCACTCTGGGTGGCTTTCGTCTACGATCTGACCGTCAGCAGTGACATGGTGGAATGTCAGTCGCTCTTCATTGGGATGGTATAACGCCACATAAAAGTTGCTCGTATCCATGAGTTCGGAGACATAGCGGTATACCACCGCGACAATCGAATCCACCTGCAGGCTCGAAGCCAGCTCCCGGCTCATTCTATTCAAAATAACCAGTTCTCTGGCGCGGATCTCCGCTTCTCCAAGCGCCTGTTTGGTTTGATTGATGAGTTGGGCGTTTTCCAATGCCAGGCATACCTGGTCGGCTACCTGCTCGACCAGCCTGCGCTCATCTTCGCTCCAGATGCGATGGGCGGTGTCATCGAGTAGTTCAAGGATCAGCGTGTCTCCCTGCTCTCCCAACGAGGCGGGCATTGCCAGCATGGCCGGATGACCATCCTGGGCATCCTCTCCGAGTGGCTGGCGGTTGATCAGGCTCTGTTTGCCCAGCGGTGTCAAGAAAGATGAAGCGGAGGAGATATGCGGTTCGATTACAGTTTCACCACTGCCGTTGTCCCGCCTGGCCAGCACCCCCATTGGCTTTCTTGAGCTAGTAGGGGCGATGGGTTGGTGTGTTCGCCTGGTAGCAGATGCAATTGGTTCGGCGGAAGCCGACCGCGTAAGCCGGGAATCGGAGGAACGAGCGCGTCGGGCGCGCTTTGGTTGATCTGCTGGTTGCTCTGCAGTGCCAGCCGGCGTGGTCTGCGAGACTTCTGACGCTTGCTCGGCCAGATCTGCAAATAGCAGCTCGATCCGATCAGGCAGTAGCTTGGATGGCGATTTCCTGGGCATGCTGGCTCAGCTCCTCAGCAAGAGCCTGATATTGAAGCGCGCTACGGGTGCGCGTCAGGAAATGGGTGATTGGCAAACCAACGATTGAGCTCTCGCGAAGTTTGGTGTCAATCTCGATAACGGTCTCAAGGATTTTGCCTCTGAATGTGGAGCGCAACTCCTCACTCAGGTTTCGGTGGACGCGATTGCGCAAATCCTGCATGGTGATGAGAATGCGGTACTGCAGGGTGGGATTGCCCTGGTTGCGCACCCGCTGAACCGCGGTCAGCATACTTTTCAGGGCATAAGCCGAGAAGTATTCTGGCTGGGTGGGAATAATCAACAACTGCGCTGCGTGTAAAGCGTTGGAGGTGACTACGCCGAGGGCAGGAGGGCAATCCAGGAGAATGTAGTCATACGCCTGGGCTGGCAACTGCGTCGTCAAGGCGTTTCGCAGGATAAGCTCATGGTTTTTGCGCACCGACAGGAATTGTTCAGCCAGATCCATGTCTGTGTTCGACGGTATGATGTCCAGGCCAGGGATGATCGTCTCCCGGCAGATGCTGGCCAGATTCACCGAGTTGAGTAACACATCAGCGACAGAATCACGGATTTCGCGCGGATTCATACCCAATGCGAGGGTCAAATCGGCTTGCGCATCCAAATCAACCAGGAGAACCTGTTTGCCGGCCTTGACCAGAGCGCCGCCAAGAGAAATTACAGTGGTGGTTTTTGCCACTCCACCTTTTTGATTGGCAATCGCAAAAATGTAACTCATCTAGCCTCCTTTTCCATGGATGCGCTCTCTGGAAACCGGCTCATTCCTGCGGAATATCACCTTCCTGGCTCGGATGGCGACCGTTGCCTCCTTTGACAGCCGCAGGCGTTTCGGACAGCTCGGGGTTGATCCATACCTGGGTTTGTTGGGCGCTTAGAGCCTGTAAAAGCTCCATTGCGGCTGTTTTCAAGATCTCTTCAGGATCTGTACTAGACCTGATCCTGGCGGAGATTTCGGCAACCTGGCGCTCGCGTTCTGCTCGACGCTGGGTTTCTTCGAGCAGGCGGGCATTTTCCAATGCCAGAGAGAATTGGGTCATAATCGCGTTGAGAAGCTCGATCTCCTCTTGTGACCAGGGAGGCGCTGTCTGCCCTTTCGACAGGCTGACTGTTCCGAGAGAATGACCGCGGAATACGATGGGGATGCGGATGGTATGGGAGTCGTCGGGCTGATGCGTTTGCTCCCAGTCCATGGGATTGATTTGCCGGGTGCCGAAGTGGTCATATTGAAAAGCAATTTTGCGGTTGGCTAAACGCTTTTGCCAGGATTGCCCTACTTGAAGCTCGTAGAGGTGTCTTAACTCCTGTAGGGTTTGCTGCATCTCTGTGAGCAATCGGGTGTTGTCAATTGCCAGGGCTATTTGGTCAGCCATGATTTGCAGGGTAGTCAGGTCGTCCTCAGAGAACGCCCCCGGCTTTGTGGACTGCACATCTAAAACCCCAATGACCTGATCTCTGGCTTTGAGAGGTAAGGCAAGCTCGGAGCGAGTTTGCGGAAGATCCGGGTTGTTGAAGAGCCCGGCCTCTGACCCCATGTCGTGAGCGATGCGCGGTTTGCCCGTTTCGGCAACATATCCGACAATTCCCTCCTTGCCCACCGGCAGCATATGATTTCGCGCCAGCATACGTTGCCCACCTTCGGAAGAAGCAGCGCGTAATACCGCGTTTTTTCCACTTTGATCGATCAAGAACAAGCCCGCGTGATAAAAATGGAACCTGGTCGAGATCAATTGAACCGTGTGATCCAATAGTTGTTCCAGGTCGCGGATCGAGGCTGCCTCCCGGGATACTTCTGCGGCTGCGTGGAGTTGAACAGCTCGTCGCTCCAGGTCGCGGGTGCGGTCGGCAACACGGTGCTCCAAATTGGCAACAAGCTCGCGCAATTGACCGGTCATGCTATTGAAAGCCCTTGCCAGTTTGCCAATTTCATCCTCTGCATCTACAATTGCGACCTGCGTTAAATCGCCGTTGGCGATGCTGGTTGCTGTGCTGGTGAGCTCCCTGATTGGTCGGATGGCCTGGCGGATTGTCAGCCAGGAGAGTACCAGCAGGAGCGCTGCTCCGATTGACGCCACCAACCATGACGCAATCCGAAAGATGCGCAGGTTTGCCAGGAGCGTCGCTTCCGGGATTTGAACAACGATCTTCCAACCGTTTTCGAGCGTCGTTGCGGAGATATACCAGGGTTTTTCCGCATCGTCCCGGTTCAGAAAATCAATTCCGGGTATGGCGGCATCTTCCTTTGATGCTGAGTTGACTTCAGTTTGAGCTTTGAGCTGGCGGATCAGGCTGCTTTCTGGTGTCAGGAATCGGAGATTGTGATTCAGATTCGAAAGGGCGATGATTCTGTCCCTTTCATCGAGGATCATTACCCTGGCTTGCCTGCCAAGTGAGTGCTCCTGAAGCAGTTTATCCAGCGCGTCCAGGCTGGTGGATATCATGCCGACGCCAACGATGACGCCAGTGTCATCCTGAACTGGCGCAGAGAGCACCAGGATTGGTTGGCTGCTGACGCCATCCAGATAGGCTTCCATTGTAATTGGCTTGCCCGATCTGGCGCTCTGGAACCAGCTCCTCTGGCTGTAATTGCGGAACGGAGCGCCATCGCTTCTATAAATGTTATCGCCATCGAGGTCGAGGATGCTGACCAGAGAAAGATCGGGGTAAGCCAAGGAAAATATTTCGAGGAGCCGCTTTTGTTGTCTGGAATTCATGCGCACCAGCTCGGGTTGTTTGACCAGCGCTCGAATAATGTCGAGATGGCGTTCCTGCCAGGCAATGATTCGCGTGGACAGGAATTGGCGGTTGTCCTGCAGTTGTTGAAGAGCGTAGTGCTTCAGGATTGTCTCAGCGCGATTCACAACGAACAGCGTGATGAAGATGATTAGAGGGACCGAAACAGTCAGAATCAAGGCAGTCAAGCGAACCTGCAGACTGCCTCGCTGAGCGCGCCGTTCGAATAGCATTTGTACGTAACTGGCGATTCCATACGAGAGAGCCAGGATCAGGTTGGGGATCAAAGCCAAAAACTTTGGATGCATGGGTTCAGGCGCATATGCCCGGAGGAGCACCGCGGCTGACGTAGTAAACAAGAGCATCCAGGCCAGCTTGCGATTCCCCTTGGCTGCCTTGCGGTCAAAGAGGGCAAGCACCAGCAATAAAACAGGCGTAATGTACACGGCTAAGCCATAGCCAATCAGTCGCAGGTAAGGGGATAATCGCCCTTGGGTGAATCCTGGTAAGTTTTGTATGCCCCCAAAATAGTCTTCGAGGTTCGAGCCAGGATACCAGAGGTTGGTATGGAAAAATCGATCAGACAGGGTCAATGCTGTTGGAATGATTGCCAAGGCGTAAATGGGCCACCATAGCCAACTCTTTTTCCCGCTCAACCACGCTGGCTTGAACAGAGCAATTGCGGTGGTGAGAAGCATGGGTTCGACAGCGATTACGGTGGAGGAGAATACCATCGCTGGTAGTTGCGCGTCACCAACATTGTTAGCTGCATACAATGAACCGATCGCAAAGCTGTTTATTGCCGCCACCAGGAGTAGCAGGCTGGCGTGACGGTTAGCTGTGTGCCAGGCATTCAGCACCAGCACATACAGGCCAAGGATAAGCTCCATCAGCGCTATAACCCAGGCGGCGTAGGGTAAGAATTGGTTAACGTCAAATTGATTCACTGCAATCCCTATTTTGTCAAAATCCACCGTTCTCGTTATGACTGATAAGTTGGAACCTCTAATTGAATGGTTGCCTGATCAACGCCAAGAGAATTGCCAATCTGCTCAACAGCAGTACGCAGGATGGTGTGGATATCTGCAGAAGCCCATAACTTGGACGAGATGTCGGATAACAGCCGTTCTCGCTCTGCTTTGAAGTTGGAATCTTCAACCATCCTCGCGTTCTCAAGCGCAAGACCCAGTTGTGCGACAATCGTATGAAACAGCTCGACCTCAGCAGATGTCCATGCTGGTGCATCAGGCTCTCTGGTGAATGTGATCTCGCCCAGAGATTGGCCACGGAGAAGAATTGCCGCGCTCAAAACTCGGCTGGGATCGGCGATGTCAGGCTTTTTCTCCTCCGTTGCTACCTTTGTGCCCAACGGGTCGTATTCATACGCGTATGAGTTACGGGATAACCTTGGTTCCCATGCCTGGGCCACAAGGCGACGGTTCAAGGCGGCTAGTTCTTTGAGATTTGCCTGTGTTTCGCTGAAAAGGCGGGCGTTATCGATTGCCAGTGCCAGTTGATCGGCCAGTATTTGTAGAATGGACACATCCTCTTCAGTGAAGGCATTGGGTTGCTGAGACTGTACGTCGAGGACGCCAATGATTCTGTCGCGCGCTTTCAGCGGCAGTGCCATTTCAGAACGGGTTTCGGGTAAGTCGGGATTGTTGAAAAAGACCGCATCTGTTCCCACATCCAAGGCGATGCGCGGTTTTCCCATCCCTGCCACATAGCCGACGATGCCCGTTTTGCCAACGGCGAGTTTGTGTTGGCGGGCAAGCATCCTTTTTCCGCCCTCGGAGGAAGCAGCGCACAGCACCGCGAATTCCTCCGCGTCGTCGAGTAGAAAGATGCCGGTGTGGTAGAACCCAAATCGTGACGAGATCAACTGTGCGGTATTGACTAATAGTTGGTCGAGGTCGTGAATGGCTGCAGCTTCGCGCGCGACCTGGGCGGCTGCTTTGAGTTCGATGACCTGCTTTTCGACCACATGTTCAAGCCTGTCTTTCAGGTTGTGAAGCTGTTCAGATAATTGTTCCTTCTCCAGAATCTGATTCTTCAAGTCGGTGTTGAGGGCAAGCACGTTTGCCTGGCGGATGCCAGCGAGCAGAGCGAATAATCCGAGGAAGAACGGGGCAGTATCAATCATCCATTCCAAGGGGTTGTTGCGTTGGACGATGAAGAAACTGCTGATGGTGAGCGGGTAGCCCCCCGTGACGATTAACCAAATCGATGAGGTGAGGGGGAAAATCAAACCAAACAGAGCGCCCAGGAAGGTGTAGAGGAATATCACTCGCCGTTTCATGCTTCTATACCTTTCTGTCTGGCTGACTGGCACCGCAGCAATCGCTGTTTCTCAATTGCAAGTAGCCATGCGAAGCATGGAGCGCGCTGCCCAATTCGGTGAGCGCGGTGCGAAGAATTGTGTCTATGTCGGCAGCGGACCAGATCTTCTGGTTTATTTCCACCGCCTGTCGTTCACGGGCTGCCTTTTGGCGTGATTGGTGAATCAGGCGGGCGTTGCGCAAGGTTACTGCTACCTGAGTGGAAAGGGTGCTGAGCATCTTCATGTCTTCGTCGTCGAACCGCTTTTCGATTTCCAGGTCCTGAACGATGATCGCGCCAATAACTTGTCCGCCCACCAATAGCGGTACTCCAAGCCAGGATTTCGCTGGCGCCCCAATTATTTTTGCACCCAGCTCTCGGGCTTTATTCTCTGTATCTTCGACCAGCAATAATGGTTTACCGGTTTTGATCAGTATGGATGTCAGTCCTTCGCCCAACGGAAAAGGGGGGATGGAGATCACTTGCTGGTTCTCATAAGCGTAGGGAATTTCGATGATATTGGTTTCCGGTTCGTACGTGGCAATAATGAGATTGACCTCTCCCATCACGCGCAGGATTTGCTGGTGAAGGACGGTATAAATCTTTTCCAGGTCGATCTCCGCCGCGATCGTTTGGCTGACGGAGTCCAGCACCTGCAAACGCTCCAACTGCCGTTGCATGTTTTCGAGCGCCTGTGCTCGCGCCAGAGAGGATGACGCCAGCTCTGCCAGGCCGACACAGTATTGCAACATCTTTTGATCAAGTCGGTTTTTCTGCTCAGACCCGATGATCATCATCCCCATCAGACGTTGTTCATCCCGTAAGGGGATAAACGCCGCTTCTTGATAACCGCAGTCGGCAACCGCCGTTATCAGTGACGGGGCTAGATCGGATGGGGGCGGCTCAAGCCGGATGAGCAGGTGATCCTGAAGCCTGAATTGATCCTGGAACCAGGCAGGGCTGAGTTGCTGAAGACGCAACGCTTGAAGCAGCGGATTTTGCGGCTCCTCGTACTCGCTCTCAGGGTATTCCTGCCAAAGGTCTTTTTGCGTGAATAACACAGTCGCATGGCAGGGTAGCTGCTTCAGCGTTCTGACGGTGTGACGATGGACTTCGGTAACCGTTTTTGCCTGAGCATATCCCTGGCTGATTTGGTAATGCGCAGAGAGCTCTCCGAGGATTTCACGGGTGGCTTCCAGGGTGCGGTGCTGGCGCACCAGGGAAGCCAGACAGCCGGCGATTGCCTGTAGGGCGTCGACTGCTGGCGGGGAAATTGTCTCCTCACGAGCTGAACGGACTACGATGATGCCCAGTAGATTCCCATCGGCGATCATTGGAACACAGGCTTGAAGATGATCTTCTCCATCCGGCGCGCCCGGCTGAAGCGACGTCGCGAAATTATCGTTGATGGAGAGATACACCTGCCTCGTGCGAGCAGACCAACTCAGAGGCGAAGGAGATGATAGGGGAATCATGCCAATGGGCTTTGGTGCTGCTTCACCAGGAGCGGGCGCCTGTTGCTGCAGGAGCAACGATTGGCTCGGTTCATCATACAGATAAAGCGCCGCGTATTCGTAAGCGAAATATTGAAGCAGAAGATTGCAGGCGTGGTGCAATAGCTCAAACAGGTTTGGGGCGGCGACGAGCTGTTGTAGGGTTTGCAGGGCAATCTCCATCCAGCGCGCCGATGATAGCGACGCCTGGTTTTGCGGAGGTGCAGGTTGGTTCGTCTCAGGGGCAGATGGTGGACTAGGCTTCTGCTGTGTTTTTTCTTCCAGCAGTATCTGGCTCAGCGTGTACGGATCAACCAGGGAGAGCTCCACCAGGATTTTGGCCATCGAGTTGGGATAGCCTCTGGCAGTCAGGCGCTTTTGGTAATGCCTGGCCAATTCCACATCTCTGGCTTCTAACAGCCCACGCTGAAGCAAGAGTTCTGCCAGATCCGGCGATTCAGGATTAGCTTGATTCTGGTTTGCGGGGCTGTTCAGGTCTCTCTCTGGTTCATCAGTCATTTTTATACCCTGCGGCAACGCTTACAGCTTAGGAACTTCCTGGTGAAACGCAGCCCTAGCCTGGCTGCATCGCAAAGCCGGACTTGCGGTAGACGAATAATTGCAGATAAGCTCATCTGACGATTTAAACCGAATTTCTCCTCAGAATGCATCTCAAAACGGTAAGTTGAGCGCTCTTCTAACAATTTTGTAAATTCGGGCATCTGCGGCTTGGTCGGGCAAGGGTTGACTAAAGATACCCCAAGTGTGGCTTATGCATCGAGGCTGCGATCCCCATGCCATACCGCTTGCTCGACCTTCTGAATAAGTCCCCACTTTGTCCAGGCAAAGCCTTTACGGTGAATTGTGAGCCAGGAGCGGCAGAAAACGACGCAGCGAGGATGTCAGCTCAATTCCCAAACCGGTTCGCCTGCCAGAATGCGCTGAACCTGATCGGGGAAGCGGTCTGGGTCAATTGGCTTTCCCAAAAAGCCATCAAATCCGGCGGCGCGAGCTTTTTGCATCTGCTCGGCGCTTGCCTCCGCGGTCACTGCTACAACGCGGGTGTTTTTTAGCAATGGGGAGGCGCGAATTTTTCTCAGTGCGCCATAACCGTCCTCATACGGGAGGCGGATATCCAGCAAGATCAGATCCAGCCTGGGCAGAGCATGAGCGTATTCGACCACTTCGTACCCGGATGTTTTCCACTCACAATGTATCCCCATGTAGCCAAGCAAGCGCGCCATCAGCACAAAATTGGCTACGTTATCCTCAACGACTAACACACAGGCATCATGCAGTGGTGACGGTTGAGACGCTCCTTTGATCGAGGAAACCGGAGACACTTCAGCTTCCCGATCAATCCTGGAGGAGGTGAGGGATGGTTGAAATCCTTTTGACATGTCTACCTCGCTTGAGAGAGAAAGCGCGAGATCTGTTCGGGCAGGGTGTCGATGTCAATCGGTTTCTGAATGTAGCCGTCACAGCCAGCCTGGATAGTGCGTTCTCGGTCGCCACGCATCACATTGGCAGTTAAGGCAATGATCGGAATGCGCTGAAACTCCTCCCTCAACTTCAAATGCGTGGTCAGGGTATAGCCATCTATTTCGGGTAGATTGATATCCATCAGAATCAGGTCTGGTACTTGGTTCTGCAGTACGTCCATGGCATGAGTTGCATCCTCAGCTTCCAGCACTCGAAAGCCTTCCGCTTGGAGTACTCGCTGCACCAGAATTCGGTTATCCTGGTTGTCTTCGATGTATAGGACAGTAGCTGGCCTGGTCATCCTACAAACCTTTCAATTCACCTTTATTGTAGTATTAAAACCAATTTCTAAAATTATCATCCTTGCAAGTTTTTGTGTAATTGGAAACTTTAGGAAATAAAAAAAATCCCGCCTTGAGCGGGATTGAGCGGGTGATGGGATTCGAACCCACGAAATGGTAGCTTGGGAAGCTACTGCCTTACCACTTGGCGACACCCGCTTGATGTGCTAGATTATAGCCAGCCATGACGGGCGTGTCAAGGATCGCCCGAATGGGCTCAAGTCATCAACCGGGTGGTGGTCAATAGGCGCCTCTGCCGGTGATCAAAGCTCTGATCGTGTAAATCAAGATCAAAATATCCAGCAGGATCGAGTAGTTTTCGATATAAAAGATGTCGTCTTGTGTGTGCAGATGCAGCGGACGTTCGCTTCTCCCATGAACCTGCCACCATCCAGTCATACCTGGCGGTACGGAAAAGCGCTTATGTTGCCAGGGTTTGTAGCGATTCACCAGTTCTGGCAATTCCGGTCGCGGCCCAACCAGACTCATCTCACCCCTGATCACGTTGAACAACTGGGGCAATTCATCCAGGCTGGTTCGGCGCAACCATTTTCCCAGACGGGTAATTCGGGGGTCGTCTTTTACTTTATTGTGAATGGTGGTGAGCCTCGCGGGTGACAGCTGGTTTGGTTGTCCCTCATCGGTATTTGTCACCATGGTACGGAACTTCAAGATCTGAAATACCCGCCCGTTTTCGCCAACCCGGGCTTGTCGGAATAAAATCGGGCCGGAACGCTCCAATCGGAGTGCCAGCGCAATCAACCCCATCAGCGGCAGAGCGGCCGGCAGGCAGAGCAAGGTAAAGAGAAGGTCAAAGCCCCGCTTCAGCATGCGCTGGACGTGGGTAAGGGCAGGGGCGCGCAGATCCAACATTGGGATGCCTGCCAGTTCTTCAAAGTCAACCTTGAAGAGAGCCAGGTTGAAGTAATCTGGTATGACCCATACCTTAACAGGCAGCGTGGATAGATCCTGCACCAGACGAAATACCCGATCGTAGTCACGCGGCGACAGAGCAATTACCACATCATCGACTTTGTTTTCTTCGATTATTTGCCGGGCGGATGAAATCGGTCCTAACAGTTCGCCGCAAAAGCCCTGTGCTGGTCGATCATCATCTAAAAAGCCAACAACTTGTAAGCCCAGATTGCGATATGTCATGATCTGGGCGCTGACCTCTACTGCCAGGTCGCCCGCGCCGACAATGAGGATATGCCTGGTTTGTGTCCCCTTCAGCCAACCAAGCCGGAACAGGAGGCGATAAACGATTCGCCAGCACAGAAGCAGAAATAAAGCCAAACCGGCGAAGGTGACGAAAAGCATGCGAGAGGTTTCGCGATAAGTCATGTACAGGATGCCAGCCAACACGACAATGGCCAAGAGGGAGGCAATGAAAACGCTGGTCATCTCTTTCCATACGCGCAGGTTACGCCGGTTATCATACACCGCAGCAAACAACAGCACTGCTACCCAGAGGAGAGGGAAAACAATGTAGAACATCCAGGGCAGGTAGGCGGGTTCGGGAATATATTTCACCCATGGAAGCTGGCTCATCCATGGGCGGATGATGACCGCTATTCTCAGCGCAATGCCAATGAGGAGAGCATCGAGCAAGATGCTGAAGATGGCGAAGTCGAGGGAAAACCTTCTCAGCATAGACGCATGTTCAGGATGGGAAAAGTCGCTGGCGTAGAACCAGGAAAAAGATGCGGGGGATGCCTAACAGATAGCGTTTCCACAAACGACGAGGTTCAGCGACCAACCGTCCGAGCCACTCCAGTCCGCGATTCGTCATCCAGGCGGGGAATCGGACACGCACGCCGGCCAGGTAATCTAGCAGCGACCCGACCGGCAACGCTACCTGGACATCAAGCCGAGGCCAGTTTTCCATCAGCCAGCGTTCTTGAACCGGCATGCCCATTCCAACGACCAGAATATCCGTTTGGGCGGCGTTAATTGCCTGGATTACCCGATCGTTTTCGGGGCATCCAGGAGCTTTGTCAAAATACCCGTGCAGATGACCGCTGATTTGCAAATCGGGGTGTTTGCTCAACAAGCGTTTACCCGCCTTCTCTGCCACGCCTGGCTTTCCACCGAGAAGGAACAGCGAATAACCGCACCGGCAGCACATGGAAGCCAGGTGATCAATCCAATCCGGCGGAGTGGAGCGATACCGTAGGGATGCGCCGCTCAGCCTGGCAGCCCATAGTACGCCGTAACCATCACAATATGGGATAGTCGCTTGATTGATAAATGCTTTGAACCAGGGCAGGTCTTGAGCCAGATTGATGGCGTGCATGTTGATATATTGAAAAATTGATTTCTGGCGCTGTTGCAAGGCGCGTTCAATCTGGTGGACAATCGCTTCGGCTGGCAGATCTACAATGGTAACCCCAAGTAGCCTGACCATCGGAAATGCCGATGGCGCATCAGCGTTTTGGAGGGGTGCATGCCTATTCAAAGAATGAGTTGACTGCCTGGACAATGCAATCTAAATCCTGCTGTCTGAGAGCGGGGTGCACTGGCAAGGAAAGCACCTCAGATGCTGTTTTTTCTGCGATGGGCAGGCTCTGCCGATAGCCCAGAGTTTCAGAATAGAAACGTTGCTTATGGATGGGGATCGGATAATAGATGCTGCAACCGATCCCCTGTTGGGTGAGATGTTGGATGAGCGCTGCGCGCCGATGAGCTTCTACTCGAATAGTATATTGGTGAAAGACATGTTCATACCCTTCTGGCGTCAAAGGGGTCACAACACCTCTTAGCCTGCTGCTCAGATAGCGTGCATTCTTCTGACGGATTTGATTGAAGCGCTGAAGTTTTTTCAACTGCGCCAGCCCAATCGCCGCGTGAACATCGGTCATGCGGAAGTTAAAGCCCAGTTCATCATGGTAATAACGTTGGCGCATGCCGTGTTGTCGGATTGCCCGGCAACGCTCGGCGATTTCAGCGTCGTTGGTGGTGATCATACCCCCTTCGGCTGAGGTGATGTTCTTGGTGGGATAAAAGGAAAAGACGCCTGTGCCAAACGAGCCAACGCGTTGCCCATGGTATGCAGCGCCATGGCTCTGGCAGGCATCTTCGATCACAACCAGCCCATGTTTTTGTGCGATTGCCATGATGGCGTCCATATCGCAGCTCAACCCGAACAGATGGACAGGCAGGATAGCCCGCGTTTGTGGAGTGATTGCCGCTTCGATCAGCGATGGATCAATGTTGAACGTTCGCTCATCAATATCAACAAATACCGGTCGCGCGCCAACATATAAGATGCTGTTAGCCGAAGCAATAAATGTAAACGGTGAGGTAATCACCTCTGCTCCAGAAGCGATTTGGTGAGCCAACAGCGCAGTATGCAGGGCGGTGGTGCCGGAAGAGGTGGCAATGGCATACCGCACATTGCACATCTCGGCGAAGGCTTTTTCGAAGTCTTGCACACGCTCCCCTTGGGCAAGCATGCCCGATTCGAGCACCTCCAGGACCGCCTGTTTTTCTTCGGCTTCGATGATTGGTCTGGCGATTGGGATCATATCGCCTGCTTCCAGATCTCGAGGGGGATATCCACGACCGCAGTGCACTGCTGGCAGATTGCCCGGACAAATCTGGCTTCTTGCTCGCTGCTGGCGAGGCGGCCACCGCATGGGCAAATGAAACCATGCAGCCTTGCCGGGTTGCCCCAAACCAACCCATAATCCGGCACGTCATGAGTGACCACGCTGCCAGCGCCAACCATCGCCCATTCGCCGATTGTCGTGCCGCAACGGATGGTGGCATTGGCACCGATCGAAGCGCCACGTCGCACCCGTGTCGTGACCAATTGCCAGTCCGCCGCCGATTTCAGGCTGCCATCCGGATTGACGGCACGGGGGAGCAGGTCGTTAGTAAAGCAAACGTGAGGGCCGACGAATACGCCATCTTCGATGCTTACGCCATGATACACAGAGGTGTGATTTTGGATTTTGACGTTTGACCCAATCACTACGCCGGCGTCTACATAGACACCCTTACCGATAATGCAGTTTTCGCCGATGCGCGCCTCTTCGCGCACCTGCGCTTGATGCCAGATGCACGTCCCATCGCCAATTTGCGCCCGCGGCGATACCTCTGCTGTTGGATGGATGCGGATAGTCATACTTCCTCTCAAGAAAATCATACTTTCAATAAAAAGGGGCGTCAAGCCTGACTCATTAAACCGGTTATTTTTGTTAACTTTGCTATTATCACCCATTTGAAAGTCTGGTAAACTGAATCGGCTTGCCAGAACGTACCAGATACATTGAGTGATATCGCCATGCAACCGATATTAAAAATCGATCTCTCCAATACCACTTATAATGAAATAACAGTTCCATCCAATTGGGAGCAGGAATACCTCGGGGGGGCATCGCTGGCAGCGCGTTTGCTGTACGAATATTTAGTCCCTGAGCTGGATCCGCTCTCTCCTGAAGCTCCGCTGCTGTTCCTCAACGGCCCACTGTCGGGCACCGCCGGGCCAGCGGTGGGGAGGTTCATTGTTGCTGGTCGTTCGCCAGCGACCCGGTTGTGGGGTGAGTCCAATTGCGGCGGATTCTGGGGTGCGGAGCTACGCGCTGCGGGTTATGCGGGATTATGGATCAGCGGGCGCGCGCAATCGCCCATATACCTCTCCATTCGGGATAGGCAGATCCAGTTTCATGCCGCAGATCAACTGTGGGGTCTGGATACGTATGAAACCCAACAGGCAATCGCCGGGGAATGGAGCGGTGGTAAACCGAGGGTGGCTTGTGTTGGACCAGCAGGGGAGGCTGGCATTCCTTACAGCCTTATCCTGGTGGATCATGGTCGGGTGGCGGGCAGGACCGGCTTAGGGGCGGTGATGGGGGCGAAGAATCTCAAAGCCATTGCCGTCCAGGGACAGGGCAAGGTGCCGGTTTATGATCCCGAGCAGTACAACCGCCTGCGCTCCATTGCCAACCGCAATCTGCGCAGTGACCCGTTGAGCCGGGTCTTTCATGATTTAGGCACCGCCGGCGGGGCGGAATATTTCGATTACCTGGGCGAGTTGCCAAAAAAATATTTTCAAAATGAGAGCTTTGAAGGCACCAACAACATCTCGGGTGCCAACGTGGCGGAGACCATCCTGGATGGAGTGAGCGCCTGCCATGCCTGCGTGATTGCCTGCGGCCGGGTGGTGCGTTTGGAGGATGGCAAACGCAGAAAGGGAGCGGAATACGAAACCCTGGTTGGGTTTGGCCCAAATCTGCTGCTGGATGATCCTGCCATGGCAACGCGTCTTGGCGAGTTATGTGACCGTTATGGCATGGACACTATCAGCCTGAGCAATACGATTGGACTGGCGATTACCCTGTTTGAGCAAGGCATCATCGGATTGGATGACACCGAAGGGTTGGTGCTCCAATGGGGCGACGCTACTTTGGTTGAAAAATTGGTACATCTTACAGTCCATCGGCAGGGATTCGGCGCTGCCATCGCAGAAGGTGCCCTGTCCTTAGCCCGTCGTTTTGGCGTTGAAGAGAAAGCTGTGCAGGTGAACGGCTTGGAGGTGGCTTATCACGATCCCCGCGGAGCATCGGGGATGGCGTTGGTTTATGCAACCTCGCCGCGAGGCGCCTGCCACAACCAATCCGACTATTTCTTCGTGGATATCGGGCAGGCAGAAGCAGAAATTGGAATCGAACATCTGCACCGGCAAGCGGGCGCCGAAAAAGCAGGCAATGTTGCCCGACATCAGGATTATCGGACGGTTTGGAATTCGCTAGTTCTGTGTTATTTTGCCAACGTCCCGCCAGATATGGTCGTTGCCTTGATTAATTCCGCTGTCGGTCTCGATTGGGATATAGCCGAGATGATGAAAGCAGGTGAGCGCGCCTGGAACTTGAAGCGCGCAATCAATAACCGCTTGGGCTTGAGAGCCTCCTGGGATCGACTGCCACAGCCGCTGCTGGTGCCCTTTGCCGATGCTGGTGTTGGTACGAACGGCTTTGTTCCAGACCTGCCTGGCATGCTCAAGGCGTATTATCTTTATCGCGACTGGGATCCGGTAACCGGCTTTCCAAGCCGGCAGAAATTGTTAGAGTTGAACCTGGATTGGGTCGCCAGAGATCTGTGGCTTGCCCGGCAACAGGAAGGAGAAGTGTATAACCCGGCGGATATGGAGGCGAGTGGATGATCAAATATGTGAGTGTGGCGGAGATGATCGCCATAGAGCAGGAAGCCGATGCAAGCGGGCTTACCTATGCATTGATGATGGAAAACGCCGGCAACAATCTGGCAGATGTCATTGCAGCGGAATATCCCGAATACCAGCATGCAGGCGTGCTTGGGTTAGTGGGTTCAGGGAACAATGGGGGCGATACCCTGGTGGCGCTGGCGCGCCTGGCGCGTCAGGGCTGGAGGGCGACCGCCTTTATCGTGAGGCAGAGGCCGCCTGATGATCCGTTGGTGGACAGGTTGATTCGGGCTGGGGGTTCGGTCTTCCGCCTGGGTGCTGAAACCGGATTTGAGGTGTTAGCCGATCAGATCGGCCAGCACGCCATCCTGCTGGATGGCGTTTTGGGCACAGGGGTACGCTTGCCTCTCAAGCGGGAGCTGGCTGAAATTCTGGATTTTGCACGTAATGTGGTGAAAGCAAGAAATACTCTGGTGATTGCTGTGGATTGCCCTTCGGGAGTCGATTGTGACAGCGGCGAACACGCTCCAGAGTGCATTCCGGCTGCCGAGACCATCACTATGGCAGCAATGAAGCGAGGGTTGTTGCAATTCCCGGCTTACAATCTGGTTGGCAGGCTGAGAGTGGTCGGCATTGGGCTGGGTGTAGCACAGCCTTTTCCGCAGGCTTGGGAGGCGATCCAGCGATTTGTGCCCGATGAAGAATGGGTTTCAAGCATCCTGCCAGAACGTCCACTCGATGCCCACAAAGGCACATTTGGCACCGCTCTGGTGATCGCCGGATCGGTGAACTACACGGGAGCCGCTTGGTTGGCCGGTCAAGCCGCCTATCGGTCGGGAGCTGGCTTGGTGATGATGGCGGTGCCGCAACCGCTGCACACGGCTTTGGCAGGACAGTTCCCGGAGGCGATCTGGTTATTATTGCCAGATGAATTGGGCGTAATCGCGGCGGAAGCCTGGCAGGTTATCCAGCAGGGGATGGAGCGGGCAACTGCTATGCTGGTTGGCCCCGGCTTTGGATTAGAAGAAACAACGCGTACTTTCCTCGCCAATCTGTTTTCGAGTGCACGTGGGCGACGAAGCGGCATCGGTTTGGTGCCCTCAGCGACTGCTGGGAGAGCAAGGGTTTCATTTAACCTGCCTCCATTGGTGCTCGATGCTGATGGGTTGAAACTAATGGCGAAGATGGCTGATTGGCCTAGATTGTTGCCTGCTCCGGCTGTCTTAACCCCCCATCCCGGCGAGATGTCGGTGTTGACCGGGCTGTCCAAAGAGGCGATCCAGCGGGAGCGGGTGAACATTGCCGAGAAATATGCCCGTGAATGGGGTCATGTTGTCGTGTTGAAAGGCGCATTCACCGTTGTTGCATCGCCAGATGGGCAGACCGCTGTGGTGCCGGTAGCCACGCCAGCGTTAGCCAGGGCGGGTACGGGAGATGTTTTGGCCGGCTTGATTGTTGGGTTACGTGCCCAGGGAGTTCAGGCATTTCCAGCAGCAGTGGCAGGGGCGTGGATCCATGCGCAAGCGGGGTTGGCAGCCCAGAAGCGACTGGGTAGTACAGCAACTGTGCTGGCCGGAGATGTTTTAGCCAGCGTTCATGAAGTGATGGCAAAATTCAACCGGTAGACAGAAAGAATTCCCGCCAGGAGACAGGCGGGAATGTTCCCTGATATAACGAGATTGATCGGTTGACGCGCTGGTTAAGCTTCGCCGGCAGCAGCTTCTGTACCCGGCTCCTGCTCCTCCAGTACAACCTTCTGGCGTTTGGCCAGTTTAGCCAACTCCTCGGTGCGAGACTTAACTTCGGCAAGAGCCGCATCCGCGCGCACCCGCGCATCTTCGAGGGCTTTTTCGGTTCGCACGCGAGCTTCATCCACAGTCTCAACAGCCTTGTCTTTCAGCTCTATGCTCTTGTCGCGGATGTAGGCGCGGGTTTCCTCGCCAGATTGGGGAGCGAACAACAGCGCTACCGCCGCTCCTACCAGTCCACCGACCACGAAACCCACCAGAAATGCTCCGAAGCCTGAATCTTGATCCGACATCTTTCACTCTCCTTAAAAACTATTTTTTTGACCTTTTCCGCATCAAGCCGAGCACAGTCAGGGCTTGCAAGATTCCCGCAGTATACTCATTCATCTTGATGACCGGTTCGACGACATTCTCGCTGAGAAATAACGTAGTGCCTCGCAGCGTGTTAACAGTTTCGTTCGTGGAATCGAGGATTGGCTTGATCTCGTTTTGCAACAAGTTAATCAGACGCGCCAGTTGGATGATCAAAACAACCAAGATGAGTCCGAGAAAGAGTGATTCAAGGGCCATAAATATAATGAATACGTCCCTGATCTTTGCCGTATTCGTCGCTGGCTGAAGGAGGAAGTACAAGCTGGCGATAAAGAGGGCAAGGAGTACAATCGCGCCGATGATAATGCCGACCAGAATCATCCGTTGCCGGCGGAGTTGTTCAGGCGAGATCGATGGCGTTGTGGAAACAGGGATGGATTCGGCTGACAGTTTCCCGTTGTCCATAATGATTTAATTTTACCATATCCACCAATTTACATCTTTTGCACTTTTGGCTATCTCGATTTTGCTTGACTTTTTGGGTGATTTCCTGTAAAGTAAGATCATCTGTTGTCGTTAACGGCAATTTATTTTCATTATAATTGTATAAAATCGACAATTAATGAACATGTTCTCGTCGATTTATCTAACTATGTCTGCTTCAACCGCTTCGAAAACCTCCCCCCAGAACAGAGGAACTCGAAGCGGGTTTTGTCTGTATCGGTCAGAGGTTCATCAGGTGCAAGGGATGCGAAAGTGCAATCTGTTGCAGTCGTTGACCGACGATGAGATTTACCGTTTGAATCGGAAGTATGCATTCTTATCCTGGTTGGGGCGAAAGATCGCGCACCAGTCCCGATGGTTAGTGGATATTGTTACCGCCATCGGTTTGCGGATGGCTGTCGTCTTCTGTTTTTTTCTCTCCGGATGAAACCCGCAGGAGGCTACGTGGACACATCTCATGAAAAGACTCGCCTGGCTTATCAGCGCGCTGCCAGGGTGATGCCCTATGGCGTGTCTTCGAACTTTCGTTATTGGGGGGAAGACACGCCGGTTGTCTCACGCGCCAAAGGCGCGTATGTGTACGATGTAGACGGGAATCGTTATATCGATTACCGCCTGGCGTTTGGGCCGATCATTTTAGGTCACGCTGACCCACGGGTGAACCAGCGTATTGTCGAACAGCTGGAGCAAGGGGTTTTGTATGCCCACACCCATTTGCTTGAAATCGAGGTGGCTGAGCGGATGGTGCGGATGTGCCCCGGGGTTGAGATGGTGCGCTTTGCCAATTCGGGGACGGAAGCCACCATGCATGCACTGCGGATCGCCCGTGCTTACACCAATCGAGAGAAATTCATCAAGTTTGAAGGTCATTACCATGGTTTTCACGATCAGGTGCTCTTTTCCACTGCCTATACATCTCCACATTCAATCGGATCGGTGCGCAGCCCCATCGTCGTCCAGAATTCATCCGGTATTCCCCGAGCATTTGGCGACCTGGTATACGTATTGCCATACAATGATTTCGAGAGCTTGGAGCGCACTGTGCGCGCCCGTTGGGGAGAAATTGCCGCCATCCTGGTGGAGGCGGTAGCTGGCAATATGGCCAGTATCCCTCCACTGCCTGGTTGGCTTGAGCATGTGCGTAAGTTATGCGATGATTATGGCATCGTGATGATCCTGGACGAAGTGAAAACGGGCTTCCGAATCGCTCGCGGCGGCGCAACCGAGTATTATGGGGTGCAGGGAGATCTGATGACCTACGCCAAATCGCTGGCTAATGGTTATCCTCTGGCTGCAATAGGTGGCAAGCGGGAGGTGATGAGCATAATCGAACCAGGAAAGCTGGCCCAAGGGGGCACTTACTGCGGTAATGGCGTTGGCACAGCCGCCGCTGCGGCGACGCTGGAGATTATTGAAACCACGCCTGCCCTGGAAAACATTGCTGCGCGCGGCAAGCGGTTGATGGACGGAATCCACACACTTCTGCAGGAAGGCGAGATTGAACACGCAATAACTGGATTGCCAGCGATGTTCTCTTTTGTCTTGGGGGTGAATGCTCCGCCAAAGGATTTTCGCCAGGTTAACCAGATGGATGAAGCACTGTACGAGCGCCTACACTTTGAGATGCGCAGGCGCGGCATCGAATACGAACTGGATGCAAAGGAACCTTGGTTTCTATGTGAAGCACATTCGGATGCCGATATCGATGAGACCCTTTACGCGTTACGTGATGCATTGAAGCAACTGAGGCGTTGAGATTAGATTTATTTCTTTATGCGAAGAAAGGATGCCGTATGACTTGGGAAACAGAGTCGCTCAAACATGTCTCGCCTGTCTGGCCACGCTATACGCCAATCATCGCCTCACGGGCTGAGGGTTGTTATGTCTATGATCAGCAAGGTACACCCTATCTTGATTTCACTTGCGGCATTGGCGTTACCAATACTGGACACTGCCATCCGCGGGTGGTCGAAGCAATCCGTGAGCAGGCGG
>FWPU01003791.1_pt1 | contig 36980 bp, 40 predicted proteins | sample 2228361 | NCBI WGS metagenome assembly FWPU01 (sample SAMEA103939777, study PRJEB20133) | metagenome
TATCTAATTGGGTACTGTATTGACTATCTGATAATGGAATGTTCATCCACAAGTGCATGGTACTGTATATAGGTTATGTCTGAGTGTGTGAACGCATTCTCTGTAGTTCAATCTGTTTGTGAAGTAACACTGTTTCAGATAAAATGTTGTTCTAGATGTGTTCGCCGCTTAGCCTATCAAAATATCCTGAAGAGTGCAGTGCCATCATGGGCGTCCTATTGGGAATATGAGGTGAAATGTTGTACCTGCTGTGTAGTCATGTGGTGCGTCCTGCCTGTTTTCAATCAAGACCTCGCAACCAAGTTGGTTTAGGATAGATCGGACAAGATAGAGTCCAAATCCTCTGTGACGTGGCCGTTCCCGGAGGCTGTCGAAGGCACGTTTTTTTTCATGGTCCGTCATCCCAACTCCATGATCTGAGAGGATAACATGCTGCTGTTTCTCCCTTGTGTAAGCGTTGATCTCTACTATCACACGTTCATGCTGAGGTTTTCGGTACTTTATCATGTTTGACAACAGGTTATAGAATACGTGTTGTAGCAGAGGGTGGCATCTGACATTCGTATCGAGTACTTTTTCACCGATGGCCTCTATATGGGTCTGAGGATTGACCTCTCTAATGCGTTTTAAGGCAGCTGTAAACAGCGACCTCGCGTTCACCTCCTCAGGTCTTAAGACTTGTTCCTGGACCATCCCAAGTGTCATGATGTTGTCCACAAGATCAATTGCTTGTAGTTCAATCCCACGTATCTCTAAGAGCCTGTTGTGTAGTCGCTCGTCAAATGTTGGCTGACTCTCTTTGATCAATTCAATTGCCATAAGAATGGCATTACTGTAGTTACGTATGTCATGCGTTAGAAGATTAAGCAGTAACTTCACCATCTCGTGGTTGTCCTCTGCTCTAATCCATGCTTGAATCACCTCCGCCTTTGGAAGTGATAAGAGTTCAGCCATCTTGACATCCCGGTTGTCACGTTCTGTAAGATATCGTGACTGTAGTATCCGAGTGGCTGTGATCAGCATTACTGCATACAAGATACCAAGAATTAATTTTCCGTAAAATGCTGTGATTCCTTGAATTATGGCGATTGACTGAGTTGGTGGAAATGCAAGAAGTGGAAAGATCACTGAGTCTACGAGTAGTATTGCAATATAGATGATCGCCACATTGGACAATGCTGGCAGACTTGGTACCCACACCCTCATCTTCTCTAAGAGGAAGACCATGATCACCATCTCAGATATCGCCAGAAAGTTGCCAACCAAAAAGACCCAGAAACTAATATTGAATAGCTCACTTGGTATTGACATTGGGCTTATCACAAACCACTGTTCAAGTAGAACTGAATAGTATGGATATGTTATGAAAAACACAAACTGAATGGCAACAATACCGATTATGAGCATCTTGACTGTCTGAATATCGCGTTCTATGATATAGGTCAGTGCAACACACCATATGACTGCCGCATAACATATGTTTCCACCACCAATTTGTATACCCCATTCTACATCTAAAGTATAGATGCTATTTAGTAATGAAGTGATGACCTGAAGAACTCCTACATACACATAGAACGGGACAAGATACAGTCGTGTTCTTAGACCGTAAAGAAGAATACCTGATCCGGCGTAGATAAGCACATGGATGAATAAATGAAATATGCCCAGCATGGTATTCTAAATGTCCACTTTCATTATTGGCTATATTGTGTGGATATCTATTTCTAAGGTGAATGGTCCACTCCACTCAACAACTACAATCAATTGTTATCAAATAACAACTATCTGCCGAAGAGTCCTGACATAATAATCCTTTTCCTGATATCTGAACTAAACTATCCTGTACCGGTATCTGATGCTACAGTTGTGATGTCCAGTCTTACTCGTTTTACACCTGCGCGAGACATCATCATTTCAAGTCTCTTGGTGTTTCGGACCACGGCTAGTTCGTAGAATACCATGATGACCAGAATGGAGACCATGCCCAATAATGGGGCACCAATTATTGCTCCAAGTGGTACAAAGAGAACAAAGATAGGGAACGACAGTTCTGCCATTCTATCTGTGAAGGCAATAAACCAGTCTACAGTCTGAACTCCAATTACAAAGTAACCAATAATTGTCGAGGCCCCCGCAAATCCCTTCAAGAGTTTGAGATAGAATACTCCAACGCCCTCAATGTCTGGCGTAGTTCTTCGACTGAGGGTTCTCTTCGAACTGATCATACCTATATCATCAAGTAGCCACAGGGGTGCAAACAGGAGTGGAACAACTGCACCAACAATCAATAGTATGAACAGGACCGGTAGACCTGTCATTATGACCACATCACTCGGGCCTAGCACATCAAAGTTCTCTGTGACAAATACAACATTCAAAAGGGTCGAGTTGACAATGAGAAATGTGATACCTAGAGATACAAATACAGGAGTCACAGCTCGTCTCCAAAGTCGTCTATCGGGTCTGTCTTCACGGGTCTGCAGATAATAGTCATACCCATTCGCTTTTGCAATTCTGTGTCCTATCCATAACAGTGAGGCAATATAGGGGGATGCTATAACTACTAAAAGTCCCACGACTGCTGCTACAACTACTATCCAGAGGAAGTCAATCAGTATATCTCCAGGGAGAAATCTATACACCCCCTGTGGATCGTATAGTGGAAACAGGTGAATGTAACTCAACGCAACGGTCACAGTCGCCATGATTATACTTGGTAAACCTATTACAATCAAGAGTTTCCATGGTATATCTGGTCTGATTGTATCTGAATTCATTTGTATCCCCTGTGTATGATTCGCTATCTCTACAAGTTATCCATATATATCTACATTCCTATTGCTTATTACTGCATTATGTCCTGCTGTACAGATAATTTCGTGGTGATTTGGGTATGCCTCTACATAGATCAAGGTCTGTCGATCAGTCGGTAAATTACCGTACAAGAACGATAAAGTAGCATTTGGGGGTATATTATGCAAAGAACTGTTTTGAGTAATATCATCAGAATTGTTGGCATAGTCTTATTCTTGTTTATCCTGTCAAGTATTGATCTCCCACAACTTGGTATTGCAGTCTCGCGTATCAATGTCTTCTCGGTCGCCATATCTTTTGTGCTCGTGATTGTGATACTGTCTTTGAGAGGATTGAGATGGTATGTCATCTCTGACGGACTTGGCCTGCATCTGAGGTCAACAGAGGCAATCGATGGACTCTGTGTGGCGCAGATGGCAAGTTTCATGCTTCCCGGTGCTCTTGGTGACTTGATACGGGTGCCATATCTAAAATGTAGAGGTAATCCAACAAACAGTTCTCTAATGAGTGTGCTGATTGACTCCCTGTTTGCAGCCGTATTTCCCTATCTTGTTCTTGCTATATCTGTAATAATGTTTCTAAATCCTACCTTTTCATTCACCATTAGCATGATCATTCTAGTTATACTTGCATTATGCGGCAGTTACTGTGTATATCATCTGCTCAAAGAACGTCTTTGGCCTTGGTTCACCGAGGCAAGACGCATTGAGATAGAGCAACTTGGTGGTAGAGGGCGTCTTCTAATGAGTGTCCATATAAGCATTAATCTGCTCGGCAAGAGACGTTTTATTCTGGGACTGATGCTGAGTGCTGGTGTATGGTTTACCTATACTTTATTGGCATGGCATCTAGGACAGTCTGTTGGTATCAACATACCATGGTCAACAATGGCCATAGCCTCTACTCTGGCCTCAATCTTCTCCACACTACCGGTCTCAATTCAAGGAGTGGGCATACGCGAGAGTGTCTTTTTAGTCGTATTGACCTCATTGGGTACTGAAAATGTAATTGCATTCTCGCTCTTGCTCATGGCTATGTCACTCACTCCGTCTATATGGGGATTTATCAGCTGGCAGAGAGATCCGTTTGTAAAGATTCGCTCAGACTATCTCAGTGCCGCAATCATCGAACCATGTACCACTATCAATGACTATTAGAACAATCTCCCCGTTCCAGAACTCTGCAAACCAGCCTCTTAATGCATGACCCGCCTATGGTCATATGAGCCTTGATTGGTATATCGTTTGGTCTTTTAGGCAGTGCTCTCTCTACCTAATTACAAGCCATATCTAATTCACTAAAGGTTGGACGTATTGATGGACATCTTGATTCGGCCTCTTCAATTAGATACTGATGGTGAGTGGATGCGCGTTCTTCTCACAGAGAACTGGGGTGGTCTTGACATGATATCTATGGGTACGTCCCATCGACTGGATGAGCTACCAGGACTGATTGCATTAAATGGCGATACGCGGGTCGGGCTTGTCACCTATTCGATACGAAGACCTGACTGTGAGATTATAAGTCTAGACAGCATGGTTGAACGACATGGTATTGGATCTATGTTGATTGAAAATGTAGCATCAATTGCAGCCCATCGTGGTTGTGTTCGCCTTCTGGTATGCACAACCAATGATAATACACACGCACTGAGGTTTTATCAGAGGCGAGGTTTTCATATTTTAATGGTGAATGTGGATGTCATCCAAAAGTACCGACTTCAAAAACCCTCAATTCCCTTTTATGGTGACGATGACATTCCACTCAGAGATGAGATTGTGTTAGAACGGCTGCTCTGATCTCCGGATAAAACATTGTCGCTACATACAGACTCGATGGGTGAAACATAACCTATCATAGTTTTGAAGAACAAGATCTCATACCGCACTCTTTTATCGCCATATCGTCTGACTCGTAGTGCTAACAATTTGACATATCATCTCAGGAAGCGTCCCACAAGATATGCCATGTTCCACACTACCTGTCTCATTAACCATACAAGAGTTGCAAATGGATACTCGGGATTTATTCTCCATCTCGTCAACATCTTGATGCAGGTCAGGGGCGTCAGAAGAAAGTTCTTGGCTACACGAACCGGCGATAAAACAGAATACAGAGCACCTAAGATCTCCTTTCTAAAGAATACTCTTACTGACTCCACCTCGTGATGATATGATATGGCTCTGATATTGACGTAGAGTCTATGTGGATCAAGTTGTCTGATGAAATAGGTGTCTTCACCAAATCTTCGGCCTCCAAAATTTGCGTAGGTGAAGACCTCTGGTTTAAATAGCGAACAGTCTATTTGAAAGGGGATTCTTCTTCTACGTGCATAGTCTTTTAGAACATACTTGACACGGGCAATTCTAGCCCTCTGATTCGGATTTAGTGCAAGGCCTGACACCCCAAGTATCGCCGGCGTATTCAGTGTCTTCTCACATTCAATTCGCCATTGTGGCGAGACCATACTATCCGAGTCCACGAATCCAATTAGGTCATAATGCCGTTCAAGAGCAGCTTTGACACCACGATTCCTCGATATTCCACATCCCATGTTACGTCCATTGTCAATAATTGTGACTCTTTTGTGATCATACACTAGTGGAACATCTGAATCGTTGACAAGTATCACATCACAATCACTTGCTAGAACAGACCTGATTGTCTTTGTCAGATGCTCACGATAATATACTGGAACTATGATGACTACCCTCGACATTCAATGCACTTCCTGAACAGATCTTCGTAGCGTTTTGCAATTGAGTTCCAGTTGAACTCTTGTGCACGAAGTACCCTCTTCCGTGTAGCCTCCTCGCTGATTAGCGTTGAATAGTTACGGATCATATAGTCAAGCCTGTCCGCAAGTGCCTTGGGATCGCCCGGAGGAACGGTCTCTGCATAACCTCCGTACAGTTCGGTTCTTTCATATACTGCAGTTGTAACACATGGTATTCCTGTTGCCATTGCTTCCATCATGGCAATCTCAAACCCATCTCGCAGAGTTGGCATCACAAATATACCCGCCTTGTTCAGGATCTCTGGTACCTTTTCGTTGGGGAACGCACCAAGAAATCTGATACGCGTTCGCGTGCTAGGTGTCATGAACTTCTCAAAGAATGACCTTGGTTGATCAAAAGCACCGCCTACCAGCCATAACGACCAGTCCGGATGTTTTTTCTCTAGTGTCTTCATACTCTTAATGAGTACATGAACACCCTTTATTGTCGCCATCCTTCCTACATAGACAATGATCTTGTCCCGAGACGTCTTTGACAACTTGAATCTCTCAAGATTAACACCATTTGGAATCACAACAACCTTGGAATGTCGTGCTATTGTCTTGATGGTATCTCTTAGATATGTCGAATATGTGGTGATGACTGTAGGACTATTCAGTTCGCATCTCTGAAATAGCATTGCCTGTCCTGCAAGTAGTGCCGTTCCAATACCACTTCGCTTCCGTCTTGCCTCCGACCTGTAGAAGTCCCCAAAGATACCATGTACTGTTGTGACTGACGGTATGTTTCTGAATTTGGAGTATCGATATGCCATATGAAGTGGTGCGCTGTGAATCCAGACCAGATCGGGCTGAAAATCAAGTTTCTGCAGACGGCGATTCATCCTTACGCATTCAATCCATTGGTCAGAACCGGGCACTCCTGGCACATGACCACATGATTGAAACTGTATCTCCAAATTATCCATGTGAACGTCAGTACGTGTGCGGTCCCGGCGTCGTTTCGGTGACAGAACCAAAATGAAGATGTCTTTTGATAGTCTATTAACTATCTCGGTCAAGACTCTGGATGGTCCACTAGTCATGTCGCCATACGGACCCAGTACCAGCAATTTCAGACCGTTTCACATCTCCTCTGTTTTGTTCGCCAATTACAGTCGGTGGGTCCTTCTTAAGACTATCTTCATTGATGGTTATTAGACTCCATCCGCTCCACTCTTTAGACATTTCCTTAGTCCACTCGTTTAATGTCCAACTCTATTAATGTCTGTGCATATTTATACTCGTTAATAGACTAAGACTCCTGTGTGTTGTATCAACATTAACGTTATCTTTGTATTTATTGTTATCAATACTGCCTATGAAAAGAACAATGCGCTTCTTGATAGCCATTCCTGTAATATTACTAGTTGTGCTAGTCAGTGGGTCTATTATTCTAGGAATACCCATCAGTTATGATGCACCGGCTCTTGAGTTTCCTATCTATGAGTCTGATCGTGTTGTGCGACTGAGCGCATATCACACGCCAGACTGGGGTGAACCTGGCGTTTTTCATGATGGTATTGACCTTGTCATCTCAGGTAATGTCACTATCGTGTCGCCTGTAAAAGGTATAGTCATCAGTCGTTCTGAGAGCATCAATCCCTATGCTGGAAATGTTTTGTTTGATATTAGTATATTAGTCAACTGGGGATGGCATGTCTCATTGGTACTCGAGCCAGGCTTTCGGGACAGTCTTAACAACTCTCGCCAGACCAGCATGATCACCGCATATGTGGGACAGCGTGTTGAGGCCGGTGACTCACTTGGAACACTTCTATATAGCGAAAACTATCCTCATCTTCACTACATGTTGTTTATGCTTGGTAAGGATGTCTGTGCCTATAATTACTCCACAGTGCATGCAAAGGGCATCTTCGATGATATAGCACAGAATTCGGGCTCGAAGATCCTGTATCCATATACAGCTCCAAGTATTCTTCTCTGTCCATTCTTTGTTATTCCAATGGCACTGGCTGTTGTCTATACAGTAATTAGTCTAGTGATACTGCGTCGGAGTAAATGACATCATCATCCTAATGACTGCTGATACGCTTGGCTATCTAATGTTTTACACAACGACTTGATTGAACACTAGCTAATTCACATCGTTGTGCTGTCAAAATAGTCACGTTGTAAAGATGCGTCGGCTGAGTTCGTCTCTAACAAACTCGCTGCGGCCCTGGTCATCAAGCGATATTACAAACTGATACATATTAGCAACCATGTCTGCGATACCTGCAATCTCCCGGCGATATGCCATCTGAGCATCTCCCCCTCTTATCGCACGAACTATCGCAGATGCCGCGGACTCACCAGACTCTATGCCGAGTCGAATACCCTCCCCCGAGAGTGGATTACACAGACCTGCAGCATCGCCAACAAGAACTGTATCATCTATGCCTGGAGTAAAGTGACCAAAGGGAATTGCCCAGACTTCTCTCTGAAGTCTATTTTGAGGTCTGAATCCGAAGTCTTGTGAAAGCCACTCCCTAAGTCTAGTAAGTGACATTGAGATATTGGGTACCTGATGGGGAAGCACACCTGTTCCAATCAAGAGCCTCTCGCCCTTCGGAATTGCATAAGAATATGAGATCGAGATGTCCCCACGAAAGAGACCATAGAAGCAGTCCTCCATGTCACATGTTTCACGATGATCCCATAACTCCTGTCCTACAATCATCACGCTTGGTCTATCTGTTGGTAGAACCGCACGTCTGACGTTTGAGTGAACACCATCTGCACCAACAAGATACTTCGCTCTAAGTGTAAAATCTTCGCCGTCATGCTTCACATGAATTCTATATGGTCTCTGTGACATCATACCAACGAACCGAGTATTTGTGAGTACATCTACTCCATGTGACTCTGTGACCTGCAGTAGCCAGTGATCAAAGGCATCCCTGTTGATGTTGTGAAGACGATAACCTGGGACACGTCCACCCTGTTTTCGACCACTTGGTGGTACATAGTATAGGCCCAGTTCCGCAGGCATAGAAAATACGCTATTGGGCATAGTCTCATTGATGACGTCCTCGATTACCTGTTCAGTCACCCATGGTAAGACACCCCCACATGGTTTATGTCTTCCCTTCTCATTCTTCTCCGCAAGAACAACACTGAGCCCTGCCCGTGCGCAGTTGATGGCAGTGCTACATCCTGCGGGTCCACCCCCAATGATTGCCACATCATACTCCTGTTCTTGCATTGGTCAGCACCATATTGCTACTTATTCGTCCCAGACGCTTAAGCTCCCTGACCACACGTAGAAGCAGATCCGTTCGCAATGTGGTCTGTCCCTCAAATTTTCCGGCGTATGCTGCCTGCTGCTCACCGAGCTCATAGCAGGTCGAGTCGTCAACATCAATCAGTAGCGCAGGCATACCTGTCTTGACAAAGTCATCATGATGTTTGCAATAGAATCCTTGACAACAAGAACCAATGTAGCCTCTTGCACCATGTCTCTTGAACTCTTCAATAGTTTCAATGAGGTGCTCAAAGTTCTGAATTGTCCGGACTGGAATATCAAGTTCCTTGGCAATCCCGTAGACGTCCCCCATAGAACACGCTCCACATGTGTTACATCCTTCTACTCTTCTGAACTCACAGTCTAGCAACTTTGCACAATATGGTAGCAAGAAAAAGTCAAAGTGTTGTTCAAGCACCTCATCTGGCATAAAGTTCACAGCCATCAGATAATTGGAGTCTTCTAGTGAGACCCCTATCTTGGCAAATCCCGTCTTCTTGATGGCCTCAAGAAGCAGTTGGACTATATGTTCAGGCCTTACCCCAAAGATTCGTGCGCCGCTCTTCTCAAAGAAGTCCAGGACATTCTGACGGACTGTTGCCTCGTCTGCAGAGATGTTCTTCAGTCTGGCCTCAAGATCCATGATGGCACGTTGAGGAAATACCTGAAAGTCCCCCGTGATGAAACTATTCTCTATGAAGTCTCCTGCCACATTCAGTGTCAACGAGACTCGAATCAGTCCACCCGGTGTCTTGCGAACCGCGGTAACATGACCTGCGTGCTCTTTGGGTGGTCTCACCATATCAATCCAGTCTTCTGACTGATACGAGGGTAGATACTCTTTGAAGATCCGTTCCTCATCTAGCGTCAATGGCTGTTCCTTAAAGGTGACCCCAAGCACTTCTTCAAAGCCTGCTCGAATTGCTTTTTTGATCTCCGTCAGAGGTGGTACGTGACCAATCTCTCGTTTAAGCCAAGTGACTCGTTCCTTTACACTCTCTACCTCTTTGTCCTGCAACTTTTCTATGGGTATTCTGAGTGTCTTCAGCATGAGATCCACATCAAAGTCTATGAGAAGTGTTCCCTGATACATGAAGGCATCCCCGCGCTGTGTGCCTCCAGTACCCGAGATCTTACGACCTCTGATCTCAATATCATTCTTGGGCCTGAAATTAGCCTCAACACCAAGTCTTCTCAGTCCCTCAATAGTACCCAGACAGCTCATCCGTGCCAGTTCGTCAAGGTCGTTTCTCAGTCTACCTATCACTGGACTGTTTCTGTCACCGTATATCTCCCAACCAAGGCACGATGGTGTAAATAGAATAGCACCACCGCCTGTGATTCTCCTGTTTATGTCGATGCCATGCGTCCTACAATAGTCTAGGCGTACCTCTTGTGCAATAGATTGATGAAATCCCACCAGAACCGTTGGCGGGCTGAACTGAAGAAATCTGAGTGTATCTGGTGTGCGGCCGAGTGCCCGACATTCTAGGATGGCGTCATCAAGTGCCATATTCTCGGTACCAGTCCGTACTCCAGTGTCTAGTAGTCGCCACTCTGTCACGACAACTCAACTCCATGTGTGACTGGAAGAACATCCTTCATCAGAGAGCAGCACTTGACAGATGTTCTCACCTGAAGCCCCAGTTGTTGTGCGTATTCAACTGCCTCCTCCGTGGGATATGCGATGCCGTTTACACCTGCCTCAATTGCTAGACGGTCTGTCTGACGTCGATGATCCCCATGTGGTCTTGCACATCCAAGTATTACTGGTCTGTCTGATATCGCAAGTCTTGTGGCAAGAATGACCCTTGCTATGTCCATTGGACTTGGTGGTATGATATTCTCCATCGGGGTGGTCTCCAATGGTTTGAATGCAACAACAATGACGCATTCTGATCTGTGTCTTGCAATTATTCTGATTGCATTTGCTTCCCCCTGTAGTCTGCCATAGTAGAGTCCCACAACAATATGCGGCATTGTGGGTATTCCATAGTCTTCTAATAGAGAGAGTGACTTATCAAACACCTCATGTGTCAGGCCCAGATGATAGACCTCTCTGAGTGTATTATCATCCCCAATTATGTCTAGCATGGCACCGTCTATCCCTGCGTCACCCAGGGCCTCCGCAACCTCTGGATATACAATACCTGTATGGACAACAATCTCAAGTCCGAGTTCTTCTCTCACCCTCTTTAGTGTGGGTATGAACTTTTGAAGAGGGGTATTGCCTCTACTTGTTGATCCACCACTCACCAACATCCCCTGTCCTCCTCTCTCTTTGATATGACAGCTTACCTTCCACAGTTCCTCGGGTGTAGTCGCAGGAATCATAGACTCAAGCAGACGTGCATGACAGTGTTCGCATGACAATGAACAATGTGTACCTGTTATGGAGACCGCAGGGAATCTATACGGGTCAGTGGTCTTCAAGAAGTCCATGCTGTAGTGTACCATTCCTGGTGCATGGACTGCCAGCACATTAGAGAACCGTGCACGTGAGATCTCAAAGGCCCTGTTAAAGAGCGGTCTCAGTGTATCCTCCGGACCATTGAAACAACTATGAAGTACTGATTCGATTGAGTCATTCAAAATCGGCTTCTACCTCATCATCTATTCTGTAGACAAAAGAGTAGTCATCGAGTTGAGTCCTTATGCGCCTCACGTCCTCCTCTGTTGGAAAGATGGGATAATTCCGCCAGTGCCCTATCGCTGCCTGATATGGCGTACAGTTTCCAAACGGCCTGTTACAGACATTGTCCATTGTTATCCCCGGACAACCTGAGGTCATAAAGGCATGTCCATCTGAGATTATTTTCTCAAACAACTCTTGACTGATTCCAAATGATATGAGTTGTCCATGTTCATTAAACTTCATTGACTCGGCTCGTCCTAATCCCTCATTGATTATGTATCTAGCCATCTGAACACGACGATATGTGCCAAGCGGTGGTTGAGGTGTATTCTCCATGATTGAACCCTGCTCGGGAAAGAACGAGAAAAGATGGGTCTTCGCACCAAGATCATAGGCTCGTTGGATAGCATGTATCATCTGTTTCTCTGTCTCTCCCACACCCACAATCAGATGAACTCCAACATTGAATCGTCCGAAGACGTTAATTGCCTCCTCTACTGTCTTCCAGTATTTCGACCATTTATGAGGTCCTCTAACCCCTCGTCCTCTCAGCTCATCAAAGAGTTCTGGGGTGGCAGCATCGATTGCTATTCCCACTTTGTCGGCTCCAGCAGCCTTCAATCTTCTTAGCCACTCTATATCTATCAATGTGGGTGTGATCAGTGCAGATATACCTGGAAGCACCCCTCTGAATTCTGATACAACTCTTATACAGTCCTCTCGTGCTCGTGCATTTGTTATCATAGAGACACAGACACGTTCAACATGAGGACAGACTCCGCTCATGATCGCCTCCTTTATCTCTGCTACCGAGTAGATCGGCCATTCGACGCGTATGAATGAGTTGTCAGTCCATGGTCCACCCCCTGTATCACGTGAGTGTGACAGTCCACAGTAGGCACACCTTGCATGACATCCCTCGTTGTACGTGAGCAGGAGATTTATGCAGTAGAGTTTTGCATCCCGATAGAACCTTCCCTGTATCTTTCCTAAGGTCATTGCTGCCGCTAGACTTGTCCGAACATATTTTGGCGACTCTTCATGCGTAGTTGATGGGATGCAGTCAACATCTCTCGTAGACGTCAAGTGTAAACACCTGCAAGGACTTCTTACAGGTGTGCAACATCCGTCACCTATTATAATTTCGATTGGTATGTCCCTCTTAACTCTCTTCTCTAGACATGTTGGAACGTCTGTCCCATGTCGAAGTATCTATATAGGACGACCCTGCTCCTGTCCCTTGCTAATGAAACCAGCATGGACGAGGTAGTCTGTCATGCAATTTGAAGAATCTGATGAGGAGCGAATGTTTCGCGAGTCCGTACGTGAGTTTGCTCAGAGATACGTAGCACCCGTATGGAAGAACTACGACGAGAAGACTCACGAGATCCCACGAGATCTTGTTAAGAAGATGGGCGAACAGATGCTATGGGCACCTACAGTATCCGAGGAGTACGGCGGTGCCAATCTATCAATGACAATGGCTTGTATTGCTGCAGAGGAACTGGCACGAGCTGACCTATCTATTGCATTACCAGTCATGTATCTTGTAGAGGCCTCATGGGCACTCATATTCGATATGTATGGCACACCTGAGGCAAAGCAAGAGATTCTACCCCGTGTCACTAAGGGCGACCTCTTTTTCGGTATTGCAACAACCGAACCCAGTGGTGGGTCGGACCTTGTCAATGCCACCCGTACCACAATAAAACCCAATGGCAACGGCTTTGTGATCAACGGCGAAAAGGTCTATATTAGTGGTGTGAGAGAGTCCGAGAAGTATGGTGGTGTCTACTGGACACTCGCCAAGTCTGATCCAAAGGGCGATCATAAGGCGTTTGATGCATTCATTCTGCCACTGAATATGGGTAATGGTCTCACAAAGGGAATTACCACTACACTCTTTGAGGACATGGGACGAATGGGTGTATCAACTGGTGGGTTCAATATTGAGAATGTTGAGATTCCAAACCATTACATCATTGGCGAGAGGGGCCGAGGTTTCTACATGGCAATGGAAGGGTTCTCCGCCGCAAGATGTCTGATCTCCGCAACATGCTTGGGTGCAGCGCAGGCAGCCTTCGACATTGGTGTAGACTACGTAAAACAGAGAAAGGCGTTCGGAAGACCTCTGGCCTCCTTCGAGGGAATAATGTTTGAAGCAGTCGACTCATGGATGTCACTTGAGTCCGACCGGTTACTGACTTATCGTGCTGCCAAGGCATGGGATGACCACTACCGTGAGGGACGAAAGGATGTCACAAAGTTGGACATCGCAAAGTGGACTGCTGCTGCCAAGTACCGCACGCCGCATGATGCGCTTGACATCATCACACGGTCAATGACATGGCATGGTGCATTCGGATATACAAAGGAGTGCCCACTTGAGGCATCCTTTAGGGGTGTCCGGTCCTACACAATAGGCGCTGAGGGTGGCGCTCACGTCCAGAAGATTGTCATGGGCCGCGAGATATTTGGAGCAGATTATCTCCCCTATCGACAGAAGGGTCAGTTTGATTGAGCCGACGAATGAGGAGTGATGAACTCCTCATTCTGTTTCTTATATCCTTCAATCTCAGAAATATGGTCTCTTTTTATGATGTCTATAATACGTTGAATTTTTTATCTTGTAGTATTGAAAGTGTTGTGGTGACCTATAGTGGAAATACTATCCGCAAATGATACTACAATAGCCTACGAGTTAACTGGCAACGAAAATGGTCCTCGATTGGTGATGATACACGGTCTATTTCTAAACAGCGATTGTTGGCGTAATCAGCTCGAATATTTTGGTAAGAATTATCACATTCTACGCTTTGATCTTCATGGTCATGGCCGATCTATAAAGCCTCACAAGAGGTTTACTATTCGAAACTATGTCACTGATATGAGAGTTCTTTTTGAATATCTGGGCTGGACAAAAGACCTAGTACTGATGGGACACTCATTAGGAGGTATGGTGGCACTTGTATATGCCCTTGAACATCCTCTCGAAGTGAGTCGTCTAGTGATCGCAAGTTCATATTGTTTCGTCAGTAATGAGGCGATCACTGACGTGATGGGTCGTGTGAAGAGTAATCCCATAGACAAATTTGCACTCGGAATAGCAAAACGCGGTCTCTCGCCCTATGATGAGAACACTGCACAGTGGATTGCGTCACTTGTATCCGATCATATCACTCAGGAGGATGCTCTGTTTGCAACGGCCGCCTCTGCTAGTTTCAACATATGTCAAAACCTGAAAGGACTGCATATTCCCACTCTTCTCATAGTGGGCGAGAAAGATATCACAACTCCCGTCTGGGCGTCCGAGATGTTACATGAATGGCTACCTGAGTCGCAGCTTGTGAAAGTCAAGGGTGCCGGTCATCTGGTGATAATTGATCATGCTGATGAGTTTAACAAGGCTGTGATGGATTTTCTGTCAAAGTGAAACATTATTTTACCATCTTGGTTGTCATGGGACCCTGAATGCTCTCTCAACCGATTTAACCGGATAGTCTGTAAGGAAGACATGAACAGAGCATACGTATCAAGTATGCTCTTCACATCACTCCTACTCATCTTTTAGTTTCATGATTGTAACAATTGCTTCTCCATCAAGAACAACTTCGTTCCGCTGATTTTGACACGTTGTCTTAAGAGTCACACGTTGCTTTTCATCGTTCTTACTGATGACTTCAACGCGTGTTGTGATAGTGTCACCAATTCGAACAGGTCGCAGAAATCTCATCTGCTGACTGAGGTATATTGTACCCGGGCCGGGCAACTTCATTCCGATTGCAGTACTGACAAATGATGCGGTCAGGAGACCGTGTGCTATCCTGCCACAAAACATTGTCTTCTTCGCCCATTCCTCATCAAAGTGCAGAGGATTAAAGTCCCCACTGAGTTTTCCGAAGGTCTCAATGTCCTCCTCTGTGACTTCATGTATCACCTCTGCATATTGTCCAATCATTATATCAGAATACTTTGCTATGTTCATCTTCTATGTACCTCCTCTACTGGTCCCCAGCGTATTGTCAGGGCATTCCATGACCAACCGATACCCGCTGCTGTCAAGACTACAACATCTCCATCTCTTATTTTTCCGGTCTTTAGTCCCTCCTCAAGTGAGACTACCGCGTCATTCTGCCCCATATGCCCCCATTCTTCAAAATATGTTGCCTGTTGATAGGGATCTACCCCAATCTCCTTTGCAACATACTCAAATGCGCTTCTCTTCATCCGAATCAGGCCTAGGTATCGCACGTCTTGTCTTGAGCATCCACTCTTTCTAAGTGAATCGTCTATGACTTTGATGAAGTTGTTCATTGAGAGTCTGTCTAGACGTTCCTTCAGTCCCTCCGGATCTATGACATCAAGGTAATGCAGACGCTTCTCTATTGCTTCACAACTGATGGGCATGACAGTACCCCCAGCGGGTACATACACATCTTCTGAGAAACAACCGTCTGATATGACCGCCCCCTCTAAGACCACATTCCTTGGATAGTCCGCTCGTAGTATCATCGCCACCCCACTTGCAGCCAAATCATGCATGAACCTCGTCCTAATGTTCGAATAGTCTATCAGATCACAATTGCGATAACCGCTGCCTATCAATACGCGTCTGTATTTCTCGGTGCGCATCATAGACTTGGCCAACATCATTGCAACTACAAATGTACCACATCTCTGATTCACGTCAAATGCCCATGCATTTGTGGCACCAACTTCATGTTGAAACTTGATTCCATATGTCTGCATGGGATGTTCTGCATAGACCTCTCCCGCCCAGATCACCAGGTCAATATCCCTGGCAGGATCTATCTGTGCCCTTTGAATTGCAATCTTCGCGGCCTTTACTGCCATTGCCACAGTGTGGTCTTCAGGACCCGGTACTGCCTTGCTCTTGAGTCCCATCTTGTTTTTGAGGACGTCTACAGGTGTTCCTGACATCTGCGAGATATATTCAGCAGTATGCCTCTCACTAGGGATGTAGACACCTATTGATTCAATTCCCACACAACACTCGTCCATCCTGTTGTTTCTCTCCTGCAGTTTGTGATGATTATTCCCGTGTTTTGTCTATTTTGACTCCTGTTTGAGTTCCCTCTTGAGAATCTTGCCTGCTGCACTCTTTGGTAAAGCGTCTCTAAATTCATATACCTTCGGAATCTTGAATCTTGCCAGTTTTCCCTCCAGGTATCCTCTGATATCCTCTGCCGTCGCATGCATTCCCTGTCTGAGTACAATCACTGCCTTTCCGACCTCTCCCCACTTCTCATCAGGAATACCAACCACTGCCGCCTCAAGTATCGCAGGATGCTTGTATAGGAGTTCCTCTATCTCAGTTGGATAGACATTCTCACCACCCGATTTGTACATGTCTTTTTTGCGACCCACGATTGAATAGAATCCCTCCGAGTCGACCACCGCAAGATCGCCAGTGTGAACCCAACCATCTGGTTCAATCGTCTTTGCGGTCTCTGTGGGCTCATCCCAGTATCCGCTGAAGATGTGTGGTCCTCTCAGAAGCAACTCTCCTACAACACCTGGGCCAACTGGTTGCATCTCATCGTCAACAATCTTTGTTTCACAGTGAAATACTGGAAAACCTACACTAGAGGGCTTTCTCTTTATCTCACTATCTGGTAGGTAGAAGTTATTGGGACCCACTTCTGTCAACCCATAGCCCATTTTCAGTGGTTTTCCATGTGCCCAATACTTCTCCATTATTGCAATAGGACAAGCTGCACCACCGCTGATGAACACACGAACAGAACTCAGGTCTGTAGTGGGAAACAGGGGTGACTCTGCAATCATCTGTAACATTGTGGGAACCCCTATTACTATTGTTGCTTTCTCTCTCTCAATGACCCTGAGACTCTCATCTGCATTGAAGTCCCCCATGAGAATTGTCTTCCCACCGAGGTGAAACACGGGGAGTAACAATACGTTCCATCCCCCAGTGTGAAAGAGTGGAAATAAAAGAGGTTCTACATCATCTGGTCGCAGGCCCCATGATATTATTGTGTTGAACGAGTTCCATATGATCTGGCGATGCGATAGTATCGCTCCTTTTGGTAGGCCCGTTGTTCCACCTGTGAATACTATCAGGCATGGATCCTCCATATTGAGCCTCGGCCGTTCAACAGGAGTGGATGATTCTCTGTTTGCAAGTTGCCGCATTGCCTTGGTGGTACCATCCTCCTTGTCGCCCATCACTAGAGTCTCACACTTTAGTCCACTGAGAGTTTCTGCAAACGCATCCCTTATCGTTGGATCATATATTGCCAGTGACGGACTCGTCTTCTTAATCAGGTAGTCAAGTTCTCTACTTGTCAATCTGACATTGAGTGGCACTAGTATGGCACCAATCTTGCTACAGGCAAAGAATAGGTCCATATAATCAAACCTGTTTTTCGAATAGACTACGACACGGTCTCCCTTTTTTAGACCGTAATTCAGCAACACACGAGCCGTTCTATTTGCCCGTGATTCAACGTCTGCATAAGTGTAGTTCACCTTCTCAACGTTGTCATAGATTGCATCTCTATTGGGTGTCAAGAGTGCACGTCTTCCAGACAGGTCTCCAATCCATTCATAGTCCTCCATCTTCATGCTATATCTCTCCAAGTCTTGTTTTTCACTTCACTTTAATACTCGCCCATCGAGATTTATATATTGAACATCATTATGGTTGTTTGATCCGACGCGGTAAAATCACTCCTTCACACTCAGACTAAAAGTAGAATTGAAATGGCATCGTCACAAAAAAAGAGGCGTGCAGGGACAGAGTCCCCGCCGCTAGTCTACATCTGTTTGTATATGGGCCATTTTCGCCACAGGTATGCGTAGATGAGTTGTATCCAGAGCAGTACAAGCAAGAATGGCGTCAGGTTAGTCAGGTATGGATTGACCGTGGTAGCCAGACCCAACAGAGGTGCTATGTAGAAGAAAGCAAAGAAGAAGAATGTACCAAGTATCAATACTGTGATCAGCCTGATAAGCAGATTCTTCGTCTGGCTATACCCTTTCGGCCAGTTGTCAAAGAATAGTGCAACCACAATGACTGCCGCTATGAGCCAGTCTGCGTATGCTACATTCCAGAGTCCAACACCCATCGCAGTGAATGGTTCGCCTGGGTTTACAAAACCGAGTAGTGCAAACAGTGGCACAGTCACCATATATCCCATGATACCCGCTACAATTACTGCCACATATCCTAGCACGGCACACACTACAAATGCACAGATACCAATAAGTGGCTGTTTGCCTGCTTTATTCCATGGCCAGTATTCAAAGACCATGAGTGTTAGTAGCGAGAAGAATATTGTCCACTGTGTCCATGCCATGTTGATACCATACATTGGTAGTACCCACGTCAATGGATTTCCTAGTACTGCTGCCGGATTACCGTATGGATAGAAGAGTAGGTACCACACAAGTATTGTGATGACCATTCCAATAACAAACACAATCACGCCGCGAACAGGCTGCTTCTTATGCAAGACTGGCCAGTACATTGTGCCTGCAACCCATAGTACTGCAAAAGAGAAGCATGATGCTGAGAGAGCACCAAATATCGACCAACCCACAGCAAGTGCAATGGATGGGTCGCTTATTCCTAGTGCAGCACCATAGGCAAGCGAGAACCAGTTCGCTATGATGAACAGCACAAAGGCTACCACCACATTGAATATGGTCGCCACAATACCCACTTTCCAGGGCTTCTTCAACTTGTAGAAAGGCCAGTTTTCAAACCAGATGGCAAACAGAACCGCCATCAGACCAAAGCCTGCAAACATGTTTGCTAAAATAATGAGATTATTGTAGGCGAAGACCATCCATACTAACATAGATATAATGAGTGAATAGATCATCGCAACTATTCCAGTCAGTGGCTGTTTCCATCTGGCCATTACTACTACGGGTGCTTCTTCTGCTTCTGGTATTCCAACTTTCTCTCCAGTTAGTGCCATATTCTACCTCCAGAGGCTTTATTATGTCTTTTTTGAGGCCTTAAATTGGAAAAGTCCCACAGCCTCTATCTACTTTATTCCCCCTCATAGATGTCTTTTTCGGTAAGCTTCTTACTATTCACTAATTGATGCAAGTCATCTCTAAACTATTTTAAAGTGAAAATACTCCGTTCTGTGTACACATGCGGTATGTAGTTAGTTTCAGTGATCATGGCTGGCATGTTATTCAATTTCTAGATATCCTCCCCTGTAATTCGGTTCTCAGATGCTTCACATCTTTTCTAATTATTATTTCAAATGATGGACACTCAACAATTTTTGGTTGTCTCTCTATACCCAATTTTTTTTTCACGATGCCCAACAGTTCTATGTCAATCTCGTAGCCCACTGCGCCTCTTCCAAGATCCAGAGCCACTTTCAAAGTAGTTCCTGAACCCATGAAGGGATCTAAGACGGTCTCACCTTTGTATGAAAACAGTTTGATTAAGCGATAAGGAATCTCTTCTGGAAAGGATGCAATTCCCTTTTCAAGTCGGTTGGCAAGAGGTAAGACGTTTGTTATGCTCCATGTTGTCAAATACCACTTCCCCTTGGACCATTCATCCAGATCAATCTTGGACTCTTCTCTCTTCTCTTCTGAGACCTTAGAATAGTCAAAGTTTCCGTTCTGGAAAATAAGAATGGTCTCTTGTAAGTTGTCGGGATAATAATACATTGGATATGGATGCTGAATTAAAACGCCACTTCTTCGACTTATTCTAATGTAGCCCTCAGGTTTGATCCAGATTATCTTGTCTCTATATTTGAAACCCTCTTCAACAAAGATCTTTGTTATATCTGCAACAACTGGAAATTTGTTACCATCAATCAGAGTATCGTCTACTACAAGGCATGCTACTCTCCCAACATCAAGAACCCTTTTCATCTCCTTTGCTACACTGCGAATCATCATCAAAAATTCATCATAGCTCTTGAAGAGGTCTGGATAGTCAAAAGGGGCGTTGAAATAGGGCGGGCTTGTTACAACAAGGTGAACACTTTTGTCGGCCAGTTCCTTCATTTCTTCGCTACTGCCGAACACCAGCTTTTTGATTGCCACTAAATAATTCTCCACCTAGCGTCTATCATTCGTATTTTACGTTTCACTTCTTGGATTATTTAGTGCTATCGTTATTATGTACATTTAATGACTAACTAATCCCAAATTGCAAAGAACAGTTTACAAGAGATTGTGTGGGACTGTAACACTTCATTCTCACTGTTTATCATCCAGAATATTTAGAATCTCTCGAATATCGCTGATCACAACTGTGTTGTCAGGTATATGTTCAAGCGGTTCCTCTTCTGTTTCAGTCCATCTAATTAAGATCGGTAGCATCTCTGCTCTCCGTGCCGCTTCTACATCCTCTTTGACAGTATTTCCCACGTATGCACAAAGACGTGGGTTCACACCGAGTCTATGTGCTATACACAATAGCATGTATGGTGAGGGTTTTCGATAACCCGGCACGTTAGAATACTCGATTGCTGCAAAGAGACTCAATATACCATCTTTATCAAGAAATGAGGAGGGGTCTTCAAACCTGTTTGAGGCAATAGCAATAGTTCGGCCCGACTCTGTGATTCTGTGTAATGTTTCAATGACGCCATCATAGATCTTACGTCTATTGTATGGGTCTATACTCATCCACAACTGCTGATATTCTAATGCAAGTCTGTCAAGTTCGTCATCGACTCCTAACCCTCTGAGCACGTGTTTATTATACTCAAACCAGATCTGTGGGGATGGGTTCCAAAGGGACTCCACATTGTTCTCAAGCATGTATCTATCAAGCCATTTGTCTGCAGTCATATATGCTGACCTAATGAGCTGTTCTGGTATTTTCCTGTATCTGCTTGAGTCTACTGTTTCAAGGAATTGTTGTGTGATGATAATTGTATCCACAATCGGGTGATATAATGTGCTGCCAATATCAAAGATCACAAGCGCAATCTCTTGTGTGTTTTTCAATAGTATTCACATCCATTTTTGGGTCATCTAACATCAGATTCTATGTCCATTGATTATATACTCTATATTCCGAAGACTTTTCTGGCAATGTATCAGCGATACTCATGATTATCATGACTTCTGACAGGGATGCTCTTGCATCAATAGAGCAGTTACTGCAGTCTAATCCCAGTGATGCAACTGCATGGAATATTAAGGGTGTCCTATTGGCAAGAATGAATGACTTTGGAACTGCTCTGAGAGCATTTGACACCGCAATTCGTCTGAACCCAGAACTCGCAGAGGCGCATACAAACAGAGGACGTGTTCTTTTAGCACTGGGTGCAAACCGGGCTGAAGAGTCGCTCAGATCCTTTAATAGGGCACTTGAACTCTCTCCTGGCAATCCTGAGGCCTTACGTGATAAGGCTGTAGCACTACATGCACTGGGTCGGTCTGCGGAGGAGCTGGACTGCGTCCGAACACTATCTGAACAGATATCCGATGAACCAAGTATCTGGCTAAGACGTGGTGACCTTGAGACCGAATTGGGTAAATTTGAAGATGCAGTCCGAAGTTTTGACAGAGCGTTGCAGATTGACCCTCATCTTGTAGCCGCGCTCATGCATCGTGCTATTGCATTGGCTATGGTCGAACGTTGGAAAGACGCGATCAAGTCTGCAGAGGCTGCCACAGAGATAGCACCCGACAGTATTGAGGCATGGCGTGTACTGGCTGATGTGGAGATACGTGCAGAACGCCATAAACAAGCAATGCGTGCACTTGAACGGGCCGCTAAACTTGCACCTGATGATGCCTCAATCTATAATACCATGGGTATGGTGTCATACAAGGCTGGGCATCCTCACGAGGCAATTAAGCATTTTAGACGTGCAACCACTATTGACCGCCGTCATATTTCTGCATTAAAGAACCTAGGAATCATCTATATGGAACTCGAGCAATGGTCTGAGGCCGCTCAGGTTCTTAGTAGGCTCACATCTTTCTATACTCAGGATCCCGAGATATGGGATATACAGGCAGTCGCATATGCACGTCTTAAGGACTTCTGTGCAGCAGCAAAAGCATGGGAGAATGCTAGACGTCTCTATCGGAAGAGAGGTGATGACAAAGAGGGCGAACGTGTACAGGCCCTGGGCCGTGCTGCACGTATCAACTGTTCACGACAGAAAAAGGCATGGCGCGAAAAGAGAGAACAGGAAAGAGCTACTACCTCTTTCAGTGATCGGTTTGAGTTGAGACGACGAAAGCAGCGCGAGTAGACCCACCGCTGGTATGTAAATGGAATCAGTGCAATGGCAGTCTGTACAAAATGGTACAACGTCTAATATTTTTTGACTATTAATTCAATAGTACACTCCTTCTCAACTTCACCCCTGAACAAATTTCTGACTATCAGTCTTGTAGCCCCCTCTTTGAGTGCCTTGAAATACCAACAGACGGTCTCCTCATCTGCCCCGGTCCAACCTCGCTTTAATCTCTCCGGGTAGAGATACTTAGAGTCCGTCTTTTCAAGGCGGACTATTGAAGTGTCATCAATATGAACCTCCGCATCTATCCCAACAGATTCATGCCTAACAAATCGGTAGCAGAGTGTCTCTCCCACAGATACTTCTATTATACTCTCGCTATCGCTACATTCAATACTTCTCACATCATCAGGTTTCAAGTCTGATACATCCTACAGCTACTTTTTCGCCATCCTTGTATAGTTGACTGACGTGATTGTTGCACATCCTCTGAGATATTCCTTTTCCCACTCACATACTCGCTCCAGATACTGCTCCAGATACGCGACATAACGATGCTCACTAAGAACACAGATTAAAACGAACGGTGTTTTCCAATCAGACTGTGTCTTCTTGATAGACCAAGTGCTGAGTCGATATTGTGCGCAGAAGTTCATTCCTTGTCAAAGAGAAGCGACCTGACTAGATAGTCAATACCGAATCTTCGTTCTGTCAGATCAAGATACCACGGTGCCTCAAAACCAAGGGCAGCAACTATTTGCTCCACTGTCATCCCCTGCTCATACATACTCTTCACTCTGTTCTGAAGATCTCGCAAAAAGTCTATCCTCTTTTGAATATGTTGAGCGGGATTGGGTATTGCTCCACGATGTCCATCGAATAGAACGCTCACATCCATCTTCTGAATCTTCTCCATAGTAGCAATGACCCGTGGAACGTTCTCATCTATCATTGCAATCTGTTTTTGTGATGGGAGTGGTACTGCGTCCGATGATATGAGCCATCTTCTTGCAGGTTCATAGAACCCTATCATGTATTCACAATGACCCGGCAGGTCAACAACTTCAAAACAGTAGTTCTTGGATTCAAACACCCGTGTAAGGTCTATGACATGTTCTATGGCCTCTGGCTGTCCCCAGACAAAACGAAAGAACTCTCCAATCTGGGGTGGTCTCTTCAATGATTGATGCATTTGTTGTATTGCGTATATGTCAGTTGCAGATCCTATTAATGCACAACCTCCTACATGATCCTCATGTGTATGTGTGATCAAAAGAGCCTCGGGTCTATACCTATTGGTCACCGTAGTAAATTCAGAGGATGCATTGGCACATCCTGCATCAAACAGTATCCCATCAATTAGATACGAATATACCCACATAATTGGCTGTCCGTCCTGAGCCGTCGCAGTCTTTATTCCCAACACGTTATTATCAATCTCAATGACTTCTATCATTTTATCCGTAATCAGGTATGCGTTTCCTCCTGATATGTGTATCAACTGTCCATGATTATATATAGTCTAACCTGAGACCGGTCTGTTCCAACTGTCTATAATCACTCTGGTACTGTTTCTACTCTACATTGATACTCTCTCTCAAATCCGCTCTCTCACAAACTATTAGAACATGTGTTCTAATGACTGCCCTTAGATCCAATACACAAGTATACGAAATCAAAACCACAACACTATCTCAGTTCCTTGAGAAATTCAGTGATCTGATATTCCCACTCCCTGGTTGTTACAATTACCTCTGTATGGTCTGCTTTTTCATTTACTTCTACGGTGACAAAACCAAGATCCCCCTCAAAATGAATGCAACAGTTTTCTAACTCGTTAGTGACATGCATCCCAAATCTGTCATTAAATACAGACCGTGCCTTTTCAATCACCTGTCTTGGTGTACTTTTGACCTTTTTTTGTAACACTCTCATATCTGTTCACTATAGTTAAGTAATGAGAATATATAATTCTTGGGGTGCGATCGACTATAATCTCCCTGTAAGGTCGTTATGTCTGATTGACCAACTAAATGGATCACATGAACTGTAAGAGTGTCTGTCTACGAGAGATATATGATATTATTCTGCAGTCGCTCTAAAGATCACCACTACATATCTCTGTTCTGAGAACGGGTGGACTGAATCGTTTCAGCCTCTGCAGAGCAACGACTTTGTCCCTCCGACCCATCTTCGCCTCATTCAGTGCGTTCCCCATAAACATGATGGCATCATCATAGTCCTTTCTGGGTACTGGATATGGCACACCATCTTTACCACCGAATGCAAATGTCATTCTCACAGGGTCTTCCCATGAGGTTTCTGCGCCGTAGATCAGCTCTGCAACTAAAGCAAGTCCTCTGACAGCGGCTGGACCGATACCGTTGATCCCAATCAACTCCTCATAGTTACGAGGTTGAGTTTCATAAGCGCATCTGACCGCATTCCAGTCCATTCTTGATGGAATCACTTTGTATTGTGGCAATTCGATCAGCTGTCCACTCCACTCCTCCGTCCATGGAAGAAGTGTTGTTTCACCATATGGCCTTAGACTCTCAATCATACGTCGTATTCTTGTTGGTCTCTCCTTTACAATGTCTATGCACGTGTTTCTAGACTCTTCGGAGTGTCTTGAAGTCATATCTAGTGTAAACTTCTTCACACGACCTGATATCATTCCACTATGCGGCTCTTCGACAAAACTCTGTAGACCATCTGATGTCCAATGATATCGTCTGGCATCACCTGTCTCTTTATCCATTCCCTGTTGAACAACCGTCCAGTTCTCATCTTCATCAACAAAAAACATATGATGATAGAGTTGATATCCTGCCTGTATTGCTGCGTTGTCGATCTTTGCTACCATTCTACTCTTGTATGCAAGATTTGCTCCGTCTAGACCATAGTCCTCAAGAGCTCTGAGTATTTCTGGGGTCTGAAGTGAAACAATACCCTTACCGCCTGCAGCTACCATGTGATGTCTTTCGAAACTGAGTACAGATGCAAGCACTCCACAGGTGACTGTTGTTGATCCTGAACTATCCCAATCGTAACCAAGTACGTTCGAGAGCGCCTGAAAATATACTGGGTCTGCAAGTCGCCTAAGTAGTTCACGCGTGCCATGCTCCTCAACTATAAACTCACAGATGGCACCCGCCATTGGTATCATTCTCTTTATGAGCCAAGCAGGTGCCTTGCCTGGATGAAGTCTTAGGTCGGCAATACCTGTTCTTTTCATTCGTACTCAGCCATACATAACCAATTCACAGTGCAACATAAGCATGACAGGTATCCGAAAGTATCTCTTGTTGTATTGTAGATCTCTCCATCCTGACTGCCTGAGCCGTTTGACTCTGCCACATTCCCAAGTGGAGTATGCCACATTATCTGTAGTCATTGCTCAAGGCTTTTATCAATTGACTCAGTTCATCTATATTTATCAGATCACGTGGAATCGTGAGGTCATCAATGGAAACGCTGGGAAAAGCAGACTGGGCGGATCCTGAGAAGGTCCGCGGGCTTGTTGAGTCATATAATAGAAGGTATGGTGAAGAGTTCTGGAATGCTTTTGATAGTGTCATAGGTAAGACGACCATCCATTCTATTGTAGAGTTTGGGTGTGGACCGGGTCTCTTTCTTGTCGACTCTGTCAGACATCTCAATGCCAAATATGCGGTAGGGATTGATGAGAGTAGCGAGATGCTTGTTCATGCACGGGCTGTTCTAAAGAGCGTACTTGCTGACAATGAGTTTGAACTCCTATTACTCAATCTAGATAGAGATGAGATCCCCGCTACACACGTCGGACGATTCAATCTTGCATTCTCCGGATATCTGCTTCATGAAGTCTCTCAACCTATTGACCTCCTAAGATTGAGTCGGCGTCTGCTGACCAGGAATGGTATCAGCGTAGTGTTTGACTTTGTGGCTGGGGATCTGAATGCCTTTGTTCGTCTGATGGCAGAACGTGGTATGAGTGAAGAGCATGCCAGAGCGAGGTATCCCCACATGTGCCGGCATAGTGTGGCTGACATCGAGTCACTTATGAGGTCTGCGGGACTCTCCTTAGTTAGGCATGTGATGGTGGGTCCTACACGGGCAATCATCGTGGGAGTAAAGAATGATGATGACCCTACAGTATAATGAGCGTTTGAATGATTTGTACAGCATTGGCAGAATATTTGATAGGTATATTTTACTATACTATCAAGTGTTTCTCCTGTGGTACTAAGCTCTATGAGTGTGGAGTTTATGACTATAGACTAACATAATGACATGAGGCGTGCAGTGGCTTGGCACGAGAGGTAATCAGACAACGTAAGACCCCACCTGAGCTAGTCAAGATGTTACGTTATCCATTCTCAGCTGAGGCTCGACACGCCTCCGCAGAACTCGCTCGTGATATGAAGGATCTAATGAATATACTCTCGCTAAGAGAAAATGAATATGTGATTGAAGAAGCTGAACGTCGTGTTCTGGCTGCACTTGAACAGAGTCCAATCCCAATTGTCAATACAGGTGAACAGACAGACTTCCTGGTATACCCTACTGCCCGTGTGATTGTAGACAAGATCGGACTGCCAAGACTAAAGGAGTATCAGGCTGAAGCCGAGTCAAAGACCGTCAATATGCATCTTAGTAAAGAATCGACGTCTTTTGTGATGAGTCTATGTGAATCTGCATTTGGATGGAGGACTCAATTGATTGACAGCCAACGTAGACGTGAGTATAACAGTATTTATGAACTTGAGATGAGATACAGCAATTTTCTTGAGGTTGCCCCAACTCTCCATGACTCGTCTTGGAAGCTTGTAAATCGTCCGGTGTGTCATGGCTGGGTTCTGGTACGCCTCACTGAACTAAACCGAATGATCTCTGCCAAGTTCAAGCGTATAATTCTTCAGAGTTCAATAGAGATACCTCCTATCCCAGAGCGGTTAGCACTTGCGATTCAACGCATAGAGAGCGAGACTCGTGAGAAGATACATGCCCGAGAACCATGGCGGGCAACCGAAACAACACTTGCAGCCCTGCCACCTTGTATATCTCAGATGTACCATGATGCAACATCTGGCCGTAGTCTTCCACATGAGGCAAGGTTTGCTCTGGCATCATTTCTACTTCGTATTGGAATGAGTCAGGAGGACGTCACAAACGTGTTTCGTGCATCATCCGATTTTGTCAGGAGTCTTGCCGAGTATCAGGTCCGACATATCTCCGGAAAGGATGCAGGAAAGGGATACAGTCCTCCGTCCTGTAAGAAGCTACAGGCTAGTGGGTTCTGTCCTGTCTACATCGGTAGTATATTTGATCCCTTGTGCGAGTACGTGATTCATCCATTGACGTTCTATAATGTACGCGCATGGGAGTTGTCAAAACAGATATCTGATCACTCATGGTATGTTGAGAAGAAAAAACGTAGGCAGGCTCTCAGGAGATGAGACGCGGAGACGTGCTCCTGGAATAGTAGTAGAGATATTCTTGTGCATATCCTGCATACTTTCCAAAATATTGTCTTGCTGCAGAGGACTTCTTCGCATAGGACTTGCCACTCGTCGTGAATATGTCGTACTGTTGCGAGATGACTCGTTCTATCCACACATCTATTGGAAATGCCTCAAGGTATTCCAGCGAGAACAGACATACACAGTCTGCCACCTTGTCGCCCACACCATGGAGTCGCTTCAGTTCCTCGTGTGCCTCTTCATAACTCAGTCTGTGAAGATTGTGGATGGAGAACTCTTCATTTGCTATAGCAGTTGCAGTTGCAATTATGAAGTCCGCGCGCCAGTCCAGATTAAGTCGTTTCAGTTCATTAAGGCTCACCTTGGACAGACGCTCAGCGGAGGGCATACCATAGTATGTTGCTCCTCTAAAATGATAGGCCGGTCCAAACTCCCTTCTAATACTCTGGACTGCCTTTCTGATATTGGGGATGCTGTTACGAATCGAGCACAGAAATGAGACTAGACATGGAAAGACGGGATCTCTGACTATTCTGAGACCGGGGGCAAACTCTATGCTCTTTCTCATGAAGTCGTCTTTGCAGATCTCTCTCTGAATCTCTTGAATCGGATCATGAAGGCCGAGCATTCTCTCAACGTCCGTATCTCTGTCAGATGTCTCGTAAAACAGTGTGTCACCCCGTTGTTCCACATATATCACCTGACAGACATCTGTGTTGACATAACCATTGCCTGCCCTATTCCAGCAGAAGGTCTGACCACATTCAAGTGTATCTTTCAAGTCAAATTGTGACACCCTTATTTCTCTCATCTGACCAGTTCATCTCCATGTGTTTATCGAACAATTGATGGTATCTGTGGACCTCTTTCACTGCCCTATTCGATACTACATTCATTGACAGACTAAAAGACACTCGGTACAGACTCTTACATGGATTGAGTCTAATCCGCTCATCTAATAATTTGTCCCATACTGATGACAACGATTTGGAGTCAATTCTGTTGTTTGGCGCTGTCATAATACAACCCCCTGCTGATCAAGGTGTTCAGTGACCGTCTGAGCCGACATCTATAGTTGCTCTAATTATCGATTATCATTGACTCGCTCTCTATGAGACCTGCAATTTTATCCAGCTCATCTGCAAAGATGACATGTATGTCTTTTGGAATGTTGAGATGTGTCATGTCTCTGTCTATCACAAGTGCCCTCACTGCAGGATGTGAGAGTGCCATGCTAAGATCTTCCTCTCTTGACAGACACCACAACTTGGGAAATGCACTATCCTTCATTCCCTCTATCAGTATGATATCCACATCTGATATACCAATCATCGTTTCAAATGCTACACGTCGTGGAAAGTTGATGGTTGTAGTTGAAGGACCAAGCAATATAGTCATCTCTGAACCTGCCATTAGATGTCTCAAAGTATCCGTGCCTGTTGGTGGTAGTATATCTTCCCGTGAACTCTTGACTGTAGCAATCCGATGACCGCGCTGACGCAGAATTGGTATTAGTCGCTCTATCAGAGTTGTCTTCCCTGAGTCTGATAGCCCTGCAATTGCAAACACGCGAACTGGTTCTCGCTTCGTTATTCCGGCCTCCTCGTAAGATACGTCGGCTCACTTGACTAGCTGTGTGTCTTATCGGGTAGTCACATAATTCACATCTGTATTGTTGACTATATTATTCTCTCTGACGAAGTGGTCTGATTGACTCTCTCTTCTTCACTATTGATGACAGTTCCTCTATGGTAGTCATGTTAGCCATGAATCGAGAAATCTCTGTTCTGAGTCTTCGAAGTGTTCTGATTCTACGGACTTCGAGTTGGTGATCAATATACGTACCGAGTTCCTGCCCTTTGCTATCAAAGTCTGTTAGAATCAACACTTCAGAGTTCTCTGTGACAATATTTGCTATATGCTCGATGAATTCATGTAGTGACCATCCTTGATGTACTCTTAGTATTGGTCTTGTGACGCCCAACTGTCTAAGTACACACTCATCCCGCATTCCCTCGACTACAATGATGACTTCAGTATGGTCTACCTCTAGTCTATTGAAGATCTCAAGTAGTCCTATCTCATTGTCTTCAAGCCACTTGTCGCCGGGTCTTGCAAATTGAATGTCATCACTGTCGTACACTGGAGTACCATCCCAGGTCTATACAGATTTCAGTGTGGTCTGATCACTTCTATCAGTTTCGCTTGTGAATTCATTGTGGCGGATCTGATGATGTCCCACTTGTTTCGATTCTCTCAATGGCTGTCTTCTATGACACAACACTTCATCTATATCAGAATGTTTAATCCCAGACTTGTTTCTAAATAGATACGATTAAAATGAAGATGACTACAAAGTTCCCTGAAAAGACGCGTTATGAATGTGAGAGTGAGTGGGACGGTAAGACCGGTGGCGTTGTAAGGTCCACACACCAACGCACAATCGTATATGACACGCCCAAGACATATGGTGGTCACGAAGAGGGTATCTGTCCCGATGAGATGTTTGTTGCCTCTGTACTTGCCTGCCTCAATAATACCTTCTTAGACTTTCAACGACGCTTCGAGTTGGATCTATGCTCGCTTCATCTCAAGGGCGTTGCAGAATCTGAATTCAAAGAGGGGGGATATTTCATCACAGGTATCTCTATCACAGGCGATGTAGTCGTCGGAAAGGGTGAGTTAGACACCGCCAATAGATGTGTGGAACTCATGACCGAATACTGTCATCTGACGCGATCAATTGCAAGTTGTATACCTGTGGAGATCAATGTCAATGTGGCGGAGGTCGATTAGTGCTTAGAACATGATAGTTCTCCTCTAGGATTATTTCACTGATAAGTTGCATATACTCTCGGATATTCTTCCAATGTGCCCCTTCAAAGAATACCGTATTGCATTGTCTGCACAACCAGAATGTGTCATAGGCGTTGTAGGTCTGTTCAAATACTTGTTCTCTCACTCTCTCCTTGTTTGCACTGTCTATCCGCTCAAGTTCACCATTACACTTTGAACAACGCGCCTTGTTAGGATCTAATTCTGTCGATATTCCAAATTCACGAAACACGTGGGCTATCTGATAGTCTACTGGTCCTCTGACCAACATGGATCTTATTCCTCTCTCAGCCGCCCTACTCTGTAGTTCACCATCTGCAGTGAGTACAACTCGGTTCTCCGATTCTGCTATCTTGAGCAGAGTATCGTCCTCAATATCTGGAGCATATACAGTATCTTCTCCTGCTAACCGCAACCATAGTGCAACATTGCCAAGCATTGCATCAACTATGAACATCATCAGACAGACTCTCCGAATAGAAGGCGTGCTGCGTTCTTCCACATGACTCTCTCAATCTCGTCCTGAGTCACCTGAGGATATCCCATGTCAAGAAGATGTTGTGGTATCTTGAGATTTGAAAACAGCATCACCCACTTATCAAGTGGCATAATGTGTTCAAAGAGAGGAAAGTCACTTCCCCATAACATGCGGTCCGGGAACACACGTAGTATCTTTGCCTCTGCAACCATCTGATAAAGCCGAGTTGGAACACTCGCTGCATGCAACTGCCATCCGCTCACATCAACGTGAACATTTGGGTTCTTCATTGCTACCATGAGCGTCTCCTCAACCCATGGTGTTCCAACATGGGCAAGTATTATGTTGAGATCTGGAAAGTCCACTGCAACCTTGTCTACAAATACTGGGCGTGCATACTTGACGTACTTGAACCGCGGTGAGAAACCTTGATGAATGACTATCGGTACGGCCAGTTCTCTTGCGAGTTCATAGTAAGGATAGAATCTCTCGTCGTCGGGATAGAAACCATTTGGAGGATATAACTTCAGTCCGCGACATCCTCTCATAGTGACTGCACGTCTAAACTCTCTGAGGCCCTCCTCCCCTCGACGGGGATCAATCCCTACAAGAGTCACAAGTTCTGGATGTCCCTCGATCTCTTTCACATGCCAGTCCGTCTTCTGTTCCAGCGTGAGTGGCATCTTCTGCATGAGTCCACTGTCAATTGGTAATATGACCGCCTGATGTACTCCTGCTCTATGCATTGCATTCAACAGTCTAGATGCTGGTGAATCAAGGACTGGTTCCGCACCCGTTCTCTGAGTTGCGATACGGCGCGCCTCAATATCCCTCTCACTGAGAATATCTCTGGTCCACGTATGAACATGGGCATCAATGACTCTCAACTATTCACACTCAGTGCTACAGACACTTCTGTCCAAATTAGCCTTCCGAGTGATGCACTTAATATACTCAGTCCACTTTCATCTCTTGCTTCAACAGCATAGATGCCTGTTGAAGACTTGTCACCACTTCAATTGACGCTGTAGTCTTACCCAATATAGAATCATACTCGTCCCCGTGATAATCACTGCCTCCAGTCTTTATCAGTCCCAGTCTATCTGCTATTCTTGCAAGTTCCTCAGTATTATGCTCAATCATCATCCCAGAATAGTCATAGAACACTTCAACACCCATCAGTCCGATTCTGCGTAGATCGGTCAGGAATGCCTCGAGACTAATTGACCGCAATATCAGCGGGTGGGCAAGCACAGGAACACTACCGATCGAACGAAGAAGGGCTATTGCCTCCCTTGTGTCCATCATCTCCTTTTTGATATATGCAGGTCTTCCCTTTCCAAGATACAGAGTAAATGCCTCATTCAAATCTCGTACGACTCCCATATCTACCAATATCCTTGCAAGATGGGGTCGTCCTGGTGCCTTCACAGTGGACAGCCTTCTCTGTACATCCTGTTCATCTATATCTATGCCCAATTCATTCAGGCGATGTATCATTCTTGATATTCTTAGGGTTCTTGTTTTTTCAAGCCATTCAAGACGGGTCTCTAATTGGGGTGCTTTATCTGAGACAAAATATCCAAGTATGTGAACCTCTTGTTCCCGATATTCTGTACTGATCTCCACTCCACCAATGCGAATCAATTGGCTATTGCAGCTGGTATGAAGAAACTCGTCAATACCTGCTGTGGTGTCATGGTCTGTCAGTGCGAGTCCACCAAGACCGACCTGTTCAGCTAGTCTTACAAGGTGTGTTGGCGTGTATACACCGTCTGATCTATTGGAATGGACATGAAGGTCAACACGGTCCCTCATTTAGCGTTGCCTCTCTCATTAGACGTTCCACAAGCCGCTTTACTCGATGACATACTCTTTTGATATCGTCTCTCGTAATGGTGATGCTGGAGGGACATTCCCTGTCAACAGTGCATCGCCTCTTTCTCACATCATAGACAATAGGATAATATCGACACCCCTCCGGACGTGCCTCATAGACTTTGCATAGTCTGCTCTCAACATCATAGAAGACACAGTGACCATCTACGTTCTTGAGTTGACAGAAACCGTCTTCAGCATGTATCAAGTATTCGTCGCGTCTGTAACCCAATTCATCAAGTCGTTTTGCATCAGCCTCCGTGAGAGTCATCTCTGTGTCCATACAACATAGTCTCACGTTCTCACATCTTTTATCATGATTACAGACAAATGGTGTCATCACTTATCCTCACAATTGCAGTATTTCTATACTCAATCTCCCGATAATGTTAACAGTACCTGGTTCTCGCTTGAACGAACTGCGTGATTGATCCGCAGAGGTCTCATAGTCCTCTTCTTGCTAGTCTACGAAATAGTGACCAGCGTGTTGCCTGTTCCCCGTATATACCTGTATTCAAATCACGGTAGTCACTGGATGTACTCAGACCCAGAGTCTTACCTGTAGTCCTCAGATACAGATGCGCCCTCAAGTGATTAATGACTGCCATTAGATCCGCTTGTTGCGACATCGCACCCAGTATGAGACGCCGACGAGAAAACAGGTCGGTTAAATGACTCAAAATCCTTGTCATCTTCAATCAATTAGTTGTATCTACTGTTATCCCAAAAAGGTTTTCCAAATACACGCAGCATTGCTACCCAAATAAGTAGCTGACAAGTGGTACTTCTGTAGATCCTCTCAAGTCCCTTTCACACACTGATTTTTTATCATATTGAACTCTATCAAGTTCAACATAGCCAAAGTGCTAAAAAGGCATCTGCGCCTGACAAGCTAGTTCTGAACTTGAGTGTGGGTTATAAATGCGCATTGCAGTGTTGGACCGAACTCGTTGCAGACCTAAAGACTGTACACACGAATGTCAACGTTTTTGTCCACGTGTCAGAACTGGTGACGAGACCGTTGTATTTCCCGATGGGGAGGATCGACCGCCAGTAATTGTGGAGTCATTATGTTCAGGAGAGGGCATCTGTGTCCGGAAGTGTCCCTTTCATGTCATAAGTATTGTAAATCTGCCTGAACAACTCGATACGGATGTCACTCATAGATATGGTATCAACGGCTTTCAACTCTTTAGAATGCCAATTCCGAAGGAAGGCAAGGTGGTTGGTCTCATTGGTCCAAACGGTGTGGGAAAGACTACTGCAGTCAAGATACTGGCAGGTGAGATTCGTCCCAATCTGGGGCGTGTCGAAAATCCTCCAGCGTGGGATGAGATCATCCTTCAATTCAGAGGCTCAGAACTACAGCCCTTCTTTGAGAGAATGCAAGCTGGCGACATCCGGGCTGTACACAAGCCTCAGTCAATCACAGACCTCCCTAAGATATCATCAATTGCAGAACGTCCTGTGGGACAGCTTCTGGAGAACGCAGACACATCAGGTCGACTCCGTGAGATCAAAGAGGATCTGGCACTGACGTCTTTCTGGGAGCGTCCTCTGAAATATCTCAGCGGGGGTGAGTTACAAAGGACTGCTGTGGCTGCTGCAATTGCACGAGAGGGTGATATTTACTTCTTCGATGAGCCCACTGCATATCTGGACGTACGCGAGAGACTGAGAGTGGCACGGGCAATCCAGCATCTATCTGAACTTGGCAAGTCTGTGATTATTGTTGAACACGACCTGTCAATATTGGACTATGTCTCTGACCTGATCTGTATATTCTATGGCGAACCGGGCACCTATGGTGTTGTTTCACATCCGCACGGAACACGGGTTGGTATAAACATATTTCTTGATGGTTACATTCCTGATGAAAACCTGCGCTTCAGGGACACAGTCATATCTTTCAAGGGCATGACTGGTTCCGAGTATCAGTGGAGCAGTGTTGAGACTCTACTCGAGTATGGCGATATGACGAAGCGCTTTGAGGGGTTTGAACTAAAGGTAAACGGCGGAAAGGTCCGAAGAGGTCAGATCGTTGGTGTTCTTGGTCCGAATGGTATTGGCAAGACTACATTTGTCAGGTTGTTGGCTGGTGAACTGAGACCCGATACAGGTGTCGTTCCAACACGGACAGTGGCTGGTGGAGAACTGAAGATCAGTTACAAGCCTCAATATATTAGTCAAGACTATCGCGGTACTGTGCGGCAGTATCTCCACGAACATGGTGGTGCTACAGTAGGCAGTCCTGACTTTCAGACTACTGTGATACGAAAGTTAGAACTTGAACCGCTAATGGAACATCAGATTAAGGACCTGAGCGGTGGGGAGATGCAGAGAGTTGCAATAGCTGCATGCCTTGCAAGAGAGGTGGACATCTATCTGTTTGATGAACCATCTGCATTCTTAGATGTGGAGCAACGTCTTCAGGCGTCTCGTGCTATACGGAAGCTAGTTCAGGATCAGCAAAGGACCGCTTTTGTCGTGGAGCACTCTATCCTGATGGCAGACTATCTCAGCGATGCAATGATAGTATTTGATGGTGTCCCAGGTAAGTCTGGCATCGCCTCATCGGTCTTGAGTCTACGAGATGGTATGAATACATTTCTGAAACAGATGGGTGTCACTTTCAGACGTGATCCGCAGACTGGTCGTCCTCGAGTAAACAAGGAGGGTTCCCAACTGGACTCTCAACAGAAGGCCTCTGGTGAATACTACTACATTGAGAAGACAAAATAGTCCTGCTCAGTGTTTCAGTCCGGGATACCAGTGTCTTCTACCACTCTGAGCGACTTCTGTGTCCATCTCTGCAAGTACTCGGACTGCCTCATTGGCACATCGGATGGCATCTTGCTCTCCACGTACTGCGAATATATCCCTGACTCGGTTTGCATATACTGCACATACTGCACCTGTACGAAGTCCGTACAGATTTCCAAGTGTAAAGAGTGTAGCTGCCTCCATCTCAAAGTTGGTCACATTCGCCGCCTGGAGATCTGTTATCAGTCTACGATTACTCTCTGGAAAGTATCCACCAAAACCTGGGCGTGACTGCCCAAGATAGAATGAGTCCGTGGAGGCTGTGATTCCCAGATGGTATCTCAGTCCAAGTTCCTCTGCAGCCTCTATCAGAGCAAGTAGTATCTCATAGGATGCGGAGGCAGGATACTCTGGTCTGACATACTCCTTACTTGTACCCTCTAACCTTACTGCTGCTGTGGATATTATGACGTCCCCTAATTCAATGTGCTCCTTTAGTGCAGCGCATGATCCGACTCTGATGAAGTTCTTTACTCCCACATTTGCAAGATCTTCTACTACAATCGCAGTCGCGGGTCCACCTATTCCTGTGGCACATGCGGATATGGGCACGTTCTTGAACGTTCCTGTGTGTGTGATGAACTGCCTGTGTGATGCAACCTGTCTTCTTGTCTCCCATAATGCACTGATCCTCTCAACTCTCTCAGGGTCACCTGGCAACAGAACGGTTGGTGTCACGTCTCCAACCTTGAGTTCAAGATGATATTGCCTTCGATCCTCTGTGAGTGGATGTGTTGCAGATACTTCTCTTCTGGGCATGTCTAATTTCACCACCGTGTTGTATTTCCTTGTATTTGG
>FWPU01003792.1_pt1 | contig 36974 bp, 23 predicted proteins | sample 2228361 | NCBI WGS metagenome assembly FWPU01 (sample SAMEA103939777, study PRJEB20133) | metagenome
ATCAGTGGCGGATTCGCCCGTCCGGCTGCCCGCGCAGCGCGAGCTGCGCTGTGCTGCCTAGCGTTTTAACCTTTTGCTTGATGTGCATGGGGCGTTCATCCCACCGCTCCCCCCCCCTCCCCCCCACGAAGTGGGGGGGGGATTGAGGGGGGGGTGGGCTTCCCGCCCTGAAGGGTAAACAACCGTGACAATGGCCATGGGCGTTTGTCCTCTATGGATGCGCAGCCTGCGGCAATACGGCCAGCACGGCCGCACGAACCTGCTCAGCCAGCGCGAGCGCCTCGGCTGCAGTAGCCTGATCAGGCCAGAATCCGGGGTCATAGCGCAACTGGACAGCGTAGGGGGTCAACTGGGTCAGATCGAGCCCGGTGAAATCCGGTGCTGGGTCGAGCGTCGCACAGCGGCGCTCAAGCTCCTCAAGGTTATGCGTGAGCGGAAACGGCTGCCCCGTGAAAGCGAGCAGTCCCTTCAGGTATTTCTCTGCAGCCTGCTGGGCATGAAAGCAGGCCGTATCGTATGGGCCAGAGCTTGCTACGATGAGCCGTGCGCTACACAAGTCGCTATCTCCCTTTGCCAGCCAGCCGCGTGCCAGGTCAGTCGCGTCGCTCATACAGCACCTTTCCCTCACGCAGCGCAGTCGTGACAAATGCGTTTGGCACCTTCGCCCACGCTTGCACCTCGGCCGGGGTCCAGACGACAATATCTTTCGCCGGAAACAGGCCGACAAGCGCGCGCAGGTAGCGTGGAGCGCGCTTATAGCGCGGCAGGTCCGACTCTTCAATCACCAGGATGTCGAGATCGCTGTCAGGGCGGGCATCGCCGCGGGCATGCGAGCCGAACAGCACGATCTTGAGCGGGTTGCCTGCTGCGCGCATCCGCTCAACCATTTCGTGCAATAGTTCGTTGGTCACTGGCGGGTAAACAGAATCAAGCGGGTTAGCCATCGGTATACTCCTGCTCCTGGACACGAAGTAGCGCTTCACAATGGCGCTGGTGTCGAGATAGAAGACGCTCATTCTTTCGGACCGCGCTGCTCCAGCACGATTTCGCTCAGTGGTTTGCCGCCAACACGTGCAAAGATAGCCTGGATGTCTTCAAACGACATCGTTGCCTGTGCTGCCTGACATTTCAGTTCTGGCCCCAATTCGGTCAGCAATCCGGTCTCGCGCAGTACCGCGATTGCGCGATCGCGCTCACCGGCTGATGCGGGCGGCTGGAATCTCCGTTCCAGCCACTCCGCAACCAGCGTCTCGACGGGCCGGCCAGGGCACGCAGCCTCACGCGCAAGCCGGGCATAGAGTTCAGGTTGCAGCTCGAGGATTGACGTGGTCATCAACACCTCACCTGGTTTCAGATAGAACCGCAGTTGAGTCTGATCGTATTCTACAATGCGGCGGTTTCGTGTAACAAGATGGTTGTCGAACATACTCCATATTGCCATATGCGGTTTCAGGCTGTGTGATGCCAGGCGTGGTACTCCAAAATCTAAAATCAACAAGGGCATCACTCTTCGCTTCTGATCGTGTGCTCCTCTTCTGGTGTTGCGGTTGTTCCTGCACCATCCCATGAAGGTAGTGCGACGTGTGATGGAAGTATTAATCGAACGACGTGCTGTTGCCCATCATCGTTCAGCGGGATGCGCAGATCACTTGCAGGCGCGCCATCGATCGTCAGTGCGTAACCGTCGCTGCCACTCCGCTCGACAATGATGTGATAGGTGCTCGAACCGCAGCGATGCCACGCTTCGTACCCCGACCAGTCAGGGGGCAGGCATGGCGTTACGGTCAGATGGTTGCCGTGGCGCTGAATACCCAGAATGCGTTCAATGCCGAGGCGGTAGAACCAGGCTGCCGAACCGGTGTACCACGTCCAGCCGCCGCGCCCCAGATGCTGCGGCGCCGCGTAGATGTCGGCTGCAATGACGTAAGGTTCAACCGCATAAACGCGCTCATTCTGCTGCGCATGGCGCCACGGGTTGAGCAGACGCACCAGTTCGCCTGTGCGCGCCTGATCACCGAGCAGCGTCCAGGCCCACGCGACCCAGATTGCAGCATGGGTGTACTGTCCGCCGTTTTCGCGCACTCCAGGGACATACCCCTTGATGTAGCCAGGGTTGTGCGGCGTCTGATCGAACGGCGGGGTGAAGAGTTTGATGATGCCGGTCGTGCGATCTACCAGGTGGGCATCGACGGCCTCCATCGCCCGCCGCGCGCGCTCCGGATCGGCGGTTCCGGCGATGACCGCCCACGACTGGCTCAATGAGTCGATGCGACACTCGTCGCTCTGCGCGGAACCGAGCGGTGTACCATCATCGTAGAAGGCGCGCAGATACCACTCGCCGTCCCAGGCGTGGCGATCCAGCGCTTCACTCAACCGGCGCGCCTCGGCGCGATAGCGTGCCGCGCGCTCGACATCGCCCCGCTGTTCGGCAATCGGTGCGAAGCGGTTCAGGAGAACGATCAAGAACCAGGCAACCCAGACGCTCTCGCCGCGTCCTTGATGCCCGACCAGATTCATACCGTCGTTCCAGTCGCCCGCTCCCATGAGCGGTAGTCCATGCGCTCCCATGCGCGTCAACGCACGATTGATCGCCCGAATACAATGGTCGTAGATGCTGCCATAGTCGTTTGCCTGTTCGGGAAGGTCGTAGTACTCGGCTTCGTGCTCTGCCAGCGGTCGTCCCTTGATATAGGGCGCCACTGCATCGAGCAGCGCGTTATCTCCGGTTGTTTCGAGGTAGTGGCAGACCACGAACGGCAACCACAGATAGTCGTCGGAGAATGCCGTGCGGATGCCGCGCCCGAGCGGCGGATGCCACCAGTGCTGCACGTCGCCTTCGACAAACTGTCGCGCAGCGGCGCGCAGGATGTGTTCACGCGCAAGCGATGGCTCGATCATCATCAGCGCCATGACATCCTGCAACTGGTCACGGAAGCCATAGGCGCCACCCGACTGGTAGAACGCCGAGCGTCCCCATATGCGGCAGGCGAGGGTCTGATAGATCAGCCAGCCGTTGAGCAACACGTCGAGCGCCGGGTCGGGGGTGCGCACCTGAAGCCTGCTTGCCAGATCGCGCCAGCGCGCGATGGTTTCCTCGATGGCGCCGGTGGCGACGGCGGGATCACGGTAGTGGGCAACCAGGTGCAGCGCCTCCTCTTCATTGGCGCCCTGCCCCAGAATGAAGAAGACATCGCGTTCCTCACCAGGTCCGAGGGTCAGCCGTGCAGCAACGACGCCGCACGGATCGAACCCGGCGCCAGTGTGATGATCGAAGGCGCCGTCATGGTCGCCTGACAGCGCAAGTGGGCGTGCCAGGTTGCCGTTGCGCCCGATAAATGCCGCCCGATCACCGCAGAAGAGCGCTTCCGGGGCGCTGCATACCAGGAAGGCCACCCGTCCGACAAAATCATGACTGTAGGTGTTGCGCGCCAGCAGCGCGCTCTGTTCGGGTATTGTCGAAGTCACGATGAAGAGCGCCGTCTGCTCGCGCAGTACGCCCAGCACCCATTCGACGTACATCGCTGCGCTCAGGCGTCGCTCGCGATCAGACCGATTGCGCAGGCGCAACCGAACGATCTTCACCGGGTCGTCGGGTGCGATGCTGAGCGTCGTTTCACTCTCAATACCCTCGTACCGTTGCAGGAAGCGGGTGTATCCCAGTCCGTGGTAGACGCGCATGCGACCGGCGCCACAGGGACGGGGCAACGGCGACCAGAGCGCACCGCTTATGTCGTCGCGGAGGTAGAGCGCTTCGCCCGGCGGATCGCTGACAGGGTCGTTCGACCAGGGGGTCAGGCGATTTTCGCGGCTGTTCTCCGCCCAGGTATAGCCGCCGCCACTCTCTGAGACAATGAACCCGGCGCGCGGGTTGGCAACGACGTTCACCCAGGGCAGCGGCGTCGGGTTGCCGGGCATCACGTCGATCACATACTCACGCCCATCGGACGTGAAGCCGCCATACTCCGTGACCAGCGTCCGGTCTTCCGGCGGCAGCGGCTCGCCGTCGAGCGGCAGGGCAACCATCGGCGGCGGCGGCGACGCTTTGTCGGGCAGGCGGCGGCGCAGGTGATAGGCCAGGTCGCCGCGCCGGCTATAGAGGGTGATGCGACTGACCGTCTCGAACAGTACCTGATCGACGTCGGGCATCACGCCAGTGCGCAGCACGAATACGCCGCCGCGCTGGTTCAGCCAGCGGCTCGACCGGCTGCTGCGCACCAGCGCCATGATCTGCTCATACCGCTCCTGCCGGTAGTCAGCGCCATCTTCGACCAGCAGCACCAGCTCAATCAACACTCCTTTCAGCCGCCAGTACTCGTGCGCCTGGATCAGGGTTCGCGCCAGCGATGTATCGGATGTTGGCGCGATGCGTCCCACCACGATCGGATAATCGCCAGAGACGCCATATGCCCATAACCCTGGCTGTCCTTTGTTGTTGCGCGCCAGCACCTCGGCGGCCGCACGACGCGCCGGGTCGGGCAGAAGCGCAAGCGATGCCAGGCGCTGGAACTGGTGTGCCTGATCGGCGTTGATGCCAAGGTGCATGAGTTCGACCTGCGCCTGGGTGCGCGCCATATCGAACGAACGCATCGCAATGGCGGCGTCGCGGTAGTGTTCTGCCAGGCGCAGCGCGTCCTCGCGTATCGCTGCGACCGCCAGGGTCATGATCACCTGTGCCTGCCCGCCGGGCACGATTCGCACCCGACGGCGCTGGCTGAAGATCGGATCGAGCACTGCGCCGGCGCTTCCGTTCAGCGGGCGGTCGAGCGCCTGCGGGTGTGACGGGTCACGTCCGCGTCCGATGAACGTCAGACGATTGGTTTCGTACTCTGCCTCTCCCAGGGCGCGTCCACGTACACCGATCGCCTGCGCCGCCCACAGACGTTCATCGTTCGGTGAGCGCGGCCGGCGCGTTGCCAGCAACGCCTCGCTCTGCGGATCGAACGCGGTTTCCACAAAGAGATTCGAGAAGACCGGGTGGGCAGCATCGGCAGCGTCGGGCGCGAGCACAATCTCGGCGTATGTCGTGATCTCCAGTTCGCGCGGCTGCGCCGTCAGGTTGACCAGTGTCAGCACGCGCACCTCGACATTGTCTTCGGGTGACACAGTGATTTCCAGGCGCGTATCGACGCCGGCGTACTGCTGGCGGAACTCGACCCGCCCTGCGCCGTAGGTGACCCGGTAATCGTCGCCGAGGATGCGCAACGGCTGGTACGTCGGCGACCATGTATCGCCACTGCGCACATCGCGCACATAGACGAAATTGCCGGATGCATCGCGCGTCGGGTCGGGACGCCAGCGCGTAATGGCGACTGACGTTGTGCGCTCGGGCAGGGTGAAGCGGCAGCCGCCGCCTCCCGCATTCGTCACGATCGAGGTCAGGACGCCATTCGAGAGCATGTATGCATATGGAACCGCAGTATGCGGCGTCGTGAAGTGACGCTCCAGAATGACATCGGGCGTGACCACAATCTCGCTGACGGCGCTCTCCTGCGGCAGCGGCAGCGGCCGGTCGGCAGGAATCTTCTCCTGCAGGAGCAATTCGGTTGCCTGGACGATTGGCTCGGCGTGGAAGCGGCGCTGCATGATATTGTCGTTCAACACATTGTTGATCGCCAGCAATCCCATGCCCTGATGGTGAACCATGTACGTCTGTACGACGGCGCTCTTTACCCCGGGCGGCAGACGCGCAGGCGTAAAGTCGATCGCCTCATAGAAGCCGTAGTTCCCAAATGCGCCATTTTCCATCAGGGTGCGCAGATTGGCAACTGCCTCGACCGGCGCGACCTGCAATGCCAGGAGTGTCGCGTATGGTGCAACCACCAGATCATTCGCCAGCCCGCTCTGCAATCCGAGCCCCGGCACGCCGAATGCACGATACTGATAGTTCATCTGCGAGTCGCGCAGGTTGAATGCCGACTCAGAAATGCCCCACGGAATGCCGCGTTCGGCGGCATAGGCGATCTGGCGTTCGACTGCGCCACGGTAGGTTGCGTCGAACAGCGTTTCGGGGTAGTTGCGCATCACCAGCAGCGGCATGAGATACTCGAACATGGTGCCGCTCCAGGCGAGCAGCGTGGGTGTCGCCACAGCCGGCGACATCTTGCGACCGATATAGAACCAGTGTTCCTGCGGAACTTCTCCGAGGGCAATGGCGATGAAACTTGCCAGACGGGCTTCGGAAGCGAGCAAGTCGTAGTACGAATTGTCGCGTCGTCCTTCGCTGACATTGTAGCCAATGGCGAACAGCCGACGGCGTTCGTCGTAGAGGAAGCGGAAGTCCATCGCTGTAATCAGATCGATGCACGCATCCGATAGTCTCTCGATAGCGGCGCGGAATTCTGGGTCCTCCGACGCCGCGAGCGTCCCATCGTGCGGCATGTCGTCGAGCAGGCTATATGCCTGGCGTGCCAGCGCCTCGGCCCACTCCGCCACATGCGGCTCGCGCGTCAGAATGATTGCCAGGTCAGCGGCCTGCAGGAGGCGTGCGCGGTACCCTTCTGCCGTGTCTGGCGTGGCGTCGAGCGCCTGCAGAAGCGCTATAAGCGATGTGCGTCCTCTGGCGTTGGCTGGCAGGCGTTCCTGTATGATTTCGAGAATGTCGCGCAAACCCTCGATGATCCATGGTCCGCACACCGGTCGTTCGATCAACGCGAGCAACCCCTGGCGGAGTGTGAGCAGATGCCCGGCGAGGTTGCCGCTATCGACCGTCGAGACATAGAGCGGCGGCAGCGGATGGAGGGTGCGCGTATCGTACCAGTTGTACAGATGCCCCCGGAAGCGCTCCATCCGCTGGATCGTCTCGAACACGCGCCCGACGCGCTCGACCAGACCGCGCGCACCCAGGTATCCAAAATCGACCGCCGCCAGGTCGGCAAGCAACTGCAAGCCGATATTGGTTGGCGAGGTGCGTTCTGCCACGACTGGTCGCGGCGTCTCCTGGAAGTTGTCCGGCGCCAGGAAATGCTGTTCCGGAACGACGAAGCGATCGAAGTAGGCCCACGTTGCGCGCGCCACGCGCCGCAGCATCCGGCGATCATCGGCAGAGAGCGGCTCGATGCGGCGAGGGACATATTCCTGATCGAGCCAGCGGGCGAAGAAGGGCGCTGCACCCCACGCGAGCGCTACCGGCAGAGCAGAGCGCCAGGAGTCGCGCAGGCGCTCAGCGTGCACAGCCGCCAGCGCCAGCAGCGCCGCTGCCGAGGGACCCATGCGCCTGAGCAGATAGTCGAACGAATTGGTGAGGCGGCGCTGCGCCTGGGCAGCGGTTTCCCATTCGAGCATACGCCGATGGGTCACTCCCATACGCCAGAGCGTGCGCACGACGGCGTCCAGGTTCAGCCACGCCTGATCGGGCAGCATGGCGATGTTCAGCACCATTTGCAGCGCGGGCCAGCGCAGATGTTCCACTGCGGCGATCAGGCTGATATGCAGATAGCGCCAGTTTAGCGGCGCAAGGCGCATGCTCAGGATGGCAAACGTCAGTGGTGCGAGGTAATGCCCGAGCGCCAGGAGCGTCCAGACCGCCGGACGACCAGGGAGTACAAACCAGCCGGCAATGAGCAATGTCAGCGTTGCAGGCGGTGTCAGGCTGCGACGCAGGTTGTCGGCAATTTTGAATCGGCTGATCAGCGGCAGGACATTTGGCGCATACCCGCCGGATGCGCGCGGCACACGCGGTAGCAACCAGCCGGCGATCTGCCAGTCGCCGCGCACCCAGCGATGCTGACGCGCCGAATGGGCGGCGTATGTCGTCGGGTAACTGTCGAGCAATTCGACATCAGAGAGCAGCGCCGCACGCGCGTAGCACCCTTCGATCAGGTCGTGGCTGAGGAGCGTATTCTCCGGGAAGCGATCATGCAGCGCCGCGCGCATCGCCGCCGGATCGTAGATCCCTTTGCCGGCAAAGATCCCTTCGCCAAACAGGTCCATGTACACATCGGAAACAGCCGTTGTGTACGGATCGACGCCCACGTTGCCCGATGAAATACGCGCGAAGCGGCTGCGCAGGGCGCTCGGCAGGTCGATGCCGACTCGTGGCTGGAGGATGCCGTACCCCTTCACCACCCGTTGCGTGTGCGGATCAAACACTGCCTGATTGAGCGGGTGCGCCAGCGTGCCAACCAGCCTGCGCGCCGCGTCACGCGGCAGCTGCGTGTCGGCGTCGAGCGTGATGACATAACGCACCTGCGGCAGAATGCTGAGGTCGCCGATGAATGTCTCATAGGTCGTGTCCGTAGCGCCGACGAGCAGGCGATTGAACTCCTCGAGTTTTCCGCGTTTGCGCTCCCAGCCCATCCAGCATCCCTGGCGCTCATTCCAGACGCGGCGGCGGTGGAGCAGGAAGAAGCGATCGCTGCCGTAGCGCTCGTTCAATGCCGTGATATGTTCACACGCCAGCGTCAGCAACGCCGCGTCTTCGGGCATATGCGGCTGCGGGGCATCGGCGAAATCGGTGAGCAGCGCAAAATGCAGGTGCGGGTCTTGATTGGCGAGCGCCAGCACCTCCAGCGACTCGATCTGCGTGCGGATACTTTCCGGTGTCAGAAGCAGCGTTGGCACAACCACCATCGTGCGCAGCTCGCGGGGAATGCCGTCGCGGAAGTCGAGGCGCGGCAGGACGCGCGGCGGGGTCAGGCGAGTAACGGCGCGGTCGACCAGTTCTTTTGCCAGCGCAAACGCGGGCAATACTGCAGTGAGTGCGAGTGCGGCGGTGAGGATCGGTGGCGTATCAATCCCCCTGTGCTGCCGACCGGATCGGGCGAAGCGCCAGCCTGCCGCAGTAATAGCGATTGTTCCTGCAGTGATGGCTCCCAGATAGACCGTTTCGGGATGGCGCAGCACGGCGCGATGCACCACCTCGCCAGGGGTCAGGCGACATCCAAGTGCCGCCTCGAACGCCGTTCTGCCTTCGTCCACCAGGTAATAGCCGATATGCGTCTCGCGCAAGGGGCGCCCCTCGTCCTGCGCCCGCGCTGCAATCCGCACCAGACGCCGCGCAATTGCGTCTTCGCGCAAACCGCTGCGACGCGACAGACGTTCGAGTTCGTGCCGGTAGCGGTCACGTGTGGCGAATGTGCTCTGCCCATACGCGCCCGCCGGATCCTGACGCAGGATCTGTTCGACCAGACTGACGCGCTCGAACCAGTCGGGCCAGTCTACCGCGTCCATCGTTCGCATACTTGTGATCGTATTGGCGACTGATACCTGATTGGCAGACTGGCGGCGCTGTTCGGCAAGGATAATTTCTTCGGCGGTATTGTATGGAATGGAAGGTTGTTGTTCGAGCCAGACCATCAACCGGGCAATGTCGAACTCTCCCTCCTCGCTGCGCAGCCGCTGGATCAACTCAACTGCAAGCGGCAGCGGCAACTGCGGATGGGCGCGTGCGAGCTGGCGAAAGGCCGTATTTCCTTCAAATGACCCGACATCTTTCTGTGCCAGGATGCGCTCCGCCCACGCCGCGCCCTCGAGACGGAGACGGCGCTCATCGAGCATCAGGCGCGCCAGGCGTCCCAGGTTCTGGATCAGGCTGACGCGCAGCATGATCGGAATGGCCCAGATTTCGCCGATCGACAGCGGCGCGATAGCCTCATACGCCAGCATGAAGCGCGTCAATTGTTCGAGGTCGATGCGACCGTCCGTATGCTCGACGAGTTCGAGCGCCATGGCATAGACGCGCGGCTTGCCGCTGTGGGGACCCCCTTTCAGTTTAGGAAGTTCGTGGTAGTAACCGCCCGGCAGGTCCTGCCGGATCTCACGGATCTGCCCGACAATCACGTGATAGTTATCGACCAGCCAGGCAGCAGCTGGCGTGAGCGGCTGGCGTTGCGCTGCATCCGCAGCGAGCGTCTGATACGCCAGTTGCAGCAGACGATGATTGCGGTCTACTGAGGCCAGCAGCGCTCCCGCCTTGCCAGGCTGCATCACAATCGTATGATCGGCGGCAAGCGCGCGCGCGCGCTCCTCGAGTTGTTCAGTTGTCAGAATCACCCCGCGAATCGGGCGATCCGACAGCGGCGGGCGCTGGCGCAATCGTGGCAACGATTGTTGCACAGCGGTCGCAAGCGATGCGAATCGATGGACAAGATCACTGGCAAACGTGGCAGGATTCATGGACACACTCCGGCAACAATGCTGCAGTTGCGCCCTTATATGGGCGCCTGAGGCGAACATAGAAACAGGAAGGACGCACAGAAAACCGGTGCTCCGCATGCAAAGGCGACAGAGTTGCGCACGTCGTGGGGCGCCAGGTATCGGGCGGCAGCGACAGTCAGCGCCGCCCGGCAGGAGACCGCTGCCTGGGTAAGACGGGCGTGAGCGGCCCCACAGTCACGTTGCGGGTAACCCTGCGCGTTGGCGTGCTAACGTTTGATGAGCGGCGTGCTGCGACGTTGCAAGATCATGCGCGCTTCGTTGGGAGGCAGCGTGCGTATGGCGCCCTCGGCCGGACCAAGATCGACGATCTGGACGTGGAAGGTATGGCTGGGATTGGCCAGTTCGGCATTGTAGGCAAGCTCGTCGCGCAGGACGTCAGTAATGACATCACTGCTCAGACCCTCAATTCGCGCGCGATTGATCAATGCGCTGATCTGTTCGGCAAAATCGCGCACGCTGAACGATCTGCGCGTCTCCAGAACATCAGATGTTGCAAAGCGGTGCAGGCAAACCGGGCAACTGATTTCGCCGCTGGTTGCCAGTGCGGTCGGGCGCCACTCTGCGCCACAGTTAGGGCACCGTAGCACCTCGTGTTCAGTCTGAGTCATCGTCCCCTCCTTTTTGCTGGATTTGCGAGCCGCGCCTGCCCTGCGTCAGCGACGAACGTCACTGACGAGTCTTCGCCACCCAAACAATCGAGCGTGAAGTCATACAAACGCGGCGAGGAACGATACCGGCGTTGGGATCGTGGTTTGGGTCACAACTGGTAGTATAGCACAGAATAGCGGGCAGGTCTACGAGCGGAATTGCGTAAATGTGCCAACTCTGTGCATGCCAGCAGGCTGTGGGGTGTGGGTGACTGCGGTAGACACGGTGGATGTCGGGTTGCTATGCGATCCGGATACTCTGCTCATCGATCGCGTCCAGCGATGTGTTGCCGATCGTCTTTTTGAAACATCTCCCAGATATCGCGCGCCAGTGGATCGTTGCCGGTTCGACAGTCATTTTCGCGGTCCATATGCCAGCGGTGCGGGTTGTCGATGATGTACTGCCGGATAGCATTCAGGGTGCGTTCGCGACGGATGATGTGTTCGTAGTAGTTGCGTTGCCAGACTGGTTTGCCGGAAGAGTTGCGCAATCTGTTGATACGTTTGGTCACGGCAGATTTGAATGATCGAATAATGGTAGGAATAGAGCCGCAAACAGGTTTGCCAAATTGTTCCAGGGTATGAATATCGAATGTGTGGTCATCCGTCGGAATACGGCGCGACCGTGCGCCGCCGGATGGACGTGCGCCGACCGACGGACGTGTGCCGCCGGATGGACGTGCGCCGCGGCGCCGCATTCCGACCTCGACCGACCGTGCCCCCGTAGGGGCACGGCGCCGCCGTGCCCCTACCTGGCGCCGTGCGCCGCCGGATGGACGTGCGCCGACCGACGGACGTGCGCCGCCGGATGGACGTGCGCCGCGGCGCCGCATTCCGACCTCGACCGACCGTGCCCCTACCTGGCGCGACCCATCACCCACAATCCAGATAATGCCATGGATATGGTTGGGCATGACCACGAATTCATCATCCCGCAATTGGACATACGGTCGGATTTGGGCGGTTTTGAACCACTCGTCGCGCACAATGTCGCCCCAGTCGTTCAACTGCATGTTCCCGTCTACTACCGCACCAAACAGATGTGTACGATGATGGGTCACAATGGTGACGAAATACGCCCCCGGTTGGGTGTAATCGTACCCCTGCAACCGGATGGATCGGCGATGGTGACGAGTCGGATTGTAAGCCATAATGGGGCTCTTCGTGAGTTGGGAGCATTGTTCAATCGGCGTCGAGAGGCGCTGTGCCCGGGGGCGCAGTTCACTGTAACCCCCGGGCAGGTCCTGCACGCAGTATATACCGCCAATTGTCCCGACAGGTCACGCAGCCATTGGCGAACTATCTCTGAACCACCTCAAATGTATACGTTCCCGATGTCAGCCGATAGACGGCGACCTCCTCGTCGCGCTGCACAAACGTCACCCCTTCCGAATCCTCCGCCGGACGACCGCTTTCCTGCACAGGTGTTCCTTCAGGCGCAGGAACATATGCGGTTGCTGTCGTGTTCGGCGGCACGACGATCTCCCAGATGAAGCCATGATCGTCGATGCGCCAGGCACTCACGGCGCGCCCATACATCGTTTCGAGCGCCGCGCGCGCCGCCGTCAGCCCGCCCCCCGGTCGCGGACGCAGAATCAGGTGGCGGTAGCCGGGCTGTTCCGGGTCTGTGTCGATACCGGCAATCGTGCTGTAGATCCATTCGCCGATGGCGCCGTAGGCGTAGTGGTTGAACGAGTTCATGCCGGGGTCCTGAAATCCTCTGTCATGGGTCCAGCCATCCCAGCGTTCCCAGATCGTGGTCGCGCCCTGTGTCACCGGGTAGAGCCACGAGGGCCACGTTCGCTGAAACAAGAGCGCATACGCAAGATCAAGGCATCCAGCGGCGGTCAGGACATGCGGCAGGTAGGGTGTGCCGACGAAACCGGTTGCCAGATGCGTCCCGCGCGCCCGAATATCGCGCGCCAGAGCATCGGCTGCAGCAGAGCGCAACGCTGGCGGCAGCAGGTCGAAGTGCAATGCCAGCACATAACCGGTCTGCGTTTCACCGGCAACACGACCTGCGGCAGTAACATAGCGCGTGATAAACGCCTCGCGCACCCGCTCGAACAGGCGGCGATAGCGAGCTGCATCGCGTTGATGCCCGAGGATCGCGGCAATGCGGCTGAGCAGACGAGCACTGTACGCAAAGAATGCCGTGCCGATCAGGTCCTTGGCGGTGCCGCCGCCGGTTCTGCCGCTTCCATCGAGCGCCAGCCAGTCGCCGAAGCCACGGAAGCCGGGATAGTCTTCGTAGCAACGAATGAAATCGCGGCTGCTCCGCTCAAGGTAGGCAATAAATCGTTGCATCGAAGGGTAATGCGTCTCGAGCAGGCGTGTGTCGCCGTAGCAGAGGTAGATCGTCCAGGGACAGATAATCCCTGCGTCCGCCCATGCCGGGCCGCCATCGGTCAATCCACCGATGCCTGCCAGCGGCGCCACCGGTGGGTAAGCTCCTTCGGGACTCTGTGCATCTTCCAGGTCCTGAGTCCATTTCGTGAAGAATGGCGCGACGTTCATGTTGAACGCTGCCGTGCGGATGAATACCTGTGCGTCGCCGGTCCATCCCAGACGCTCATCGCGCTGCGGGCAGTCGGTTGGCACATCGAGGAAGTTGCCTTTCTGCCCCCACACAATGTTATGCTGCAACTGGTTGATCAGCGGGTCGGAACAACTGAACTCGCCGGTTGGCGGAGTGGCGGAATGGACGACGATGCCGGTCACTGCGTCGATATCAGGGGCGCCAGGGTACCCGGAAAGTTCGACATACCGAAAGCCGTGGAAGGTGAAGCGCGGCTCCCATACTTCCTCGCCATCACCGCGCAGCGTGTAGTGATCGGTTGCACGCGCGCTGCGCAGGTTAGCGGTGTAGATCGTGCCGTCCGGGTTGAGCGCTTCGGCATACCGGATCGTCACTGTCGTTCCTGCCGGACCCTGCACACGCAGCCGGACCCATCCAACCATGTTCTGCCCCAGGTCGAAGACCCAGCGCGTCATCTGGTGTGACGGGAAAGCAGTTGGCGGGTTGATCGGGCGCAGTTCTTCGTGTCGCTGCACCGTCGGACCGCGTGTGGCGACCAGGGCGATGTCGGACGCGGCGAAGAGATCCACCGGTTGCCAGGCGGCATCATCGAAACCGGGCATATTCCAGCCAGGAAACTCCAGTCTGGCGTCGTAACTCTCGCCATGCAGCATGTCGCTTTCCAGGATCGGACCGAAGGCGTAACGCCAGGAGCGGTTGCTGACCACGGTTTGCGCACTGCCGTCGGTATGCGTGATCATGAGTTGCGCCAGCAGTTTCGGTCGGTCACCGTAATTCTGACGACCCGCCCACGCCACATGCCCGCAGTACCAGCCGTCGCCCAGGATGACGCCGATCACGTTTTCGCCCTCGTGCAGCGCATCGGTCACATCGTAGACCTGATATTGCACCCGGCGACGGTAGTCGGTCCACCCCGGCGTGAAGAGGTCCTGCCCGACGCGTTGCCCGTTGATGGTACACTCATAGAGCCCCAGTGCGGTGATATACAGGCGTGCCTGCAGCACCGGCGCATCGAGCGTGAACGAACGACGCAGGAACGGCGCCGGAATGGTCGTCCAGCGACCGCCGACGAGCGGTGCGCCGATCCACGATGCCGACCAGTCCGAACGGCGCAGCAACCCCATCTCCCACCAGGCGATCGGGCTGATGGCGACATTGCCACGGGCGTCCCATACCTGCACCCGCCAGAAGACGCGCTGACGCGATCGGAGGCGTCCGCCGTCGTAGACCACATGGATCGACTGATCCGACTCGACGCGACCACTATCCCAGAGCAGGTTTCGTTCCGCTGCCACATCATCGGCGGACGGCGCCGCAACGATGCGGTACGCCGTCTGTCGCACGCCGCGCTGGTCGCCGAACAGGCGCCAGCTCAGACGTGGACGGCTGACATCAATTCCAAGCGGTTGTTCCAGGTACTCACAACGCAGGTGTCCGACGGTGACTGTTGTCATGCTTTCCTCGCATCGTGCTTCTGTTGCGCGAGCGCGCGCGCAATTGGCGCCAGCTGGCGCCACCACTGTTCCTTTGGTCGGCGGTATGCGGTATCGACCATGTGCGGCAGTTCACCCAGGTCGAACACGCGCACCCTGCCGTTGATAAAACCGATGAACGCCGCGGCTGCCGTGCCGCGTTCCATCTCTTCGGTCAGAAAGCGGATGCAGCGCGCCGCAAGGCGCGTCGCCTGGATCCGGTCATACGGCGATGGGCTGCCGCCCTGTTGCAGGTGACCAAGGACTGCGCGGCGGACATCGAACAACTCTTTCCCTTCTTCCTCGAAGAGCGCGCAGATTACATCGGTAGTGTAGAGTCGGTTGGCGTATTCGTTGCGAATAACCAGGCTGAGACGCTTTCCCGCGCGAAACCCGTCGATCATCTCCTGAATATCGGCGCGCAGGTCATCGAGCGTGATGCCTTCTTCGTGCAGATACACCCGTTCCGCTCCCGACGCCAGACCGCTCATGAGCGCCAGATAGCCGCAGTAGCGCCCCATGACCTCGACCACGAAGGTGCGTCGCACCGCCACTGCCGACTGTTTGATGCGGTCGAGCGCCTCGACAATCGCATTCAGCGCGGTGTCGGCGCCGATGCTCAATTCAGAGCCGGGCAGGTCATTGTTGATCGAAGCGGGCAGACAGATGATCGGGATGTTGAACGGCTCATACGTATCACGCTCGTGGTACAGGCGGTGTGCTGCCTGATAGCCGTTCCATCCGCCGATGATCAGCAACCCGTCGATGCTGTGCCTGGTCAGCGCCCGTGCAACATCCGCAAGGTCGTCGCCGGATGGAACGCGCCGGCTGGTGCCCAGTTCCGCGCCTCCCATCGGACCCCAACCATCCACCATCTGCCACTCGCACTCGCTGACCTGACCGGCGATAAGCCCATTGAAACCGTTGCGCACGACCAGCATCGTATGACCCTGGTCGAGACCGAGGCGCACGGCTGCGCGCACCGCCGTATTCATGCCGGGCGCGGGTCCGCCGGCGTGCAACAGCGCGATCCGTCGCCGGCGCGGGCGCGTCACGCTCGGCAGGGCGCTGGCGAGCGCCTGGAAGGTCTGGAACATCTCAGTAAAACTACTGCCGCGCAGTTCCATTGCGCGTTGGTAGTCGCCCGCATTAATCGCCACGGCAACCTGCTGCGTCTGTTCGACGCAGTGCATAAGCGGCTGGCGCGTGATTCGATTGTAGCGCATCCCGATCAGTTGCGGCTCGCTTTCGGGCGTGGAGCTCAACAGTTCTTCAACAGCAGCATATCCGACGAGCGTACTCATCCAGCGATCAAAAGCGCTCGGCGTGCCGCCGCGCTGCACATGCCCCAGGATTGTCACGCGCGCATCTTCCTCCATGCGCTCCTCCAGCACGTGCCGCACATAGTCTGACGAAATCGGGTTGCCCTCCCGGTCGCGCGCGCCTTCCGCAACTACCACGATACTCTCGCGGCGACCGGCGGCTCGCCCGGCGCGCAGCAGCGCGCACATCCGATCCTCCCATCCCGGCTCAGGCGGATTTTCCGGGATGAGGACATAGTCGGCGCCGCCGGCGATCGCGCCCATCAGCGCCAGATACCCGCAGTGGCGTCCCATCACCTCGACAACGAACGTGCGCTGATGGCTGGCTGCTGTGCTCACCAGCGCATCGATCGCGGCGGTGATCCGGTGCAGCGCCGAATCCGCGCCGATCGTCATGTCGGTGCCATAAAAATCGTTGTCGATCGATCCAACCAGCCCGACCAGCGCCAGGAACGGATAGTGCGCAGCCGTTTCGCGCGACAGTCTGCCGGTTTCGACCAGTTCCGCCAGCAGTCCGGGCCACTCGCGGCGGAATATGTCAGCGCCGGTCAGGCTCCCATCACCGCCGATCACCACCAGACGGTTGATCCTGTGCTCGATCAGGTTGGCGGCAGCCCGGAGCCGTCCTTCGCGGGTGCGAAACTCACGGCTGCGCGCTGTTCCGATAATCGTTCCGCCACGGTGCATGATGCCGCCGACATCGTCCCAGCTGAGCGGACGAATGTAGTTGCCACCCTCCACCATGCCATGGTATCCTTCATAAATCGCATACACCGGCACATCGCGACTCAGCGCGGTGCGCACAACCGCGCGCAGGGCCGCATTCATACCCTGTGCATCGCCGCCGCTGGTCAGCACGCCGATGCCTTTCGGCTGCGTCATACGATCGCTCCTTCCATCGCTGTGCGCGCCGGGTCACCCCGCCACGCCTGTATGCACTCCACTCCCCCGCCGCGTATGATACCAGCCTTTTGATGGTGTGCGACTCGGAACCTTTGCGGACGACTCTTCACTGCAGGAATGGGCAGGATATGATATGATGCACAGTAAGATTGTGAACATATCGTTGAGTCTCATGGTTCGTGGATGTCTGAGCGCGCGTCTCGTATCGACGATGAGCGAGAGGAGCAGAGCGATGGCGCCAATTCTTGTCATGGGTCTGGGGAACATGATTCTTCGCGATGAAGGGCTGGGGGTGCGTGCGTTGCAGCGTCTGACGGAACGCTACGCGCTTCCCAATGAGGTCGAAACGATTGATGCCGGTGCGCTTGGTCTGTCGTTGCTCGCCTTTCTCGATGGTGTCGAAGACGTGCTAATTATCGACGCCGTGCACGGCGACGGGCGAGCGGGAACGCTCGTGCGGCTCGAAGGGGAAGAGATCGCCCGTGCTGAAGCCATGCACCTGTTGCCGCAAGATGTTCGTCTCCATGAACTGATCGCCCTGCACGGGATGGAAGGATCCTCGCCGCAGCGGATTGTGCTCTGGGGAATGGAACCGGAAACCTCCGAACCGGGGCTGGAGTTGACTCCCGAGTGCGACGCGCGGCTCGATGCGCTGGTCGATGCGGTAGTGCAGGAACTCCACTCGTGGGGGGTCGATGTGCAACCGCTCCAGGAATGTCAGGCGAACTAAGAGAACGGTGCTGCCGGCTTCATCCAATCAGGCGGGGGTCCGCCGTTGCAGATCGCCAGCAACTCATCGATCGACTCATCGACCGAAATCGCGCCCGCCAGCACCGGTTCGCGGTAGCGCGCCACCCAGGTGTAGATGCGGGGCCAGCCGGTGCGAAACTCATCGTACACCAGTCGCGCCACCGGTCCGCTCATTTCGAGATACCCTGTAGCGATAAAGTCATAATCGGCGCGTTCGCGGTCGTATGGCACCCGCACGATCTCGGCGCGCCAGGCGCCGCCACGCCACTCCATCCGCCCGTAACAGGCGCGCGTATCGCCATCGAACGGCAATCCCACCGAACCGACATTCACCACCAGCGTCGAATCGAGCCGACGGATGAGCGGGCGGTGCGTATGCCCGACGACGATCAGCGGGCATGGCGGGGCAATTTGCTCACGCAGTTCATCATCCGGCGTAGTTGCCAGCACATTGTCGCGATTGTGGCGCATCGACGCGTGTACGATCCGCGCCTCGCCGCCAGACGGATCATACAGGCGCACGATCTCCGGCATCTGTTCGAGATCCGCAGCAGCAGCGCCAAGTTGATGCGCCGTCCAGAGCACATTGCGCCGAACCGCTCCTTCAATGCCGGGGCGGTCGGTCGGGTCGTGCACCACGGAAATGACATAATCTTCGTGGTTGCCACGGATCAGGCGCCAGCCGCTATCGGCGGCGCGTTCCTGTACAAAACGCAGGCACGCCAGTGACGACGGCCCGCGATTGACAATATCACCGCCGACAACGATGGCATCGGGGTGCCAGGCGTCGATATGGGTGGCAACAGCGTCGAGGGCGGGAAAGTTCCCGTGAATGTCGGCAAGAACGGCAAGTTTCATACATCCGGGCTACCATCTCCAGAATCAATTATATCCTTTGTATAGTACCATGCCTGACCCAAAAATGGTTGCCGGGCACGCAGGCGCCTTGCCTGCAGGCAGTCCAGAGTCCCACGTACCCGTTCGATGGTCATTACGGCGCTGTGCGGCGCCGCTGCACCGGAGGGCTGAAGGAAAGATACGGCTGATGCACAACAGAGAGCTGGAGCCTATCCGACAGAATACCGAACAACCGCATCCTGAGTAGCGCGCAGCGCCCCCGTACGGGGGCAGCGCGTATCGAAGGGGCGGTTGTTCGGACAGGCGCCTGGTCAGCGTCGTCCAGCCGAGCCGCATCACTCTATCCGGATCCGCGTTCCGACGCAGGTTTGTACGTATGCGTCCGGGAGTGCGCGCGCAATTGCGTGTTGAGCTTTCCAGCCGGTACAATGACCCGGCAGCACCAGGCGAGGCGCCAGTTCGACCAGCGCAGCAACCGTATCAGGGATGATCGGCTCGAACACCCGTCCGGAAAGGTGGAGTCCGCCAATGATGCCATAGATATCGGTAACGCCGGTCAGATGGCGAGCGTAGCGGAGAATGTTGACAATCCCGGAATGGCTGCAGGCAGAGAGCACCACCAACCCTCGATTGCGCACGTGCATCACCAGCGCCTGATCGTCCCATATCCAGGGGTCGGGTTCCCACGCACCATCGGCCGTTCGCGCGAAATGTCCGGGCATCCCCTTCTCGAACGGTGTCACCCGCTCGACCTGTCCTGTCACCAGCACCTGTTGATCGATCAGGAGGGATGGATCGCGGCGCTCGATCAGGATCACACCTTCACGTTCGAGGTCTGCACGGTTCGGTGCGGGCAGGTGGAGTTCATCACCGTGAGGAAACACCGCCTTGCGATCGCGCCAGGCATCGGGGTGCAGGATGAGCGGTAATCGCCGGCGACCAAGGCGCGTCAGCAGACTCGACAGCCCGCCGTGGTGATCGGTGTGTCCGTGAGACAGTACAATTGCACGCAGGTCAGCAAGATCGATGCCAAGCACGTCCATATTGTGGATCAGCGTCGCTTGCCCCATGCCGGTGTCATACAGAACGGACGTCCGTTGACCCTGATGTTCGACGGTGACCAGCGCTGCAAAGCCGTGCTCAGCCAGAAGCGGCGCCTGTTCAAAACTGTCCCAACGCAACGGCGCTCGCTGGACGTCTGGCGTGCCTGGCAGAAGCGCATCCATCACATTGTCAACCAGAATAGTGACTTCAACGGCATCGACAGGTTGCAGTTCGATCGGCTGTTTGTCCATGGCTTCCTCCGTCTATAGTTGCGAGAGTCGTCTGCTGCATTCAGTCATAGTCCGAACGGAGAGAGGAGAAATGTTGCCCGGTAGAAGAAACAGGCTGAATGAGTTCTTGAGCATAAGTGTTCCCGCTTCTTTTGGCGTCTATCTGAATAACCCGGGATACCGAAAACCGCATCCTGAGCAGCGCGCGTCGAAGGGACGGTTTTTCGGATAGGCTCTTAGAAACGTGAGCGCCCTGCGCTCAATACGTGTGACGAGGGCGAGACGCTCTCACTCCCGGGCCTGTCTTTTCCCCCCGGGTGTGAACACATACTCCTGGACGCAGGATGGCGGGATGGTATGGAGCGAGTCCAGTATATTCATCATCAACGGCAAAAAGTGGTTGACGATTGCTGTTCACTGGGTTATAATCTGACAACCCTGATGATATGTCTTAAGAAAAGTCTCCGCCGCTTGTGATTAGAATAAAGGGTGTGACCGTTCACAGTTAATCCGAAGCTGTCTATCGTCAGGTTTCGGTTAAAGCCATATTGCGTGGTGTGAACCCCAACCCGCGTAGCGTGGTCTGAGGGATGCGCCTCTGGATGAGCAGAGGTGAACAATCATTTGTTTCCTGCGTGTCTCGCCCGGACGCCGGGTCATGGTCGAGACCGTGAAATCGACTTTCCGATGCTGGATAAGAAAGGGAAACACGGATGGCCACTACTCTCTCGCGACGCAGATTTCTGAAGATCGCCGCCGCAGGCGCCGGCGGCATGGGTGCGGCAGCGTTGCTGGCAGCCTGTGGCGGCGCTGCACCTCAGAGCGGACAGCCGACGGGTGGGCAGGCTCAACCCGCGGCTCCAGTCCAGGGGAACGCTGTTGTGACCGAAATCACCTTCTGGTGGTGGGACCAGGTCGGTGAAGTCTGGAAAGAACCGTTCGAGAAGGCGCACCCCAACATCAAACTCAACTTCGTCAACACCCCCTTCGCCGATGCGCACGACAAACTGTTGACGTCGTTCGCCGCCGGGAGCGGCGCTCCCGATGTCGCCTCGATTGAGATTGGCCGGGTCGGCGGGTTCACTGCCAGAGGAGGTCTTGCCGACCTGCTTGCGCCGCCGTTCGATGCCGGCAGCCTGAAAAACGACATGGTCGCCTACAAATGGACCCAGGGTTCCACCCCCGATGGTCGTCTGGTCTGTCTGCCATGGGACATCGGTCCGGCAGGAATCTGGTATCGCACCGATATTTTCGAGGCGCTCGGACTTCCAACCGACCCTGAAGCTGTCGAGGAACTGATCGGCGGATCTAATCGCACATGGGATGATTTCTTCGCCTTTGCAAAGCAGCTGAAAGAGAAGAGCGGCGGCAAGACCTCATTGTTCGCCGATGCCGGCACCGATATTTATGGAGCTGTGTATCGTCAGCAGGGTGAGGGGTATGCCGATGGCAACAAAGTACTGATCGAAGAGAAGGCCACCCGTCCATTCCAGCTGGCAGCACGCGCCCGACGTGAAAGCATTGATGCGAATATTCCCTGGTGGGGCGCTGAGTGGCAGACCGGGTTGCGAGATGACGCCTTCGCCGGTATGGTCATTGCCTGCTGGATGCAGGGCGGGTTGACCCGTGAACAGCCCGATCTGGTTGGGAAGTGGCGGGTAGTGCGCGCACCTGAAGCCAACTACAACTGGGGCGGATCGTTTATGGCGATTCCCGAGCAGAGCAAAAACAAAGAAGCCGCCTGGACCTTCGTCAAGTGGGCATGCGCGACGCCTGAGGGGCAGAATATCATGTTCAAGGCGTCTGGCGTGTTCCCGGCGTACAAACCTGCATGGGAAGACCCGTTGTACGATGAACCGGTTCCGTTCTTCGGCGGGCAACGCGCCTACCGCTTGTGGACGGAGATCGGCGACAATATCAAAGCGATTTTCCGCACCCCGAACGACCTTCAGCTCGATGACATCGTTGGTGCAGAACTGACCAAGGTGCTGCAAGACGGCAAAGACCCCGTGCAGGCAGCCAAAGATGCTGAGGCTGAGGCGCTCAAACGCATTCCCGATCTCCAGGGCTAAGGTCCCCCGTCTGACGGTCGTATCCGGTTTCAATAGACCCCGAAGATGACCATCATCTTCGGGGTCTCCCAGGAGACGCCATGGCTACCACTACTTCTTCTGTTTCGGTTGATCAGCGACACCCAACCGCGCGCGGCTCCACGCTGCGTGAGATAAAGCGTAATGGCTGGGCGTATGCGTTTATTTCGCCTTTCTATATTCTTTATGCCGTTTTCGGGATGTTCCCGCTATTGTATGGGGTGTGGCTGAGTTTCTTCAAATGGGACGGCATTTCGGAAATGCAATGGATCGGATTGCGCAATTATACGCGCCTGTTTGCCGATGATATCTGGTGGTATGCGGTCTATAATACAATCTGGCTGTTCTTCGGGGCAACTGTGCCGCAGTTGACAATTGCCCTCATTCTGGCATTCATTATTAATAGCAACTATATTCGTGGCAAAGATATTTATCGCGCAGCGTTTTTCTCGCCGTTTGTGGCGTCTTCGGTTGCAATCAGCATCATCTTTCTTTCGATCTTTGGTTCGCGCTATGGTTTGCTCAACTATGCGCTGAGCTTCGTCGGGATTGGTCCTATCCGCTGGCTTGAAGATGCATCCTGGATCAAACCATCGATCGCAATGGTCATCATCTGGCAGTGGACGGGATACAGCATGATCATTTTTCTTGCCGGGCTCCAATCGATCAATGCAGAATTGTATGAAGCCGCAAAAGTCGATGGCGCTCGCACCCGTGATGTCTTCTGGCATATCACGATGCCGCTCATGCGACCGGTCATCCTGTTCCAGGTCATTCTGTCGATCATTGGCGCCATGCAGAACTTTGATATTCCGGTCATGCTGGCGGGCGGGACACAATCCTCAGCGCCGGGCGGCACTGATCGTGCTGGATTGGTGGCGATGGTTCAATTGTACTGGACGGCGTTCAAGTATGGCGAATTTGGTTACGCTGCAGCAATGGCGCTGATTCTCTTCATTTTGATCCTGATCTTTAGCGTTATCTACAATCGCTGGCAGGGTCGCAGCCCAACCGATTGAAGGAGCATAGTATGGCAACGACCACTCAATCGCGCGCGCCTTCCAGGTCTATCTGGCAGCGTAGTCAGCGGGATCAACTCATGGGCCCGTTTGGTATGGCGCTGCTCTATGTTGTGCTGACCCTCGGCGCGCTGATTACGGCTTTCCCTTTCTATTTCATGCTGGTTGGCTCGACACTCCGCAGCGCCGATATTTTGCGTATTCCACCGCCGCTCTGGTTTGGCAGTTCGTTCTGGAAGAATTATGAAGATTTGCTGGCAGCGCTGCCGTTTTGGAATTCTCTCTGGAACAGCATTGCCATCTCAACAATTCATACGGCGCTGGTGTTGTTTTTCTGCTCGCTGGGTGGATATGGCTTTGCCAAATTTCGTTTCCCCGGTCGTGAAGCTCTGTTTGGTTTTCTCCTCGCCACACTGATGGTACCTGGCGTACTCGGCTTGATCCCGTCGTTCATTATTATGCGCACCCTGGGCTGGATCGATACCTGGAATCCATTGATTATCCCAGGCATCGCCAATGCGTTCGGCATCTTCTGGATGCGCCAGTATATTGCTCAGGCAATTCCAGATGACCTGATCGATGCAGCACGCATCGATGGCGCGCACGAGTTTCGCATCTACTGGAACATCGTTGTACCGGTGATTGTACCTGCGCTGGCGGCGCTCGCTATCCTGACCTTCCTCGGAAAGTGGAATGAGTTTCAGTTCCCGCTGCTCATCCTCAAACAGGAGGCGAAGTACACCTTGCCAGTTGCGCTCAGTACACTGCGTTCGTTGCGCGGTACGGAGATCGGTGTGCAGATCCTGGGCGCTGCAGGGGCGATTGTGCCGATTCTGACGGTCTTCATTCTGGCATCACGCCAGTTTATGTCAGGGTTGACCGCAGGCGCCGTGAAGGGAACCTGAACGCGGTCATGGCACGCAACATGGGCGGGGGATGTTGGCGCGCGTCTGCGTGCAACCTGCCGTATGGCGTAATGATGCTGGCGCTCTGTTCCGTTGTGGTGATCGGCGCCGGTTGTGCCAGCGCGTCACCCCCTCCTTTTACCGAACCGCCTGCATCGCGCATCGTCGCGGCACGCGTCGAGACACAGCCGCTGTCCGATTCTCCACACCCCTGCGGCTCATTCATCGCACACGATCTGCCGCATATCACCCGTGCTGCTACACGTACTCCTGCCCTGTACGAGAGCAATGGCGCAGGGCTTGCAGTCGGCGATCTCGATGGCGATGGAGATCTGGATATTGTGCTGGCAAATCTGTCTGGCCCGAATACATTGCTCTGGAATGAAGGCAACCTCCAGTTTCGGGCTGAACCGCTCGGTGAAGGTCGCGTTCGTGGATTGACGATTGTTGATGTCGATGGCGATGGACTGCTGGATATTGTCGGAACCCGTCAGTTCGATAAGCCGGTCTGGTGGCGTAATACCGGGATGGAAGGCGTGACGCGCTTCGAGGAGGTGACACTCCCCGATGTGCACAACTGGTTTTACACCCTGACCTTTGCCGATCTCGATAGCGATGGCGACCTCGACCTGGTTGCCGCTTCCTACGATACAGAGATACAAAGGCAACAGGGGTTGATCTTCCAGTACCGTGGCGGTGGTGTCGGTGTATTTGTCTATGAGCGCCACGGCGCGTCGTATCGTGCCTATCGCCTGAGTAATGAAGCTGATGCCCTCGCGATCGCACTCCCTGATCTGAACGGTGATGGTCGTCGCGATATCTGGGTCGCTCACGACTTCAACCGTCTGGATGATGTCTGGCTTCAGGGCGACACACTCGATGAGTGGACGCGATTTGAGTTGCCGGAACGGATCAGCGAGAATCCGATGAGTCTCGATATGGGAGACATCGATAACGACGGTGTGGCAGAGTTGTTTGCTACCGATATGAAACCGGTACGCCAGGATGCCGCAACGCTTGCGCACTGGCTGCCGGCGATGCGCCGCCTGACGAAGCCGTTGACCAGCGCCGATCCACAGCACGCCGAGAATATGCTGCTGATGCGTCGCCCCGATGGGCGCTGGCGCAATGAAGCCTATGAACGCAGGGTCGATGCAACCGGCTGGAGCTGGTCGGGGGTGTTCGGCGATCTTGACCGCGATGGATGGCTTGACCTGTATGTGGTCAATGGCATGATTGCAGCCGGGCTGCTCGATTATCTGCCGGATAGTGAACTGGTTGAAGAGAATGTGGCATTGCGCAATGTCGGGAATGGTCACTTTGTGGCGGCGCCGGAATGGGATCTTGGTTCATCGCGCAGCGGGCGTGGCATGGGTATGGCTGATCTCGATGGTGATGGCGATCTGGATATCGTGGTCAACAATCTGATGACACCGGCGCAGCTGTTCGAGAACCGGCTGTGCGGCGGTGCGAGTCTGCTGGTCGATCTGCGAATGCCGGGGAGCGCCAATCCCTTTGCGATTGGTGCAGAATTAACGCTAATCACAGGTATGGGGCGATTGACACGCGATGTGCGTGTAACGGCCGGATACCTGTCGGGCGCATCATCGCAGGTGCACTTTGGACTCCCTGACGATGTGAAGGTAGAACGGCTCGAAGTGCGCTGGCCGGATGGTGCATTCTCAATTGTTGAAGCGCCGCTGCCACAGCAACGGTTGCTGATTGTTCGCCAATGACCTGGAGTGCTGTATGCACACGACGCTTTCTCTTCGCAGCATCCAGCGCCCGCCGCTGATTGACCTCCTTGACCTGCGTTCGCAGACGGCGCCATTTGTGATGTTGTTGACCGCTGGCTGTGCCGGCAGTATTATCGCGATGACCCGGACACCCATTCCGCTCTGGCAGGCGACGGTCGGGGCATTGGTGCTGGTCCTTCCGCCGCTTGTGCTGAAATGGCGCGATGATGCCAGACGGTATGGCGTCACAGCGATGGCGCTTAGCATCCTGCTGGCGCTGCAGGGATTCCATACCGTTGAACATATTGCACAGTGGGTGCAGTATCACATTCTGCGCTGGCCCTCATTCGTTTCGAATGGGTTGATCTCGGCAGCGAATTCTGAGTGGGTTCATTTTGTCTGGAACTGGGGATTTCTTATTGTCTGCGTCTGCCTGGTGCGCGCAGGTATGCGAGGCTGGTGGGGGTGGCTGCTGGTGGGAGTGGCTACCTTTCACACGCTCGAGCACACCTACCTGATGTGGCGCTTTCAGGTGACGCTGCGCGAACTTGGCGCGCTTGGCGTCACGGATTTGCAGCCGCAGGGACTCCCCGGTTTCTTCGGGCGTGATGGATGGCTGGCAACCGCAGATATCACCCAGAACACATTTCTCTGCCGCTTTCCCGGTCTCGCAACAGCGCCCCGCATCGATGTTCACTTCTGGTGGAATATCATCGAAATGGCATTCCTGCTGCCGGCAGCAAACAGTTTCATGCGTCGGTTGAAGGTAACGCAAGATGTGGCATAATAGCCGCACACGTGGAGCGAAATCGTCCCGTGCAGCGAAAGTGAGGTTCCCCAATGCCGCCAAAAATCGTCTTCATCGGTGCGGGCAGCACGGTGTTCGCAAAAAACCTGATGGGCGACATCCTGAGCTTCCCCGAACTTGCCGACGCAACCCTGACGTTGTTCGACATCGACCCGGAGCGCCTGCGCACGTCTGAAATCGTAGCGCATAAAGTTGCTGCAGCGCTCGGCGCCCATCCGACAATCGAAGCGACGACCGAGCGCCGCCGCGCACTCGACGGCGCCGACTATGCGATCTGTATGATCCAGGTTGGCGGGTATAAACCATGCACCGTGACCGACTTCGAGGCGCCGAAGAAGTATGGTCTGCGCCAGACAATCGCCGATACGCTGGGGATCGGCGGAATTATGCGCGGTTTGCGCACGATCCCGGTGCTGCTGTCGATGTGTCGCGACATGGAAGAGGTGTGCCCGAATGTGACGTTCCTCCAGTACGTCAATCCGATGGCGATCAACTGCTGGGCGATCAGTCGCGCCAGTACGATCAAAACAGTCGGGTTGTGCCACAGTGTGCAGGGTACCGCCGAACAACTGGCGCACGACATCGGCGTGCCGATCGACGAGATTAACTATGTTTGTGCGGGTATCAACCATATGGCCTTCTACCTGCGCTTCGAGCGCAACGGCGAAGACCTCTACCCGCTCATCCGCCGGGTGTACGACGAAGGGCGCGTGCCAGCCGGGAACCGGGTGCGGTACGAAGTGTTCCGCCGTCTTGGGTATTTCGTGACCGAGTCGAGCGAGCACTTTAGCGAGTATGTGCCCTGGTTCATCAAGCGTGACCGTCCCGATCTGATCGAGCGCTTCAATATCCCGCTGGATGAATACATCCGCCGCTGTGAAAAGCAACTGGCGGGCTGGGAGTTTGTGCAGTACAAACTCGACCATCCAGAAAGCACGAGTTCCGATTTGCGCGCCGCCATGCGTGAGCGTGCCAAAACCAACCCCTACCTGACGGATGCGTTCATCGACAATGTCATCAGCGCTGCCGAAGACCTCGAGTCCGGAAAGATTACGCGCAGCCATGAGTATGGTTCGCTGATCATTCACAGCATGGAAACCGGTCAACCGCGCGTTATCTACGGCAATGTGCCCAACCGTGGCCTGATTGACAACCTTCCACAGGGGTGCTGTGTCGAGGCGCCCTGTCTGGTTGATAAAAACGGCATCCAGCCGACGAAGATCGGCACGCTGCCGCCGCACCTTGCTGCGCTGATGCAGACGAACATCAACGTCCAGGCGCTGACCGTCGAGGCGGCGCTGACCGGCAAACGCGAGCATATTTACCACGCGGCAATGCTCGACCCGCATACCGCCGCCGAACTCGATCTGGAGCAGATCTGGGCGCTGGTAGATGACCTGCTCGCAGCACATGGCGACTGGTTGCCAGAATATCGGTAATCTTCATATGCCCTTAACGTTTGGTTAACCGCGTGTTATCAATCCGCAACGTCGAGGGGATCGAAGCATAACGCTCTTTTTGACGCAATGCGTTATACTATAGTCGAACCGGGACGCAAGCCATTGGGCAGGCGTAGGAAATCGAAAAGGTTTCCAGGGGGGTCATTGGATCCCCCGGCCCGGTTAAATTATTGCCTTCAGGTTTTGAAAACACGAAGCGATGCGGTTTGTGAGCTGCATCGCTTCGTGTTTTCTATGAGGATCGATAGTGGCGTTCCGGCAGCGCACGCAGGCGTTCGGCGGCCTGTTCGGGCGTGATGTCGCGCTGCGCTTCAGCCAGCAGCTCGAAGCCGACCATGAATTTCCGCACGGTCGCTGAGCGCAGGAGCGGCGGGAAGGTATGCGCGTGGAGATGCCAGGCCGGGTGGGATGTGCCATCGGTGGGGCGTTGATGAAAACCGAGCGAGTAGGGGAATGATGTCTGAAACAGGTTATCGTAGCGCGTCGTCAGGCGCTTCAGAATGTCCGCCAGCCCCATGCGCTCATCCGCCGTCAGATCGCTGATCGCGCCGACATGGCGGCGGCTGATGATCATCGTCTCGAAGGGCCAGACAGCCCAGAACGGAACCAGCGCAACGAAGGAATCATTGAAGCAGACCAGGCGCTCTTCGCGTTCAAGTTCGAGCGCCAGGTAATCTGCCAGCAACGAACGTCCGGTTGCTGCCAGATAGTCGCGTTGTGCGGCGTCCTCTCGCATAATAATCGATGGCAGGCGCTCGGTTGCCCAGATCTGACCGTGGGGGTGCGGGTTGCTTGCGCCCATCATCGCCCCGCGATTCTCGAAGATCTGCACATACCTGATGTACGGCAACGCTCCAATCGCTTCATACTCGTGCGCCCACACATCGACCACGCGCGCAATGTCTGGTACGTCCATCTCCGCCAGCGTCAGGTCGTGGCGCGGCGAGAAGCACACCACCCGGCAGATGCCGCGTTCGCTGCGGGCGTAGAGCAGCGGTGGCGCGGCATCGTCGGGCGACCCGTCGCTCGAAGCGTATTCGCCGGACGGAATATCCGGCAGCAGCGCCGAGAAATCGTTGGTAAACACAAACGTCTGCTCGTAGTGCGGATTGACCTCGCCATTTGCTCTGACGTTTCCAGGGCAGAGGTAGCAGTTCGGGTCATACGCCGGGGTCTGTTCAGACGGCGGTTGCTCGACCTGCCCCTGCCAGGGACGTCTGGTGCGGTGCGGCGAAACCAGCACCCATTCGCGTGTCAGCGGGTTGTATCGTCGGTGCGGGTAATCGGTGAGTGCGAACACAGGCGTCTTCCTGTCGACAGTTCTGCGAAACCATGCGTATGATAATCGAAATCATCCATTTTAGATTGCAGATTGTCGAACGAGGCGTTTTAGATTGAAGATTGTCGCACAAAGGGGCCAGACGTGCTTTACCGTGATGCTGCGTGTGGTATAGGCGCGTGACGTCAATTTCAGATTGAACAGGCCTGGAAAAAGCGAGATCTATGAGCGTGTCCTTTGTGGACTTTGTGCCTTTGTAGTGCGATCGTCAGGCGATGTCTCGTTGTCGTATCAGATTGTCGAACGGGGCGCAAGTGTTATGGTCGATCGTACCAGTGGCTTTTTGCGTCGGCGGGGCGCCGTCCCATGGCGCCTGCGAAAGCCCCCCGCCGTCAGTGCTTGATCTGGAGGGAAGCCTCTGATCGTGCATAGTCACCCTCAGCCCCCTCTTCAGCACCGCTGGAGAGGGGGCTGAGGGGAACGACAAACCATCTCACAACATCTCAACGATGCCAGCCGCACCCATGCCGCCGCCGATGCACATTGTGATCAACCCGTATCGCCCGCCGCGCCGCCGCAGTTCGTGCAGGATCTGCACGGTCAGTTTCGCGCCGGTGCACCCCAGCGGATGCCCCAGGGCGATCGCGCCGCCGTTGACGTTGACCTTCTCCTCGTCCAGTTCGAGCGCACGGATGACCGCCAGCGCCTGAGCGGCAAAAGCTTCGTTCAGTTCGATCAGATCGATCTGGTCGAGGGTCAATCCGGCCAGTTTCAGCGCCTTCGGCACAGCCAGAACCGGACCGATCCCCATAACCTCCGGCGGCACGCCGGCGACAGCGAACGACACAAAGCGCGCGATCGGCTTCAACCCCAGCGCATCGGCTTTTTCGCGGCTCATCACCACGACTGCCGCTGCGCCGTCGCTCGTCTGCGACGAGTTGCCCGCCGTGACCGTGCCGTTCACGGCAAAGACCGGCTTCAACTTCGCCAGCGCCGCAGCCGACGTGTCGCGGCGCGGCCCTTCATCAGTGTCGAACACCATGGTGGTGCGCTGCACCTTGCCATTTTCGAACCAGGTATGCTCGACTTCGACCGGTACAATCTCCTCGTTGAACCTGCCAGCGTCGATGGCGGCAATCGCGCGCTGATGCGACTGTAGCGCAAAAGCGTCCTGATCTTCACGGCTGACCTCGTAGCGCTTCGCCACGTTTTCGGCGGTCAACCCCATGCCAAGGTAGACATCGGGGGTCATCTCGGCCATCGCCGGGTTGGGCGCGAAATGATGCCCGCCCATGGGCACCGCGCTCATACTCTCCACTCCCCCGGCGACAATCACATCGCCCATTCCGCTCATAACCTGTTGCGCCGCCAGTGCAATCGTCTGCAACCCTGAGGCGCAGAAACGGTTGACAGTCTGCCCCGGCACGTCGTTCGGCAGACCGGCGCGCAGCAGCGCGATGCGCGCCATGTTCAACCCCTGCTCTGCTTCTGGCATGGCGCATCCCAGGATAACATCATCGATCTCTTTGGGTTCGAGACCGGTTACCCGCTCGACCGCCGCCTTGATGACGGTTGCCGCAAGATCGGTCGGATGGACGCTGCGGAGCGCACCGCGCGGCGCTTTGCCAACGGCAGTGCGCACGGCGCTGACAATCACTGCTTCCCGCATGGTTCTTTCTCCTCTAATTTCGCAATGGCTTGCCGGTTTGCAGAATCGCCATGATCCGCTCCTGCGTCTTTGGTTGCTGGATCAACTGGCTCGCCTGCTCGAACTCCAGATCGAGGATGTACTGCTCGGTTACCCACTGCGGCTGCGTCAGGTCGCCGCCGCACATAACATACGCCAGCGCGCGCGCCAGTTTCATGTCGTAGTCGCTGATGTAGCCGCCCTGGCGCATGCCGTACACCATGGCATTCACGGCAGCAATGCCGCGCCGCCCGATGGCATACACCGGTTCGCCTTCCGGCGGAACAGGCGTGTACCCTTCGGCGACCATCAGCAACACTTCCTTCTTTGCCTCGGCGATCAGACGCTCGCGGTTCATCACAATCTTATCGTCGTCCATCAGGTAGCCGAGTTGTTTCGCCTGAACGGCGCCAAGTTCGCTGACCTTCGCCATCGCGATCGTCTCGAACGCCTGTTGCAGATAGGGGAGTGGATCGACGCCAGGGGTTTTGACATGCGGCGAGACATGCCGTCGGACGAACTCCTTGCAGCCGCCCCACGCCGGAATCAGCCCGACCCCCAGTTCCACAAGGCCCATGTACGTCTCGGCGGCTGCCACCCGTCGCGCTGCCGCCAGGCAGACCTCGACGCCGCCGCCGAGCACGCGGCCATACGGCGCGGCGACAATCGGCTTTGGACAGGTGCGGAAGCGGAAGAACAGGTCTTGTGTGCCTTTCGCGAATTTTGCCGACTCTTCCGGTTTGCCGCCCATAACCCCCATCAGCACCACGCCCAGGTTCACGCCGGCGCAAAAGTCGGACGACTGGTTGCCGATGACCATGCCGACCCAGCGGTCGTCCTGGAGCAGTTCGAGCGCCTTCCATCCCATCTCGGCGATCAGCGGGTCGATGGCATTGACCTTGGCGTGAAACTCGAAGCAGAGCACGCCATCACCCAGGTCGATCAGCGAGGCGCTGTGGTTACGCGCGACTTCCCTGCCCTGTGCGCGCAGGTCATCGAGCGACAGCACGCCCTCCGGCGGCGTATATGTGACATACGCTGCTATGGTGGGATCCCACACGCTGGTAATGCGACCATTCTCGCGATGATAGAAACTTTCGCCGCCTTTTGCCAGCATGTCCTCGACCCAGGGCGCAATGGCGATGTCGCGTTCGCGCATGCGTTCGACGGTTTTCCGCACGCCGATCGTATCCCACACTTCGAACGGACCGAGCTGATGGCTGAACCCCCAGCGCATGGCGCGGTCGATATCCACGATGCTATCGGAAATCTCCGGAATGCGACGCGCAGTGTATGCCAGGGTGCGCAGCATCGTCTCACGGATGAAGACCCCTGCGCGATCTGTATCGGCATGTTCGATCAGGAAGCGCAGGCGCTCGTGGAGGTCTTCGATCTTGCGCGCCTTGCCAACGAGGTCGAAGCGCGGCTTCTTCGGCGCTTCATGTTCCATCGTCTGGAGGTTGAGCGCCCAGAACTCACGCCCGGATGCTCCTTTCACTTCTTTGTAGAAACCGACGCCGGTCTTATTGCCAAGCCATCCCCTGGCGGCCATCGTCTCAACTTCGGGTGCAATCTTCAGCGCCTCGCGCTCCTCGTCGTCGGTCAGCGCCTCGTAGAGGTTGCGCTGCACGTGGAGCATCACATCGATGCCGACCAGATCGAGCAGGCGGAAGGTCGCCGTCTTCGGTCTGCCGATCAGTTCGCCCGTCAGGCTATCGACCTCTTCGACGGTATAGCCATTGCGCAGTGCATATCCCACGGTCGTCGCAATGTCGTAGCTGAAGATACGGTTGCCGATGAAATTGGGACGATCCTTGCAGACCACCACCCCTTTGCCGAGGGTCACATCGGCGAAGCGACTGATCGTTGCAACGACGTTCGGATCGGTATCAGGGGTTGGAATGACTTCGAGCAGGTAGAGATAGCGTGGCGGGTTGAAGAAGTGTGTGCCAAGGAAATGGCGACGGAACTCCTCGGAGCGTCCGGCGGCGATGGCCGCGATGGGAATGCCGGACGTGTTAGACGACACGATGCTGCCCGGCTTGCGCACCTGTTCGATCTTCTCCATAAGGGCGCGCTTCGGTTCGAGTTGTTCGATGATCGCCTCCACGATCCAGTCGGCGTCCGCAATCAGTCCCAGGTCGTCCTCCACATTCCCGGTGACGATTTTCGAGATTGATTGCGGATCGAAGAGCGCCGCCGGGCGGGCGTTCTTAATCCGCTCCAGACCGGCTTTGACGAAGCGATTGCGCACTTCTTTCGACTCGAGCGTCAGACCGCGTTGCTCTTCATCGGGTGTCAGGCTGGGAGGAACCGCATCGAGCAGCACGACCTGCAAACCGGCGTTGATGCAGTGCGCGGCAATGCCGCCGCCCATCGTACCGGCGCCAATGACGGCCACTTTCTTAATCTGGGTCATCGATGACTCCTTGAATTACAGCAACAGAGAAGCAGGGACGCCTGAGCAGCGTCCCCTGCTTCACTTCCGGACGACCATGCGCATCAGCGCAACTCGCGGCTCGTGTAGCCGAGCAGGCGTCGCGCAACGATCAGGCGATTGATCTGACCGGTGCCTTCATAGATGTCGTTGATGCGAGCATCACGCATCCACTTTTCGACCAGCAGTTTGCACGAATACCCTTCGGGACCGAGCAACTCGACCGCCTTCTGCGACACGTAGGTCGCCACCTGACCGGCCTTGACCTTGGCCATCGACGCTTCGAGCGCATTTTCCTCGCCTGCGTCCATCTTGGTGACAGCTTTCAGCACCAGGAGCCAGCCGGCGCGATGCTGCATCTCCATATGGATCAGATCGCGTTCGACCGCCGTTTGCAGGTGAGGAGCGATGCCGTAGCGCACCTTCACCCCGCGATCTTTGAGGTATGATGCAGTAAACTCAAGTGAGGCGCGCGCAATGCCGAGCGCCGACGCCGCCACCAGCGGACGGGTAGCGTCGAACGTTTTCATCGCGCCCTTGAACCCCTTGTGTTCCGCATCGCCCTTCACGACTTCGGGGCTGCCAAGAATATTATCATACGGAATGCGACAATCGTTGAACACAATCGCCGCCGTATCCGAGACCCGGATGCCGTGTTTGTGCTCCAGTTTGGTGACGGTCATTCCTGGTGTGCCAGCCTCGACGACGAACGGCTTCATGCCGGCGCGCCCTGCCGACGGATCGACCGTGGCCCACACGACGACGAAGCCGCGCGACTCTTTGGCGGCCATCAACCCGCCGGTGACAAAGATCTTCTCACCGTTCAGGATCCACTCCGTACCGTCTTCTGAGAGGCGCGCCGTGGTGCGGATGGCGGCAGTATCGGAACCGGCGTGTGGTTCGGTCATGGCCATCGCCGCCCATTTCGGCTCACCCTCGCCGAAGCGTTTCAGGAAGCGCTCCTTCTGCTCCGGCGTACCGGTTGCATCAACCGCTGCGCCGCCGAGCGCGCCGCCGGGGGTGCAGAGATACAACCCGGCGTCGCCCCATGAGAGCGCCTCGACCACGTGCGCCAGCATCAGGTAGCCGATGCGTGGGCGCGGCTTGCCCTCCTTATCCGTCTTTTCCGCGCCGTCTTCGACCGAGAACGAACGCCCGCCGCGGTCGCGGATGGTGGGCCAGATCAGGTTGATATAATCCCACGGGCGTTCTGTTTCGTGCTCGTCGTAATAGCGCGCAACCGGGCGCATCACCTGCTCGCCGAGCATCGTGATGAACTGCACCTGGCGCTTGATCGGGGTTGGGATCTCAAAATCAATCATCGTCGTCTCCTCACACCATCGCAAGACCGAGGAACGTGCTGAACCCGCGCCCATTGCGCAGCCAGCGCTCGACCGGATGTTCGCGAATGTAGCCGTGACCGCCAAGGATCTGCACGGCGCGGTCGGTCACCATCAGCGCCATTTCATCGGCGTAGGCTTTGGCAAGCGCCGCCTGCTGCGTAGCACTGTGCTCTTTATCGAGATGCCAGGCGGCTTCGCAGGTCATCAGGCGCGCCGCATCGATCTCGATGGCCATTTCCGCCAGCATGAAGGCAATCGCCTGGTTCTGGGCGATCGGCTTGCCGAACGCCTCACGCTGTTTGGCATAGTCGCGTGCATACTCGAAGGCGCCGCGCGCCACGCCGACTGCCAGCGCCGCGAGCGCCACCCGTGAATAGTTCATCAGGCGGTCGATGTCGATGCCCTGTTCGCCGCCGACCCGGCATGATGCCGGCACATGCACATCGTCCAGCCGCAGTTCATAAGTTGGCAGGGCGCGGATGCCCATAAAGCTTTCGCGTTCGAGCACCGCCAGCCCTTCCGTGCCGCGCTCGATGATGAATGCCTGCGTCGTCTCACCCTCACGGGCGTACACCAGGAAGGCGTGCGCATCGGCTGCAAGCGGCACGAGCGCTTTGTGCCCGGTGATTTCGTACACATTGCCTTCCCGTTCGGCGACCGTGTGGAGCGCATGCGGGTCGAAACTCCAGCGCGGCTCGATCAGCGCGGCTGTGTATGGCGCAAACCCGCCTTCGACGAGCCGGGGTAGCCATTTTTCCTTCTGTTCTTCAGTGCCGTAGTGCAGGATCGGGATCGCGAACAGGTTGGGGGTTAACAGGTAGAGCGCCATCGACAGGTCGCCATACCCGAGTTCTTCAGCCGCCAGCACGCCGGTCAGCGCCTGATGCGTTTCGCCAAAGCCGCCATACTGCTCAGGAATGGCGCTCGGCAGCAAGCCAAGGTCCCACCCGCGGGCAATGATGTCAGGAGGAATGGTGCGCTTCTCGTCGGCCTCGTAGGCGGCGGGGCGCATGCGATCAGCAGCATAACGACGCACGGTGTCGATAATGAGTTGCTGCTCTTCCGATGGAGTAAACGAGATCATAACCACATCTCCTTTGTGTCAACCGCTCAGCGCGCCGATCTGCATGAGCAGCGGCAGGCTGCCCTCGAACCGCAGTTTTCCCATCATAAATGCCATCTGCCCGTTCAACTCGCCCGACAGCATCTGCCGATAATCGTCGGTGGTCATCCGCAGCGTGACGGAAGGTTCGGATTGACCGCCAAAGATGCTGACGCTCTCGAACAGGCTCTCGTCGGAGCGGGTCAGTTCCAGTTTGACCATGCCGCGCAGACTCTTGACCACCTCGACTTTGCGCCGCAGGAAGTAGTCGATGAACGGCTCGTGCGCATCGCCTTCTGCAGCAGCGCGCCAGTTGTCGTAGGAAAGCGTCAGTTGCAGATCGGCGCCTTCAATGCCGCCTTCGATGAACTCAATGGACGAGCCCGCGATTTTCAATCCGAATACGCCGCTCTGATCGCCTTCGCCTTCGATCGTGTAGGTCACCGTCAATTCAGGCTGCGAAAGAACCTCCTCCGACGCTCCTGCGACCGCTTCTGCAAATCGTTGCGGTACAATCTGCGAAAAGTATGCTGCCGGGGTGATGTCGCTCATGGGGTGTGTGTCCTCCCTGTCATTGTGGAATAGCCGTTCCGTGGCAGATGATGGTTGTTGAACCAGACGCCGATTGATGTAATCTGATGCACCTTGTGCGGCCGTCAATCAGGATGCAGAAATGCGCTGTGAGGCATAGCGTGAATGCTCCGCGTCAATAGTGGCTGACACCTGGTATGACCACGCAACGCATACGCCATCCGGCACTGGTGTTCGTCCTGTCCACACTGACACTATCAGACATCAATCGGGGGCTTGGTTATTCCTGTAACGCAGTGTACCATGAGGATGTTGCGAACATGTTGCGCGAATGTTGGGAACGTGGAACGTGCGAACGTGGGAACGTGGGAACGTGGGAACATGAAACGTGGGACGTGCGAACGTGAAACGTGGAACGTGGAACGTGGAACGTGCGAACGCGGGAACGTGCGAACGTGGGAGGTGGGAACGTGCGAACGTGGGAGGTGGGAACGTGGAACGTGGGAACGTGCGAACGTGGAACGTGGGAACGTGGGAATGTGCGAACGTGGAACGTGGGAACGTTGGAACGTGGGAACGTGCGAACGCGGAAAACGCGCCCGACCCTTGAGGTCTCACGTCGGTGATCGTGTTCCGCCATGTCCCCTGGCTGGCGGA
>FWPU01003793.1_pt1 | contig 36972 bp, 29 predicted proteins | sample 2228361 | NCBI WGS metagenome assembly FWPU01 (sample SAMEA103939777, study PRJEB20133) | metagenome
CTCCGCCTCGCCACAGGCATTGATCACTGGCACACTGTAAGGACAGACCCTCACACAGGTCAAACAGGCCGCACACCTCTCCCCCTCCACCACCGCAACTACCCCACCCACCTGAAGCGTCTCTTTTGAAAGAATGGTGCAGGCACGAGCCACTGCAGCGCTAGCTTGAGAAATGCTTTCACTAATCAACTTCGGACCATGTCCTGCTCCTGTTAGATAAATTCCATCGGTTGCGAAATCTACCGGTCTCAACTTCATATGGGCTTCAAGAAAGAAACCCTCGGCAGTGCGGGGAAGTTTAAGCATGGTCGCCAATTCTTCATTCTCTCTTGGAATGGTTGCTGAGGATAAGATTAAGAGATCCGGGTTTAGCTCCACCCTTTCCCTTAGAATCTTATCGGTAAAGGAGATGGATAGGATCTGTCCCTCTTTTTTCACTTGGGGTTTTTCTTCAGGTTCATATCGGATGAAGAGGATTCCTTCATTTCTAGCTTTGGAGTAGTAAGATTCTAAAAGGCCATAGGTCCTCATATCTCGATAGAGGATGGTGATGCGGGCTTTCGGATTGATCTCTTTGATCTTGAGCGCGTTCTTTACAGCGGTGGCACAGCAGGTGCGACTGCAATAGGGTCGCTCCGCATTTCTTGACCCCACGCACTGAATCATGACTACTTGATTGGCCCTGGCCACTTCATCCCGTTCGTGAATAATCTTGGACTCTAATTCGAGTTGAGTCAGAATTCGAGGATCTTCCCCATAGAGGTATTCGGTGGGTTTCCATTCCTCTGCCCCTGTGGCCAGGATCGTTATCCCATGCTCAATCTTCCGGTAATACATGGTGGGCGCCACCATCACGCCAGTGGAGAAGTTCCCTTTCGAACCACTGAAGTCAACGACCAATGCATTTGGAATCACATGGATCAACGGATGGTTGGTTACCTTTGAGATAAGATGATTCAGAAAAGCCTGAACATCTTCTCCTTCGAGGGTGTAGTAAATATTTCTGAGGTTTCCACCTAATTGAGCCTCCTTTTCAAGGAGATAGACTTCGTATCCTTGTTCTGCAAGTTTGAGGGCAGCGGTCATCCCTGCCACCCCTCCTCCGATGACCAATCCCTTTTGAATCACAGAGAGCGCAAGTTCCCCAAGAGGTTGAATTCTGCGAGCATTGGCCACCGCCATCCGAACAAGGTCTTTGGCCTTACGGGTGGCTTCCTCTTTTTCAGTCATGTGAACCCAAGAGCATTGATCCCGAATGTTAGCCATTTCAAAGAGATACTTATTCAATCCTGCATCTCGGAGTGTCTCTCGAAACATCGGTTCATGGGTTCTTGGAGAACAAGAGGCAACGATCACGCGGTTGAGGTGATGCTCCTTAATGGCGGTTTTGATTTTCTCCTGGGTGTCGGTAGAACAGGTATAAAGATTTTCATCCACATAGACCACATTTTTGAGTGTACTGGCATACTGTTTGACAGAAGGGACATTGACCACCCCTCCGATATTAATTCCGCAATGGCAGACAAAGACCCCAATTCGGGGCTCCTCCTTCGTGATATCCACTTCTGGGGGATACTCTTTCTTTTTGGCGATCGTTCCCCTTGCCGAGGCAATGAGACCCGTGGCATCCGCCACAGCGCCACTAGCCTGGGTGACGGTTTCTGGAATATCTTTGGGTCCTTGAAAAGCGCCACAGACATAGATGCCTGGTTTTGAGGTTGTGGTCGGTTCAAAAGGTTTTGTTTTACAGAATCCATAGTTATCCACCTCAATCCCCATTCGTTTGGCCATCTCCACTGTGGCTTTGGATGGAACCATTCCTACAGAGAGGACAACCAGTTCAAATTCCTCCTCTACAAAGTTTCCTTCTTCATTTAAATAGGTGATCAGGAGGTTCCTGGTCTTAAAGACCTCTCTTACTTTGGAAACCATACATTTGATAAAACGGACCCCATAGTCCGACTTTGCCCTTTCGTAATAGGCGTCAAATCCCTTTCCATAGGCTCTCACATCCATATAGAAGATAGTAGGCTTCACAAAGTGGACGTGTTCCTTGGCAATGATGGCTTCCTTGGTGGCATACATACAGCAGATTGATGAGCAGTAGTCGTTTCCACAATTGGAATCGCGGGAGCCCACACATTGGATAAAAGCAATCTTTTCAGGAATGGTTCCGTCTGTGGGCCGAAGGAGATGCCCCCGGTGGGGACCGGTGGCGCTTAAGAGTCTTTCAAATTCAATGCTGGAGACCACATTGGGATAGACGCCGTAACCGAACTCCTGTCTGAGACGGGCATCGAAGACCTCATAGCCGGGTGCCAGGATGATTGAGCCCACCTCAATCTTCTCCTGAGTTTGAACCTCTTCATAATTTACCGCCTTTGCCAGACAGACCCTTTCACATAGACCGCATCCAATACAGACCTCCCGATCGATCAAGTATACTTTGGGGATCGCCTGGGGATACTTAATAAAAATTGCAGCCCGCTTGCTCATCCTTTCATTGTAAGTGTCTATGGCACTGACCGGGCAGTGTTTGGCACATTCACCACAACCTGTACATTTGTCCAGGCGAATGTACCTTGGTCTTTTCGTAACGGTCACGGTGAAATGACCAGGTTCTCCTTCAAGGGCCTCCACCTCTGCATGGGTAATGATTCGGATATTGAGATGCCTCCCGCATTCCACCAATTTGGGGGACATGATGCACATGGAGCAGTCGTTGGTGGGAAACGTCTTATCAAGTTGGGCCATCACCCCGCCAATGGTCGGGGAGCTATCAATGAGATAAACATAGAAACCAGATTCCGCCAGGTCTAACGAGGCCTGCATCCCACCGATTCCTCCCCCAATCACCATCACTGCTCCTATGGGTTGGAATTTAGCCTCTTCGATTTTTCTCACTGCTTCCATATCTCCTGCCTAATCAGGTTTAGTTCACGCCTTAAGGGTTAGGAGTTTTTTTCAGACCCTAAGCCTTAATTTCAAACATTCCGTGTATATTTCGGAATCTTTCCTTCTTCAGAAGGATCGAATCCAATCTTCCCTTCTCCCACCAATGAGACCAGATAGGAAAGCGTTTCTTTCAAATTCAGATTCAATAATCGACTAATCTCAGATGCAGGTAGGGATCGGGTTTCAATGAGTTGAATAATCCGATTTTTATTTAACTCATCCCGAATGGTTTCCTCGATCATCCTTTCCAATCTCTCTAAGGGGATACGCTCATGGTAAACATTCTCCTTCTCCATGAGTTCAGGGCCTTTTCCCACCATCCAGCGAATCTTTTCTCCCTCTAAGGAGGCCTGGACCGCCTGAAGCCTTCCCTTCATTTCCTGATTAAGAGGAAAGGGGCCCAGTTGACGAATCTTCTCGATGAATTGACGAACGACCTGGGAAAAACGTTCCCCCTCTCCTGCAGAGACCCAATCGAGGAGAAGCCTCTCGGATTGAATGCCAGCCATCTCCAGAAGTTTTCGGGTAAGGTTGATCTTTTTTTCTGCCTGGATGTTTCCGCTCAGGTAATGGCAATCTCCTGGGTGACATCCTAACACCATCACCCCATCGTATCCAACCCCAAATGCCTTCGGGATAAAGGAGGGGTCCACTCTTCCAGAACACATCACTCGAATGACTCGGGTATTGGGAGGGTATTGAAACCTTGAAATTCCTGCCAGGTCTGCACCGGCATAGGCACACCAGTTACACAGGAAGGATAATATCTTGGGTTCAAATGTCATCTCTTTGGTCCTTTAAACCTAAATTCAAAAATTCAGATTCACCCCTATCGGCCTAAAAATTTCTTCTTCAGGCAGCCTCCTTCTCTTTAAGAGGTCCGAGGGCTTCAATCTGGGCGATTAATTGTTCATCCGTAAAATGGTGGATAGTGATCGCCCTCTGGGTACAACTCGAGGCACAGACCCCGCACCCCTTACAGGAAGCCGAAATCGTTTCAGCCTTGCTCCCTTTCTCTGTTTCTACGACACGAATGGCACTGAAAGGGCAGAGCAGTTCGCAAAGACCACAGCCCACACACCGACTCTGATCGACCTCGGAGATGGTTGGCAGGACGCTCACATATCCTTTTGCAATGGCTGAGGTGGCGCGGGCAACCGCAGCATCTGCCTGCGATAGGGATTCACTGATACTCTTTGGAAAATGGGCCAAACCCGCTACAAAAATGCCATCCGTAGCAAAATCGACAGGTCTTAACTTCATATGCGCCTCAAGGAAAAAGCCATCGGCCGTTAAAGGAACTTTAAGCATCTTAGCCAGCGACTCGTTCTCATAGGGAACAATGGCGCTGGCCAGGACGACCAGATCGGGTTGAATGGAAATCTCTTCTCCGAGGATCTGATCCTTTACTTTCAAATGGAGAAGGCCAGAGTCCACCTTCAGTTCGGGTTTTGACTCCAGTTGATAGGGAATAAACTGAATCCCCTGGTTTCTTGCTTGAGCGTAGTAGCGTTCCATCAACCCATAAGTCCGCATATCTCGATAGAGGATGGTAATCTTTACCTCAGGATTTTTTTCTTTAATCCTTAGGGCGTTTTTGATTGAGACGGAACAACAGATTCGACTACAATTGGGACGTTCCGGGGTTCGGGAACCCACACACTGGATCATAACGATATGGCGGGCCGATTTGATCTCCTCCCAGTGAAGCGCAATCTTCTCCTCTAATTCTTTCTGGGTGATTACCCGTGAATCCTGACCATAGAGATATTCTGTAGGTGTCTTTTCCTTTGCTCCAACCGCCATGATGATCACTCCATGGTCATATTCCTTTTCTGACCCATTTGTAGAAAGGATTGATTTGAAATTTCCTACATAGCCACTTAGCGCCTTTAGTTCGGTACGAGTAAAGACCTCAATTTTTGGATTCCGCGTGACCTCTTCAATCATCTCTTTTAATAAGGCTTGAGGATCATTTCCCTCAAGGGTGGAGTAGATGTGCCGTAGGTTTCCTCCCAATTCAGCCTCCTTTTCGATCAGGGCACACTCAAATCCCTGCTGGGCTAATTTGAGGGCAGCCCTCATTCCCGAAAGCCCACCACCGATCACCAGTCCTTTTCGGTTGACCTCCACGAGGGGCTCTTTCAGGGGCTTAAGACGAGAGGCCTTGGCTACAACCATCCGGAGAAGCTCTTTTGCTTTTTCGGTTGCCTCTTTAGGTTGATGCATGTGGACCCACGAACATTGATCCCTGATATTGGTCATCTCAAAGAGGTATTTGTTCAGGCCAACCTCCCGGATGGTCTCTTGGAAAAGAGGCTCATGTGTTCTCGGTGAACAGGAGGCGACCACCACCCGATTCAATTGGTTCTCCTGAATCGCCTTCTTAATCTTTTCTTGGGTGTCTTGGGAACAGGTGTAGAGGTTTTCATCGACATAGACCACATGGTCAAGGGTTTTAGCATATTCCTTGACTTCAGGGACATTAACCACTCCGCCGATATTGATTCCACAATGACAGACAAAAACCCCAATTCGAGGTTCTTGCCCGGTTACGTCAATCTCGAGAGGATACTCCTTTTTCTTCGTCAGTGTGGCTCGGACATCGGAGAGGAGCGTCGAAGCAGAGGTCACCGCTGCACTTGCTTGGGCAACCGTTTCTGGAATATCCTTGGGTCCTTGAAAGGCACCACAGACATAGATCCCAGGTTGACTGGTTTGGAGGGGTGAGAATTCCTCTGTTTTACAGAATCCATAGGAGTCGAGTTGAAGCCCAAGTTTATGGGCGAGCTCTTTTGCTCCTTTGGAAGGAGTTAATCCAACAGAGAGGACAACCAGATCGAACTCCTCTTCCTTGAGTTGGCCTTCGGGGTCAATGTAGGTAATCAGGAGACTCTTTGTTTTTGGCCTTTCGGCAACTCGAGAGATCATCGATCGGATGAATCGGACCCCATATTCATTCTTTGCCCGTTCATAGTAGGCATCAAAGTCTTTTCCATGAGCACGAATATCCATATAGAAAATGGTGGGTTCGACTTCATGGTGATGCTCCTTAGCGATGACTGCTTCTTTAATGGCATACATACAGCAGACAGAACTGCAGTATTCATTTCCACCATTTCCTGTCATATCCCTGGAACCTGCGCACTGAATCCAAGCCACTTTCTTGGGCGGTTTTTGATCGGAAGGACGGAGGAGGTTTCCTTGAAAGGGACCTGACGCACTAAGGATTCTTTCGAATTGGATACTGGTGATGACATTTGCAAACCGGCCATATCCATAAGGGATTAACCGAGTTGCATCAAATTCATCAAATCCAGGGCACAAGATGATGGAGCCCACTTTGACCTTGACCATTTCTTCAACCATCTGATGCTGAATGGCTCCTGCCTTGCAAAGGGTCGCACATTGGAGACATTCAGAGCAGTATCCACAATTGAGGCATCGGAGAGCCTCTCGATGGGCCTGTTCTTCAGTCAATCCTCTCTTTACCTCAGAAGAGGTTCTTTGTCTTTCTTCAAGAGGAATGGTAGAGACTCTTTCCCTCGGGGCTTTGGACTGGCCGGTATAGATGTCTGAAAATCGGGCTTTTGGGGGTTTGGGTTTGTCCCTTCCTTCATAGAGGTCCTTCCCCCTCAAAAATCGGTCGATGGAGAGGGCTGCTTCCTTTCCTGCGGCCACTGCTTCAATGGCAATCCATGGTCCGCTGACTGCATCCCCACCGGCAAAGATTCCTTCTCGAGAGGTCTGAAGGGTAATCGGATCTACCTCGATGGTTCCTTGCGAAGTCACTTTTAATCCCATCCCCTCCATAAAGGAGAGGTCCGGAACCTGACCAATGGCAGGGATGAGGGTGTCGACCTCTATATAAAAGTCTGACCCCTGGATTGGAATTGGACGTCTTCGGCCTGAAGCATCGGGTTCTCCCAGTTCCATTCTAATCAGGCGTACCTTGATTCCCTCTTTCTCCTTTGAGATCTCCACAGGGGTGGAGAGAAAGTTAAATTTGATTCCCTCAGCCTCTGCCTCCTCAATATCCTCTTCGTAAGCAGGCATCTCCTCTCGAGAGCGACGATAAAAGAGATTAACTTCTTTGGCTCCCATTCGAAGGGCAGTTCGGGCAGCATCAATAGCCACATTTCCACCTCCAACCACAGCCACCCGTTGTCCCACTTCCACCTTCTGGCATAGGTTGGCTTTTCTTAAAAAGACAACCCCTGGAATCACATTTGGATTTTCTTCTCCAGGAATGCCAAGTTTTTGATCTCGATGGGCTCCCACCGCAATGAAGATGGCTCGAAACCCCTCTTTGAAGAGGTTGTCAAAACTGAGGTTTGGACCAATGGGAGCGTTGGTCTTGATCTCTACTCCCAGGGATTGAATCGCCTTTACTTCTTCCTCGATCACCTCTCTGGGGAGTCGGTAGGAGGGGATTCCAACCTGTAGCATCCCTCCAATGACAGGAAGGGCTTCGAAAATAGTAACAGGATATCCTTTCTGAGCGAGGTAGTAAGAGGCGGTAAGACCTGCTGGACCAGAGCCCACAATTGCCACTCGCTCCTCCTTGGGTTCTTCCTTCTGAATGGGAATCTCTTCTTTGACCTGGTCTGCAAGAAAACGTTTCAATTCGCAGATGGCGATGGGTTGATCAAGCTCTTTACGATTACATTCCTTCTCACAAGGATGGGGACAGATTCTGCCTAATATCCCGGGCAAAGGAAGGTTCTCCCGGATCAAGGAGAGGGCTTCTTTATACTTTCCCACACTGGTGAGGGCAATATAGCCCTGGGCATTTATCCCCGCTGGGCAAGTGAGGGTACAAGGGGCCCGATCCCCCTTTTCAATAGTGAAGATATTTGGAAAGGCCTGCGCATAGGGTCTATAGATGGCCTTACGGTTGACCAAAGCCTCATCGAATTCGCTCTTGATGTTTACCGGACAGGCCTGTGGACATTCTCCACAACCTGTACATTTCGTTGGATCCACATATCGGGGTTTTTTTCTCACCGTGACCTCAAAATCTCCGGGTTGCCCTTCCACCTTTACCACTTCTGAATAGGTGAGGGTTTGAATGTTGAGGTGACGGCCAGCCTCTACCAATTTGGGAGAGAGAATGCACATCGAACAGTCGTTGGTTGGAAAGGTTTTGTCCAGTTGGGCCATCACTCCGCCAATGGCAGGCGAGGCCTCAACGAGATAGACATAGTAGCCCGATTCGGCAAGGTCAAGCGAGGCTTGAATTCCCGCGATTCCGCCTCCAACAACCATCACGGCTCCAACTTTATCTCCCATATTATCCCCTTTGGAGAGCCAAATTAAAATTTAAAAAAAATTTGGATTTTGAAAAATAAAATTATTTCCACATGGCCGCGGAGCCCCCCACAAATCATGAAAATGGCCCTTGGGTCAGGGTTAGGTTTAAGGCTAAGAGGCCAGTTTTGTTTACGGGTAAAGGTCATGTCCAATGATTTAAAACCATTACCTTAACCTATAGACGAAACCGGCATCCTTGCCCTTAATCTTAACTAAAGACTTATTTTCTACCTAATAGGTTTCTCAAATCAATCCCTTCCGACTCAACACTCGGGTGGGGTCGGTAAGATGACGTCCCAACCATTTTTTAACCTCGCGATGGCCCAGGGCCAATCCCATCAGTTCAGTAAAGTAGAGGATGGGAAGGTCGAACTTTTGACCTCCCTCCTTTTCCAATTCATCCTGTCGAGTATCGAGGTTGGATTGACACATCGGGCATCCCGTGACTAGGCAATCCGCCTCGGCTTCCTTGGCCATTGAAAGAAGTCTCTGTCCAAGGCTTTTTACAATATCGGTTCTGGTCATGACCAGACTGGCTCCACAACAATCGGTCTTGTAAGACCATGGAATCGGTTCAGCCCCTAACAATTCCATCAAGCGGTCCATATGTTGAGGATTCTCATAATCACGAATTCCGGTCACTTTTGGAGGTCGAACGGTGAGGCATCCATAATAGCAGACCACCTTTAGGCCGGAAAGGGGTTTGACCTTTTTTCGTTTTACCTCCTCCAGGACCGATTCCTCACAGAAGAAGTCCAGGACATATCGGATGGGGACGTTCCCCTGGTAGAGGAATGAAATTCCCTTAGAATGCCCTTCCGGATGTTCTTTCACTTCTTTTTCTGCGGTTTTGAAACGGCTATAACAGGCCACACAAGGGACAAGGAGCTCAAGGCCTTTCTTTTCGGCAATAGCGAGGTTGCGAGCAGCAAGTTGGAAGGCTAACCCTTCGTCGGTGCAATGGGCTGAACTGGCTCCGCAACAGGTCCAATCCTCCAGTTCTTGAAGTTGAATGTTCAGAATACTGCATACCCCCCGAATCGATTCGTCATACTCACGGGCTGTTCCATGGAGTGAGCATCCAGGATAATAAGAGACCTCCCTCATTTTAATCCCCTTCTTTGGTGGTTTTGAATTTTAATGGCAACTGGGATCGTGCTATTTTTCCCTCTTTTCAAACGCCTTAAAAATTTCCTTAATCTCTTTTCCTCCTCCAAACTTTGAGGGGAAGAGTTTGATCTTCCCCTTGCGATACATTTTCATTCCTAAGTTTGCATCCTTAAAAAAGTCGCGGGTTTTGGACTTGAATTGAAGGATCAGGCTCAACTCGTGGATCCTCCCTTTGGATTTAATTGAATCGAGAAAGACAGAGTGAAAGATGGGAATATCCTTCTCTCCTGGCTTCACTCCGGAGGAAAGGGCTATATGTCTCAGGGCATCCATGATTTTTGCGATATCAATATTATTCGGGCAACGGACGCTACAGGTATAACAAGAGGCACAGATCCAGATCGTTTTGGAGGAGAGGACCCTTTCGCGATGATTGTACTGGATATGGCGGAGAATCTGATTGGGAAGGATATCCATGGCGTAAGCCACCGGACATCCCGCCGAGCATTTCTGACATTGATAGCACGCTTGAATCTTTTCGCCACTGGCTTGAACGACTTCCAACAAAAAGGAGTTTTCTCCTTGGAGGATGGGTTCCCTTGAATTCATGGCTTAACTAACCTCCATCATGGGTTGATCTTCGAGATAGGTTGGGAGTTGGATGGTGAAGGTGGTCCCTTCACCCACTTTACTCTTGACGCTGATACTTCCTCCATGGTCTTGGATGATGCCATAGGAGGTGGCAAGACCCAGCCCTGTCCCCTTTCCCACCGCTTTTGTGGTGAAGAAGGGATCAAAGATCCGGGTCAGATTCTCTTCAGGGATGCCCTCTCCAGTATCGGTAAACTCTATAGAGACCACTTTTCCATCAGGGGAGGAGGTGGTGGAGATGGTCAACGTCCCCTGACCATGCATGGCCTCCGCTGCATTGACGATGATATTCATAAAGACTTGCTTAAGTTGGCTGGTATTCCCCTTGACCAAAGGCAGAAAGGGATCAAATTTTTTAACAATCTTTATATTATGGAAAAGGGCCTGATTGACTAAGAAAAACAGGCCGTCATTGATGGCCCGGTTGATATCGGTGGGCTCCATTTTAGGTTCGGTCTGACGGGCAAATTCAAGAAGACTCTTTACGATTTCCTTACACCGACTTGCCTCTTGAACGATTCGGGACAGGTCATTTCGCCTCGGGTCTTCTTCCGGAAGATCTTCCATGAGAAGGCTTGAGTAGATGAGGATTCCTCCAAGGGGATTATTGATTTCATGGGCGATGCCTGCCGCCAGTTTTCCAAGAGAGGCCATCTTCTCCGAATTGACCAGTTGGAGATGGGTTTCCTCAAGCTTCTTTTCGATTTGAATCCTTTGCCTCAGGTCAGTAAAGATGCCCACACTGGCAATCTCTCTGCCTTCGCTGTCATAGATGAGGGAGGCTGAGAGTTGGACGGGTATTTCCTCACCAAATTTATTGAGGATGTTGAGTTGAGTGGGAATGAATTTCCCCACTCCCCCATAATCAGGGCTTCGGAGTTTCTTCATAACTTCTTTAGCCATTCCCTCAGGGTAGATCTGGGTGATGTGAATCTTTCCGATCACCTCTTCTGCCTTATAACCGGTCAAGGACTCCGCTCCTTTATTAAAAATGAAAATATTTCCTTTCATGTCAGCAGCAATGATTCCATCTACGGAGCTTTCAATCAGGTTCATAAAAAATTGGTTAGCCTCCCGAAGTTCATCTTCAATCCGTTTCCTCTCGGTAATATCTAAATTGATCCCTTGATAGCCCGTGATCTCCCCCTTTTCGTTTTTAATGGGATAACCCGTGAGGAGAATGGTGATCTTCTCCCCATTCTTCTTCTTAAATTCGACCTCCATGTCTTTAACAAAGCCATCTTCTTCCATTCTTTTTTGAAAGACCTTTCGATCCTCAGGGTTCATGTAAAGGTCCTGAGCAATATCGATTTTTAGAAATTCCTCTTTACTCGAATACCCCAACATATCCAAGAGAGCTTGGTTGCAGTCCAAGAACTTCCCTTCCTTTGAGCTGATAAATAGACCGTGCCTCACTCTCTCAAAGAGGTTCCGTAATTTCTCCTCCGAATCCTTTAGCTCCCTCTCAAATTTCTTTCGCTCTGTGATATCCCGAATATAGGCATAGGTCTTTACCTCACCGGTTTCAGATTTAGCCAGGGCAATGCAGACCTCTGCGTCCTTCACCTGTCCCTGAGGGGTGACAATACCCATCTCGGTGCAAAGTTTTTCTCCAATTCCAACCCCTCGGGTCACCGTTCCTTCCAGAAATTCCTTGTCTTCCTTGCCAATCACCGTGAAGAAATTTCTTCCCAACAAGTCTTCCTTTGGGATCCCGGTGATTTCGGAAGCCATCTGATTCGCAAAGATGATTTCAAAGGACTGGTTAAAGACCACAATCCCATCATCCCCCATCTCTGCAATCTTTTCGAATTGCTGGGTTGCCTCCCGGAGCTTTCGCTCCATCTGCTTCGATTCAGTGATATCTCGAAGGTAGGCATACCCTTTTCGGATTCCCTGAGGGGTTTGAGCCAAGGCCAAACAAAGTTCGACCTCCTTCGTCGTCCCCTTGGAAGTCACCAACTTTGTTTCTGTGCAAACTTTCTCACCATACCGATCGGGATGGAGGAAGATGTCTTGAAGGAAAGGCTGATTGGGTTCTCCTAATAGAGAGAGAATGGTCATTTGGAGGAGTTCTTCCTGGGAGTATCCAGAAATCTCAGTGGCCATTCGATTGGCAAATTGGATCTGATGATGTTCATTGAAGACCAGAATCCCGTCATTTCCCAACTCTGCAATGGCCTGAAACATCTCAGAGCCCAATTCTTTCTCAAGGGATTGAACCCGATGGAGATGTCTTTTCCTTTTTATGGGTGATGGGATTTTTTTTGTCTGCATACCTTTTTCAAAATAACATAACGATTGAGGGCTGACAAGCGAGGAGGACCCTTTCATCCCCTTATCGATTGACGATGATTCAAATGGGATGGATTCGCCTGCCATCCCTTAGGACAATCCGGCTTGATCCAAAAGGGTAGGGACAAGGTTTTCCCATCCGATCGGAATAACCTGAACGCCCTGACAGAAGGGTTTCATCTCATTGATTAAATCAGTGGCGATTCGAATACTCTCCTCCTGTTTATCAGAAGCCCGCATCAACTGGTCGATGACGGAATCAGGAATGAACGTCCCTTCGATATGTTTATTCATGTATCGTGCCATGCCGACTGATTTGAGCAGGGTAATGCTGACGAGGATGGGTACTTTAAAGTGAGCGACTTTTTTTGAAAAGTTCTCTATGAGATTAAGGTCATAGATGGAATTGGTGATAAAGAATTCAGCCCCTGCACGAATCTTCTTCTCCATATCCATGACCTCCAGATCGAGGGCATGGCCTTTTGCTCCAGCGTTGACCGTGGTCCCCACACAAAATCGGGGTTTTCCCTGGAGGTCATTTCCCATCAGATCATAGCCTTCTTGGAGGCGCTTGGCCGCCCCAAGGAGACCAAATACATCGAGGTCGAATACAGGCTTTGCTTCAAAATGGTCTCCTATGGAAGGGGGGGTACCCTGGAGGATCAGGACATTCTGGATCCCCAGGGCAGCGGCATTGAGGAGTTCAGACTGTAATGCCAACCGGTTTCGATCGCTGCAGGAGAGATTGAAGATAACCTCCAGCCCTTTCTTCTTTAAAAGGGTGCAAACAGAAAGGGACCCGAGTCTCATAATTGAATTTTGAAGATCTGGAACATTTATGGCATCCACACGCCCCTTCAGCGATTCGGCATGATGATAAACCTCAGAGAGATCGATTCCCTTGGGAGGTTGAAGTTCTGCCAGGATGATAAACTTTCCTGATTTTAATTTTTCTTGGAACGACATGGTTCTCTCCTCTATAGATGTTTATTCTACCACGGGGCGAGGAAGCAATCCGGCCATTTCAGTAATCCTGCTGACCATCTGCTCCCATTCAATGGCCATAATATGGACCCCACGGACTCCCTCAATCTCTCTTAGTTCTTGAATCTGTTCAACACAGATTTTGATTCCCTCCTCCGCCGGTTTCGAGGCCTTAACCATCCGATCTATAAGTGCTTCTGGAATAATGATTCCTGAAACATTTTTTGCCATATAACGCGCCATACCTCCAGATTTGAGAGGGGTGACTCCGGCCAGAATGGAGCATCGTTCGTGGAGCCCTTGATCTCTGACCATCTTCATCCATTCTTTAAACCGATTCATATCATAGACACATTGGGTTTGAATGAAGTCGACTCCCGCGGACACTTTTTTTCGCAAACGAATAGGTCGGAATTCAAATGGGTCCGCAAAGGGGTTCTCTGCTGCCCCGATGAAAAGATTAATTTTCCCTTCGATTTTTTCCTCTCCTCCGAGGAGAGTTCCTTGGTCCCTCATGGTACGAACACAATCGATCAATTGAATGGAATCCAGGTCATGGACGTTTTTGGACTCAGGCTGGTTTCCAAAGGTATGATGGTCGCCAGTCAAACAGAGGAGGTTTTTGATCCCAAGAGCGGTAGCCCCAAAGATGTCGCTCTGGATGGCGATCCGGTTCCTATCCCGGGTGGTCATTTGCATCACAGGCTCCAACCCCATCTGAATGAGAAGAGCAGAGGTGGCCATACTCGACATTCTAACCACAGCCGTCTGATTGTCTGTAATGTTTACGGCATCTACATATCCTTTTAAAAGGTCTGCTTTCCATCTGACCACGTTCACATCATTCCCCTTGGGAGGACCCAATTCTGCGGTCACAGCAAATAATCCCTTGGAAAGAACTTTTTCAAGATGGCTTCCTGCTTTCATATTTTTAGATCCTCCCTCACGATCCTTCTCAATCCGCTGTCCCGGGATTCAATCCCCCAACGTTTGGCTGGGATAAATTCTTCCATTTTATGGAGTTGTCCTAAGGTCTTGAGACGGTCATAGATTAATTGCCAAGCACAATCGGCCTCTTTTTTGATTTCACATTTCCCGTTCGATGAACCTCCGCAAGGCCCATTTAGAAGTTGTTTGGCACAACGGGAAATGGGACATATCCCACCTGTCTTTTCAAGAATACAATTTCCACATGCCTGGCATCTCTCTTCCCATACTCCATGAGTGATGGTCTCTCCCAAAAAAATCGTATTGACTCCAGGAAAGATGGGAATCTTTGGAAAATGTCGAGCCAAAGTCTGTACTCCTACTCCACAGGAGAGTGAGAGGACAGCTTCCACCTTTTCAATTGTTTCGCCCAATTCTAAGGCAAATTCTGGTTCACATTGCCTGGGAGGTGTAATTTCCAAAACCCTTATCTCTTTTCCCATTTTCTGTCTTGCCATCCTAAGGCCAGAGGCCAATAGTTCTACCTCTCTCTCCCCTCCCGAATGGCAAACGGTAACACAGGCCCCACAACCCGAGAGTAATATCTTTTTATAAGGTTCGATCATCCTCAATATCTCATCTATGGGTTTCTGTTCAGCTTTGATCATCTATTCCTCTATTCCTCCCTACTGATAAATTGATTCATGAAATTTAGATTTTCCATGGATTTGGGCCTAATCTTTTCAGGGCGTTGATTTTTTTCCAGAGAACTTCAGCAAATTTAAAACCCTGGTTTGTGGCGAGGTGGCAGATCTCGATACGTACTTTTTCCAATCCTATTCTCTCCAGCATTCGATGGACATAAGAAAGACGCCCCTTCAAACGAAAATTTCCCTGAAGAAACTGACAATTCTCTTCGTAGCAGGCGAAGACAATTACTCCGTCAGCTCCATTTTCCAAAGCCCTTAAGAGATAAATCGGTTCAATTCGACCTGCACAAGGAACTCGGATGATTTCTACATTTTCTGGAAGTTTTAGCTTTAAATCCCCCGCCATATCGAACGCAGGATATCCAGATTGATCACAACAAAAGGCCATTACTTTAGGGTAAAACTCTTTCATCATCTATTCGACTCTCAAATATATTTTTATTTGGGTGGATAACCCATTTGGGCATAGATTAACCCATCCGGTTCATGGTGAAGAGTGATCGCCTTTGCGGGACATTCAGAAACACAAATTCCGCATCCAAAGCAGGAGGCTGGGTCTACCTTAGCCGCCCCCCATTGGAAAGAGGTTCCCTTTCCTTCCTTAAAATAGACATTTCTCTCCGCATAATTCTCTATTTGAATCGCAGAGTGGGGACAGACCCTTGGACAGGTGTAGCAGAGCGCACATTTTTTTGGATCCACCTCTGCAACAGAAAGATCATAGGTGTAGACCCCCTTCTCTAAAAGGGCCGTCACTTCTTGTGCGACCGCTTCGGCTTCAATTAATGTCTCGTAGATATCTTGAGGGAATCGGCATGCGCCAACCACAAAAATTCCACGCCGATTGGATCGAATCCGAAGGAGTTGGGGGTTGTCTTCCATTAGAAATCCCCCGTTTCCCAGATGAAGCTTGAGAATTTTTGAAAGGGCCTCCGTGGTAAGATTAGGGATAAAGGCCTCACTTATAATGACAAGATCGGAAGGGAGGGAAATAGATCTTTGACCCCCCTGCTGGAGAGGCAATGCTTCCCTTACCTCTATCTGAATCTGTCCGTTGATCTGAGAAATCTTGGGAGGCTCGTCATATTTGAAGAAAAGAACCCCTTCCTCCCTTGCCCTTCGATAAAGACGTTCCATCCCATCAGATGAGACCTTTACATGTTTGCAGAGAATAGCAACCCGGCATTGAAATTTGGACTGCAAAAGGTATGCTTGCTTAATCGCATTAATAGAATCGATTTTAATATCTTCGTTTACCCTATCCAATATATAGGTGACCCTTTGGACCTTATCTCCGCACCAATGCAAAAAGTCCCCTTTTTCCTCTGCAAGTCTCCTCTCCATTTCGGTAAAGGTGATCACCCTCTTATCGACGAAATAATCGTCTTTTCTTTCCAATTCACATCCGACGGCCACCACTATCACCGCTGGGGAAAGAATTGATTCCGAACCCTCTCGTGTTCGAATCTTGGCTTGGAAACGTCCAAGATGGCCATTGAGCCGGGTCACTTCACCTTCGGTAATGGGATGAATGTATGGGTTTTTTGAAATTTCAGAGATTTTTTTCTCCACATATTTTTGAACTTCTTCTGGACGGTTATAAAAAATCTTGAGACCAGAGGCCTTCCCCCCTAAGGATTTTTCCTTTTCCAAAAGATGAACATGTATCTTTGCCTGAGCAAGCTTCAGGGCAACAGAAATTCCAGCGATTCCCCCTCCTATTACTAAGACTTCGGGTTTTAAGGAAAGAGATTGCGTTTCAATGGGTTTGGATGATGAGGCCTTAAAGATTCCTTTAAGGATGGCCTTCCTGGTTTCTTCGAAAACCTTATCTTCCTCAGGAATGGTCAAAAGAGATTGAATGTTGACGGGAGTAAAGAGATAGGGATTCAAGGGGGTTGGGAAGGCCCATTTAAGAAAGGAGATTTCATAAACTTTTGGACTTCTTCCTATGATGAGCACCCTGTCGATGTCGGCCTTCTCAAGCCTTTTCGACATTCTTTGGATTCCCTCTTGGGATAGGAGGTCTTCCTCTATTTCCAGGAAGACAATCTCAGAGATTCCTCGAAGGAGGGAGGAGATCTTTTCCTGCAATGAGATAGAAACGGTTCCATTTATTGTATCGATGAAGGCCCCAATTCGAATCATCCATTTCTTCCTTTCAAAAATTGTTGAACAGCGTAAGAGGTGGATTTTGCATGGAGGATGGAGCGATCGATATCTTTTGGTCCACTGCACGCCCCGGCAATGAAGATCCCTCTCTGGGGTTGAGGGGTGTTGAAGAAACCATCTTCTGTCAATTCCAGATCAAAGAGTTTTTCAATGGATTTTGCATATTTATTTAATACCATTCCTACTGATAGAACGATGAGGTCAAAAGTCTCCTCCACCACCCCCCCTTCAGAATCTATAATATTGACCCTTAGAGTATCTGAAAGGGGAGAGTGGTAAACTTTAGAAGGAAGGCATCGGATAAATTGGATACCTTGATCTCTTTCGCAAGACTGGAGAAGTTGTTTGAAAAATGCTCCTGCAGGTTGGAGGTCCATATAAAGAAAGGTCGTCTTTACCTCTGGATAGGTGTAACGAATAGATTTGATCAACCGGAGGGCATAAGCACAGCACACCTGGGAACAATAGAGGTTTCCAATGGAAGCATCCCTGCTTCCAACACATTGGAAGAAGGCAACTTTTTTGGGGATTGATCCATCTGAAGGACGATAAAGTCTCCCTTGATAGCGGAGCATTTCGTCAAGGTCTTTGGCTGTTATTACATTTTTTAAAAGGCCATACCCATATTCAGGCTTCTGGCTGGCATCATAAGGGTCAATCCCTGTCGCAATAACAATGGCTGAAACCTCAATCTCTTTTAGTTCCTCTCCCTTTTTAATGGTGACCCGATAGTGCCCTGGGTCTCCCCTGAGGACAGTGATTTCGGTAAGGGTAAAAATAGAAACGAGGGGTAGATTTTGAATTTCATGAACCTTTTTATCTACAACACAGACAAAACATTTGTTACACCTCTCGGAGGCCTTACAGCAAAAGGATTTGGCTAATCCTCCAAGGGAGGTCCCTTTTTCAATTAGAATTACAGGGATTCCCATATGGGATAATTCTAAGGCTACAGTGATCCCCGATATTCCTCCACCGATGACTAAAACACCCCTTAATTTTCGCAAATTATTTCCCTTTATGAAATCTAATATTTTTATGAGAAAATATTCACTAAGTCTTTTAATTTATTTCAAATATTTTGTCAAGAAAAATATGGCCCCATTATTTAAGATTAAAAAATTCGTTTTTATTTATAAGATTTTTAAATAATTTCAATTGGTTTCATAAATCAATAAATCCCTGTAATTTATTCTATCAATCTTCAGTTGCCCGCTCCAAAATTCCAAAGGGATGGTCTTGAGGCAGGTTAAAAAGTTTATTTCTTTGGAAACTTTCCAGGTTGAATGGTCAATGTTATAATTTTTGGATAAATCTTAAATTCATCATTGTCTTTTGCCTTCTCTTTGCTTCCTTTGGTTGCTTGAGAAGAATCCCCGTGGGTTGGTTTTAAACATCACTAAAAACACCCCTGGGAGAAGACCTGGGGCTTGAATTTTCAGTTCTATAGGGGGATCCTCGAGGAAGCAAAGAATCACATCGTCTTCAGGTGATTGGTCCTAATGTAGAGAGAGATCTGGTGCGAAAGGTGGCTCAACAAAAGGACTCCAAAGATTGTCTTCCGAAGAAAAAGGTACACTTCCTGAGATGAATTTGGAAGACAGAGAGCATATTGCCTATATCAAGGGCCTCTATAAAGAACACAAAGGAGGTGCGGCTAAAAAGTTTGAACATTTTTATCAGGCCCAAACTTTATGGGATGAAGGGGTGGCAGAAACGATTTCCCGACATATTCATTATTCATGTACCACAGAAGAGACCATCATAGTGATTGCTGGAAGCGGTCACATCGCCTTCGAATTTGGAATACCGAAAAGGTTTTACCCCTGGACTCCTCTCCCTTACCGTACCCTTGTTTTAAAAACCTGGAAGAAGGACCTCTATAAGGAACTCTTTCCTCCTGGGGTATCGAGACCTTTGGCTAATTACCTATGGATTATCCACCCAGGGGCCCTCTCCTCCCCGGACTTATATATCTAATCTTCGGGGGGCTATAGGAATTGATCTCCCATTTGATGGTGTTATGTTAAACGCAAAAATTTGTAAAAAGTCTCATTAAGAATGGAAGAATGGTTACCTTTCGGTATTGGAACATACCTTCACTCCCTTCAGGATTTCAGGGAATTCCAAGGTCTTAACCCATCAATTTGTGAGACATCGATTATGTTCTTTTATCCAACAGTCTCAAAGATATGTCGACGAAAGCCATTTCAATTATATCGAACCTGATTCCATAAAAAATGATCCCGAAGCCCATTCCCTCTTTGTTGATTTTATGGAAAGGGCAAAGGAGGCTTATTCAAAACTCCAGAAGTTAAGGGTTAAGAAGGAGGATTCCAGATATGTCCTGCCCAATGCGGTGGAGAGTCAGATCGTGGTAACGGCCAATTTTCGGCAGTGGCGTTACATCCTTAATCTTCGGGGCCAGCCCCAGTCCCAATGGGAGTTTAGAAGGGTGGCCATAGGGATTTTAAAGATTTTGAAAGAGCATGCCCCGGCTGTATTTGGAGATTTTGAGATCGATGAGAAAAAAGAGGTCATTCGAAGACTCTAATCCCTTTTACCTCACCTCGGGAAGGATATTGCATCCAGAAGGAAAGATGGCAACCTCGGCGACAGGCATCTTATCACAAACCTGATCGATGGCCTCCTCGAGCGAGGAAGAGTAAATAAACTTCATCATTCTTACCTGTTCGGCTGAAAGCCCTTCGGTGACATGATAGACATCGAATCTTTCGGCCAGTTCCTTAAAATAGATAACCTGCATGATATAAGAGATTCCAAAAGACCTGAGAGGGTCTGGAATATTCCCCTCAATGAGACGTCGGTGAAAATCCCCTGCACTTTCTTCGCTTCCCATCTCTTGAATTAAGGGCAGAATAGGACCGGCCTCTTTCTGCGGTGCCACCCAGATGATGGCTCCCCCCGTACGGGTGCAAAACTTTGCCAATGCAAGGGCCTTTGTAGCCTGGACTCCTATCTCTAAGGGGTAAGCAGAGGTGATGGTGACATCGGCGAGTTTACTTAAGGGAACAAGATAGAGGGAGGAGGCATATTTTGAGGCCTCCCGGTGCTCCTCTGCCGGATCCCCTGCAAAAGCACGGATGACCTCTCTCTTTTCATTAAGGATCAGGTCAAGTTTAAAGGCTAATCTCGTTAGTCTGCCTGCATCCACAATATCTTCAAAGAAGGGATTTCCCTCAAGCAGGTTTACCCGACTATCTCGATGCCGCATCCAGGTAAAGTGGTGATCCGCTACTGACCGATAAGAGCAGACCCCGGGCATCACGATTTTAAATCCTCCACCATATCCAGAGACGGGATGGGGCATACATTCTCCCACTCCAATGATTAAGTCTGCCAATGCCACATGCCGATTCACCTCTACCAATGTTCCCCGATGGGTCTTTCCAATGATGACATTCTCTTGAGCGTAAGGATTATGGGAAAAGATTCGTCCCTTCAAACGGGAAGATACCTCCGAGCCTATCTTCATTTCCATTTGTGTGAGGGAAGGAGTGGGGTGGGTTCCTACGGCGCAGATCGCAGTGATCCGATAGTCCGGGATGCCCGCACGATTCAAACGATTCAAAATCTCCGGAAGGACAAGGTGGACGGGAGTAGGGCGCTGAAGATCGTCAAATAGGATGGCCACCTCCATCCCCGGACGGGCCAATTCTTCAATTCGAGGAGAACCAATGGGATGGTTCAGGGCATTCCTTATTTCCTGAATAGGGTCCAAAACCCCTGAGATAAAGTCCCGGTCCTCTGCAGAAATGAGATTCCACCCTTTTGGAAGGGAAAAGTTTAATCTTCTCTTTCCGTAATTGAGATAGAAATTTGACACTCTGAACCCTCCTCAAGAACTATCCGGTATGGTTTAACCATATCTTGACAATTCAAGTTTGTCAAATAGAAGAGACTCTGAAAGAGGACGAAACGCTCTCTTGATTCCATTGATTTAAAAAATGATTACAAAGGTTTTTCTTTAATCTTTCTCCTGGAAGGTACCATTTTACCCCCTGGTGTAATCAAGGACTTAAGGACTATTTCGGAAATCTCTGGAAGGGCTCTTGACAAATGAAAATAAACTGGGGTACAGTACCCCTGATGAGACGTTGGGTCGTCAGAAAGAGTAAAACCCTCAGAAGGAAGGTTTATGACTACCTTCGTGAACAACTCCTCAGTGGGCAGATCCCACCTCATCAGCATCTCATCGAAGCAAGAATTGCTAAGGAGATCGGAACCTCCAGGACCCCTGTTCGTGAGGCCCTCCACAGCCTTGAGTTGGAGGGGCTCGTCCAGTCTATCCCAAAGGTTGGATATGTGGTCAAACCCATCAGTGAGGAAGAGGTGGAGGAGATCTGCGAGATAAGGGGAGCCATCGAGGGGCTGGCAGCGCGCTGGGCGATGGAGAAGTCCCATCAACGTTTGCTCTCCGAATTAAAAAGAAATATCTCTCTCGCAGAAGAGAAAGTGCGAAGTGGGGATATTAAGTCGTTTGTGGATTTGGATGCCCAATTCCATGAGATCATTTCAAGGCTGAGTGGAAGCAAACGTCTTTTGGAATTCGGTCAGACATTAAGACGACATATGTTGAGATATCGGATCCAGAGCATCTATGTAAAGGACAATGTGTTACGGGCAATACGGGGACATCAGGGGATCCTAAGGGCAATCAAGAAAGGGGACCTAAAAGAGGTCAACCAAGCGATTAAAAAGCACTTGGAGCAATCCAAAAAAGACATCCTAAGATACGCCTTTAAAGAAAGCAAGGATTTGGAGATAAAACATTGAGTGAGGACTTATTCTCTCAATCCTTTAACTCTTTGGAATCCTTGAGACCTTCTAACAGGGTAATATGATCGAAATCAAATTTAGAGGACGGGGTGGGCAGGGAGCGGTTGTTGCCTCTGAGATCTTAGGAAGGGCATTTTTCATGGAGGGGAAGTATCCCCAGTGCTTTTCTCTTTTTGGGGGGGAACGTCGAGGGGCCCCTGTGACCAGCTTTCTCCGAGTGGATGATCAGCCCATCCTTCTGAAATGTCAGATCCGAAATCCTGATCACATCATCCTCTTCGATCTCTCATTAACAAATGAGTTAGAGATTGGCAAAGAACTCAAACCTCATGGGATGATCCTGATCAATACAGAAAGAAAGGTAGACTCTTTCCCTCAACTGAGGAGGTTTAGGATGGGTTTAGTGGACGCCTCTTCGATTGCAAGGGAGATGGGATTGGGTGATATATTTAACATGGCGATGTTAGGAGCCTATATCCGTTTTTTCCCTGGGGTCAAAATGGAGACGTTGATCGAGGCTGTTAAAAAGGAGGTCCCTTCCAAGGGAGAAGAGAACATCCGAGCCCTAAAAGAAGCCTATGAGAGGGTCATAATCTACGAGGCCACGGGTTAGACCGATGAGGAGTCCTATCGAGTTTTCCCAAGAATCTGTCATTCCCATTTCCTATGGGAGCACAGAGGTTTTTGAAACCGGGAGATGGGGTTTTCAGAAACCTTTTATGAGGTTTAAAATTGCTCCCTGCCAGGAGGCCTGCCCTGCAGGAATTGATATTCCTCAATTTCTTTGCTTTTTAAACGAAGGCAAAATAGAAGAGGCTCTTTTAACCCTTCTTAAAGAGAACCCACTGCCAGGGGTCTGTGGAAGAGTCTGCTTTCACCCCTGTGAGGCAAATTGCAATCGGGCACAATTTGATGAATCTGTTTCAATTCAGGCCTTGGAAAGGTATGCCGCTGATTCGATCGCGAATGGAATAGGCCTTAAGCCCACAACCCATATCAACCCCAAGAGGATCGCTGTTGTTGGCGGAGGACCAGCTGGCCTCTCCTGTGCCTATTTTCTCTCGCTTCTTGGACATCAGGTGACGATTTATGAGGCCCAAAAGGAATTAGGAGGCGTGATGCGTTGGGGGATTCCCGAATACCGACTCCCCAAATCCGTATTAAAAAGGGAGATTCAGAGGGTCTTAGAATTTCCAATCGAGATTAAAACAGGAGTGAGGGTTGGGAGGGAGATCTTTTTTGATGAATTAGACTGGTATGATGCGGTCTTTCTTTCCCCAGGGGCAGGGGTCAATCTTCCTCTTCTTATTCGAGGAGAAGACCTTTTAGGAGTTTTAAAAGGAGGGGAATTCTTAAAGAGGATCAATTCAGGGGAGAAGATTTCGGTGGGAAAGAAGGCCATCGTCATCGGAGGAGGGAATACTGCCATGGATGTCGCGCGGTCGGTTTTGAGACTTGGCTCCGAAGTGACGGTAGTTTATCGGAGAACCCAAGACCAGATGCCAGCCCTCTTTGATGAGATTGGTGAGGCGGAGGAGGAAGGGGTTCGATTTGAATTTTTGGCCCAGCCTGTTGAAATCGATTGGGACCGGAGAAAAAGATTGGTGATAAAATTTCAAAGGATGAGGCTTGGAGGAGTAGATCCAAAAGGAAGGCGAAGAGCCATTCCTGTAAGAGGAGACTTCTTTACTTTGAAGGCAGACCTTCTCATTACAGCCATAGGGGAAGGGACGGATCTTGCATGGATCCCCAAGGCATACCTCCAGAAGGGGTTTCTCAATTTTCATCCATCTCCTAAGGTATTTGCAGGGGGGGATGCGATTGACCAACCACGAACCATTGTGAATGCGATTGCCTCTGGGAAGAGCGCAGCGATTTCAATAGATCTCTTTCTTCAAGGGGAATCAAACGAAGAGTTGACTTCAAGAATTGGGGTTGGGAATAAAGGTTCGATTTCCATGGAATCCTATCTCTCATGGAAGGAGCGGGGGCAGTGGCCAGAGCCGAAAGAAGTCCTCTTTTATCCCCAGATCAATACGCTCTATTTTAGCCAGAGCCGAAGGGCTCAAATTCGGAAACGACCGCTTGAAAAGAGGAGAAGAAGTTTTTTGGAGGTGAACCTTGGATTAAAACCCGACCAGGCCCAATTTTCAGCCTCCCGATGTTTCTCTTGCGGGACCTGTAATTATTGTTATAATTGTTATTTCTTTTGTCCTGAGGGAGCGGTGGGGCTTGATCCTGCCCATCGAGTAAGAACGGTTGACTTTCAACATTGTAAGGGATGTGGAACCTGTGTAAAGGCCTGTCCAAGGAGTGTACTGGAGATGAGGGGAGAGTGGTGAAAGATTTCATCACAGGAAATGAGGCAGTGGCTCATGGGGTGAGGTTATGCCGAACTCCTCTGATTGCCGCCTATCCGATTACCCCACAGACAGGGATTTACGAAAAACTCTCGGAGTGGGAAGCCTCTGGTCAGATCAAAGGGATGATGATGAGAACCGAATCTGAACACTCGGCCATGGCCTCCTGTATCTCAGCCTCTCTCACAGGAGTCAGAACCTTTACAGCCACTTCATCCCAGGGGCTTGCCCTGATGCATGAAATGCTCCATTTTGCAGCAGGATGTAGGGTTCCTGTGGTAATGGCCAATGTGAATCGTCTTTTGGCTGGACCTTGGGGATTCTGGGCGGACCAATTGGATAGCCTCTCACAAAGGGATACCGGTTGGATTCAATTTTACTGTGAAAATGGGCAAGAGGCCCTTGATACGGTGATTCAATCCTACAGGATAGCAGAACAGGTTTACCTTCCTGCCATGGTCTGTCTGGAGGCCTTCTTTGTCTCGCACTTCATCGAGCCTGTGGATATTCCTGAACAGGAGAAGGTTGATCTTTTTCTTCCTCCTCTTGACCTCCCTCACAAGTTTGATATCGAGCACCCAGGTTTTTTTGTCCCAGTTGTCCCTTCAGAATTATACCGAAAGTATAAGCATATGGCCCAGGTTTCCATGGATTCGGTCAAAGCGATTGCAACGCAAGTCGATCGAGAGTTTATGAGAATATTTGGAAGAGGGTACGGGATTGTGGAGCCAATCATGCTTGAAGATGCAGAGGTTGTCATTGTCACCGCAGGGTCAATTACCAGCACCGCAAGGGTGGCCATCAAAAGGCTTAAAGAAGAGGGGGGAAAAATCGGCCTCCTTAAGATCCGTCTCTTCAGGCCATTTCCTGTGGAGACAATTCAGGAGGCTCTTAGAGGAAAGAAGAAGATCGCGGTGATTGACCGGAATATCTCCCTTGGTGGGGGAGGAATATTCTGCCAGGAGTTGAGGGCAGCCCTGGTTCATTCTTCAGATCATCCCCTCATCTATAGTTATATCGCAGGAGTGGGAGGGACGGATGTAACTCCAGAGGTAATTGAAAAGATCGCCTTCGATGCCCTCAGACGAAATCAACCTGAGGACTCATCTATCTGGATCCTTGAAGATTGAAATAGGAGACTGATTTATATGGCAATGGTTGAGCCTCAATCCAATCTCCTTAGGCCGGGACACTCTGCCTGTGCAGGTTGCGGATTAGCCATTGGTATGAAATTAGTGTTACAGGCGATGGGTCCAAAGACTATTGCGGTGATTGTTCCTTCCTGTGAGGGAGCCATCGGTGGGGTCTATCCTCATACCGCCTATGGAGTGCCAACCTTTCACTCCGCTTTTGAGATCGCTGCACCCACTGCAGCAGGGATTTCCAATGCCCTTAAGCTCTTGGGAAGGGAGGATATCCAGGTGGTTGCCTTTGCAGGAGATGGGGGAACGTTTGATATAGGGCTTCAATCTCTCTCCGGAGTGGCCAAAAACAATGACGATATCCTCTATGTGTGCCTTGATAATGAAGCCTACATGAACACTGGGATTCAAGTAAGCTCTGCCACTCCTTCCTTTGCCTGGACCGGAACAACTCCTCGGGGAAACCCATCTCGAAAGAAGAATATCATGGAGATTATGGCTGCCCATTACAATCCTTATTCTGCCACGGCCACCATCGGCTTTCCTAAAGACCTCCAGGAAAAAATCGTTAAGTCAAAAAAGATCCGTGGAACCAAATTTATCCACCTCCTTGTTCCTTGCCCAACAGGCTGGAGGACTCCGTCAGATCTTTCCCCTGAACTCTCCATCCTGGCAGTTAAGACCAACGTCTTCCCCCTTTACGAAATTGAAGAAGGAAGGAGGTATATCATCAATTATCAACCCCGGTCTCTTCCTGTTCAGGAATACCTTTTAAAACAGGGAAGGTTCAAACACTTGACCCCTGAGCAAATCCAGCAGATTCAAATGGATGTGGATGAAGAATGGAAGAAGTTGAAGGATAAAGCACGTAAGTCATCCGGAAAAAGGAAAAGGGGAGTTTCATGAAAGGATTCTGGTTTATTTTTGATCGGGTGATCGATTTAATGGCTTTCCTGGCTGGAGGGGTCCTCATTTTCATTACGGGTGCGGTTTGTTATACCATCGGGATGCGATACCTATTTACCAAGACAACCATATGGATCATCCCGATTGCAGAATACAGCCTGTTATGGATCGTTTTTCTTGGCTCCACATGGCTTTTAAGAGAGAAGGGGCATATCACCACTGACATTCTATATGTTCATCTAAAAGAGAAGTTTCAACATTACCTCAGTGGCATTATGTTTCTCATTGGGGGACTGACCTGTGCCTGTCTCCTCTTATTAGGAATCATCCATGTCGGCCAATGTGTCGCAGGGAGGGTTACCGATGTGAGAGCCATTACGGTTCCTAAAACCGCGGTTTTTATTATCATCCCGATTGGGAGCCTGTTTCTTTCCATTCAATTCTTTAGGATGGCCTGGGCCAGCTTGATCAAGATCAGAAAAGGTGGATGATCCGTGGAATGGTGGTTGGTGATCCTATTGCTTTTTGGGGGAATGGTTCTTCTGCTTCTGACCAATCTTCCGATTGCCTTTGCCTTTTTGGTCGTCAATATGGTTGGAGCCTATTTCTTCTTAGGAGGGATGGCAGGACTGATTGGAGTGGTGACAGGAGTATTCAGCTCCATCACCACCTTTACGCTTCTCCCCGTTCCTTTCTTCATCCTGATGGGGGCATTGATCTTCCACTCAGGGCTCGGATTGAATGCGGTCAATGTTCTTGATAAATGGCTTGGAAAGCTTCGGGGCAGGCTTTCGATTTTGACGATCATGATGGGGGTCATCATCGGCGCCTTGAGCGGTTCGACGATTGCCACCTGTGCTCTCCTTGGCACTATCCTCCTGCCGGATATGTTAAAGAGAGGTTATAGTAAAGCGATGAGCCTGGGTCCACTGATGGGAGTAGGAACAGTGGATGCACTGATTCCCCCCAATGCCCTGACCGTGGTGTTGGCCAGTCTTGCCAATATCGATGTGGGACAACTCCTAATGGCAGGGATTGTGCCGGGGTTGATCATGTCAGGACTTTACCTGGTTTATGTAATATTATGGTGCCATATCAAGCCGGAAGAAGCCCCTCTTTACGATGTCCCCCGCATTCCTTTAAAGGAAAAAGTTGTAGATACAGTGAAATATCTATTGCCGCTTAGCCTCATCATCTTTATGGTCATTGGTTTCATCTTTTTGGGGGTTGCCACCCCCACAGAGGCTGCTGCCACAGGAACATTGGGATCGTTTCTATTGGGCCTTATTTACAGACGTCTAAATTGGGTGATTCTAAAACAATCCGTCTATAGCACGCTTAAGGTCACGGTAATGATTTTTATGATTATCATTGTTTCAAACACGTACGGGGAGATATTAGCCTTTACAGGAGCGGCTTCAGGCATGACGAACTTCATTATAAACTTGAAAGTTCCCCCTCTGTTAATCCTCATTGGGATGCTCTTTGTTATCCTCATCTTGGGTTGCTTCATGGAAACCGTGGCGATTATGATGATTACCATCCCTATCTACATGCCGGTCGTTCATGCCTTTGGTTATAACCCCATCTGGTTTGGGGTACTCATGCTGATCGCCCTTGAAACAGGTTTGATTACCCCTCCCTTTGGGGTTACCCTCTTTGTGATGAAAGGGGTTGCTCCTTCGGAGATTACAATGTCTGATATCTGGAGGGCGGTAAGCCCGTATGTTTTCATTGATCTCCTCTGTGCGGGGCTTGTATTAACCATGCCATCTTTGGCAACCTTCGTTCCCGGTCTGATGGGGATGAAGTGATGGAAAGAAAGGAGGGGTGGAGGAAGGAAAATAATCAGGGATGAAGGAATGGAGTAAATTTAAAGAGATTTATAAAAAACAAATAAGGAGGGAAAGATGAAGAAGAGACTCATTTTAATTCTTTTTATGATCTTTTTTGCAGGAACCGTGCTGGTTGCCTATGAAGGGGGCGCTAAAGCACAAACGACGACGCTGAAAGCGGTCACCGCATGGCCGAAGACCGCCAGTGAGTATAAGGCCTTTACCCTATTTACAGACTTGGTTGAACAGATGGTGGCCAAGAAATATCCAGGCACCCTGAAGATCCAATATGTCGGAGGACCGGAAGCGGTTAAAACGATGGATCAGGTTCAGGCCTTACAACGTGGGATGGTGGATATGGTGTTCACCACAACTGCTTATTACTTATCGGTGTTACCCGAAGTGGATTCCCTGAAACTCTCTCATTTTACTCCTTCAGAAGAAAGGAAGTCTGGAGCCTGGGCCTCCCTGAACGACCTTCACGAAAAAATTGGCCTCTATTACCTTGCAAGGCTTGGGTTGGGTATTAAATTCCATTTATACCTCAAGAAGCCCATCAAGAGTGCGGACCTCAAAGGGCTGAACATTCGAGTCTCTCCCATGTATCTACAGGCTATAAAAGGGCTGGGAGGGAACCCTGTGGTCATTCCGCCCACGGAGGTCTATGCCGCGCTCGAAAGGAATGTGGTTGATGGTTACTGTTGGCCATCGGTTGGGATTCGGGATTGGGGCTGGCAAAAGCATACCCAATATGTGGTAGAGCCAGGGTTTTATAATGTTCCCAATCCTCTTCTTGTCAGTTTAAAAGTCTGGAATCAACTTCCATCCAACCTGAGATACCTGCTCACTGAGGCAGCCTTAGAGTCAGAAAAGAAAGCGGTGGCCTTATTTGATGACCTCGCAAAACAGGAAAGACCTCTTCTTCTCAAAGAGGGGATTCAGGTGATTGACCTCCCTCCTGCAGAAAAAGAAAGGTTCCTTACCGTTGCCTATGAAGAAGGTTGGAAGGACATTACCGCAAAAAGTCCCCAGATGGGTCCAAAACTGAGGGAATTGCTTACAAAGAAGAAATAATCTTTAAGGGGTTAGGGGTTAGGATTTAGGGATGAACTAACCCTTAACCCCTCAAGAAAGGAATGACGATGAGAAAAATCTTGTTAGCGTTTTTGGGTTGGATCCTTATCCTAATTATAGGGATCGGGGGAATTGGGGTTGGTTCATCCCAAAGGGTTTTAGAGGTAGAAGGAAAGAGGTTCATCTCACGGAACCCTCCCTTTATGGTAACGCTTCCCTCTGAATTGAAATTAGTTCATTCCTCATCTTTTGAGAATCCCAAGGAAAATTCACTCACTCGGGTCTATCTCTACATGAAAGAGAGGGATAAGAGATTAGAGGAACTACTGATTGTTCAGATTGCAGATAAGACCAACCCCCAGGCAGGCCCCATGAGTGTCCCTCCCTTAAAACCCTATGTAGAAAAGAGGACCTATCTAAAAGACAAGATAAAGAGGGGTGAGTTGGTGGTGGATTATCTGGTTCAATTGATGGCTTGGAATCCTGAGGCCCCTTCGCTTCAACCGATTGTGAAAAAAGGGGTGATGATTCCATCTCATTGGGCCCTCCAGGGGCAATTCCTCTTTAATTACCTTGGAGAGCATGCCGTATTTTTCAGATACTCAAGGGACGTAAACTCCTTTGGATTGAAGGTCTCAGAGGAAGGAAAGCGTTGGGGAAAAGAGCTCATCTCGAAGAATGAGAAGAAGGTTCTTGAAACCTTTAAAAAAAGTTTTATGGAGATGCTCAATTCCATCCAGATAAAGAACCCATCCTGATCCCACCCGGTCTGTAAAGATTTTATCTTGCCATTTTTAATTTTTTTTATTATACTTCGGTCGAAATTTTTAACATTGCGTAATTATTCATAAAATGGTTTATGGCAGAAATTTTTTTGGGCGATCTCTCGCAGGTAAAGCTTTTTGATATTTTTAAACCCTTATTAGAGGGGAAAAAGTCAGGGGTTCTTATCCTGAGGGGGAAAGAAAATGGGGAGATTTATTTAGAGTTGGGGAATATTGTCCATGCCAAGACCCAAAATTCTACTGGGGAATTTGCCTTTTATATTATCATGGGATGGAAATCAGGGAGGATCACTTTTGATCCCGGAGTCCCCCCACCAGAAAGGACAATCTCGCCCCCTACAGAACAATTACTCCTGAATTGGTCCTCCAGAAAGGAGGAATGGGAAAGAATAAAAGAGATGATCGCTTCACCCGATACGGTTTTCCGCCTCTCCTTACAAAAAAATCCAGGGGATAGAAATATCAGTTCAGATCAATGGAATGTCCTGGCTTTGTGTAACGGGGCGAGACCGATTTCTGAAATATCCAAAATCCTTCAGTGGGATCCCTTCAAAACAGCAAAGGTCATCTCTCAGATGGTTCAGGAAGGGCTCTTGGAGAGGGTGGAAGTGGAGAGGGTTTCTAAGAGGAAATTGGTAGGAGAGAATTTTTTTTTAACCCTTGAGATTGAGTTAAAGAAGATAATGGGACCTGTGGCCCCTTTCATTATCGAAGATAAACTTGCAGAATTTGGAGAAAGTCCAAAATCCTTTCCTCTGGATAAGTGGTTAGCCTTCCTCGATGCGATTGGAGAGGAGATTCCCAATGAGGAGAAGAGGAGAGGGTTTCTGAAGTTGATGAAGGAGAGCCTCTTTCCCAAATGAGAGAGGGAGGGTTGGAATAGGAAAATCTTGGGTGGAGAGATCAGATTTGAATTAAGGTTTTAAAAGGAGGACCTTATGGGAAAGAAGAAATGGGGTGTGGGGTTGTTCACTAAATTAATCCTCGGGGTTTTTATCCCAATTCTAATAGCCTTCTTCCTCATCTGGGCCTTGATCTTTTATGGCTTGGATTTTAGAGGCTTTCATATGGAAAGCCTTAAGGCCATTGGAGAGGAAAATCTGAGAGAGATAAGTCGAGTTTCTTCCGAGGAGGCAAAGAGGGCCCTAAATCGATTAGGAGAGAAGTTGATTAAGGAGAAGGCCATCGATGTTGCAGCCCAGATGGAGATTTTCATCAAATCCCATCCCAAAATGAAAAGGGAGGATCTGTTCAAAGACCCTTGGCTTAAATCCATTGCGGTACAGAAGGTGGGAGAAACCGGCTATACCGCTGTCCACGACAATAGAGGGATCAACTACTTCCATGTAAACCCCCAGATTGTCGGGATGGATTTGCATGAGCTTGCTCCTAAACTCCCTGAATTTTGGAAAATCTTGGAAGCCAGCCTGAAAGGGCCAGCCTGGGGTTATTATGATTGGAAAGATGCGGATGGGAAGATTCGACCCAAATATATGTATCTAACCCCCGTCAAAGGGACTGACCTCATTGTGGCCGCTACCACCTATATCGATGAGTTCTCAAAACCCGCAAAGGCCCTTGAAATTAGGATGAAATCCATCGAGTCGAGATATTTAGAAACCTATGAATTGAAAGTTCAAATATTCTATTTAATCATTGGGGTGGTCCTTGTCATTCTTCTGGTCATCATATTCTTTTATTCCCGTTCAATCATCCGTCCGATCCGTCAGCTCTCCGAAGTAGCCGATAAGATCAGTATGGGTGAACTGGACACCCCCATCCAGATTAAAGGGACTGGCGAGATTGGAGTGTTGGTTGAATCCATTGAGAGGATGCAAACCAGCGTCAAAGCAGCGATCGAACGATTGCAAAAGAGGAGATGAAGGGTTTTCTGTTATTGGTTTAAAACCCCAAGGGAGAGGCGATGATATTTCCAAGAGGAGAGATAAGACATCAAAACCTATCGACTGCGTATACCAATCTTTCTGCTCTGATTTCAACCCTTAAACTGGAGGGGTTTAGCGGAATGGTCGAGGTAGAATTTCCCACTCGAAGCGGGGCGATCTTCATGAGGACCGGAGAGATTATCAATGCCGAGATAAAGAGCAAGGATGGAACGAAGAGAACCCTTGGGCAGGAGGCCTTTGAGAGGCTTCTAAGTCTCTCAAACCAAAAAGATGGGACCCTTCATGTCTATCAATTCTTACCCGATCAGGTAACCCTTGTAGCCAAGAACCTTCAGTACGAAATCGTCTTTCAAGGGCTCTCCACAGATTTTACCCGGATGGATCGTCTTTTGATCAAACTGAAAGAAGAGGGCCATAATGGTTTTATGGAGATTCTCACTAAAGAGAATCGTCCCTTAGGAGTTCTTTTCCTTGAAAGGGGAGAGCCCATTGAAATGTTTATCACCCCAGAACGCGGGCCCTCGATTTTTGGTCGAAAGTCGATTCCTACCTTGGTTGAAAACGCCAATAAACAGGGGTTGATCTTTAATGTGTATAGAATCCCAGGAGAAATCCAGAAGAAGGTATTGGAAGGGATTTCCAAGGAAGTTCCCCAAGAACCTCCTAAGGAGGGTTTAAAAGAAGAGGGATTGGCCAGAAAGGAGAGGAAAGACCTGGAGGAAGTCCTCTCTCTTCTCCAGGATCTCCTCCTTAATTTAGAGAGGCTTACGGATGGCCTCACCCATAGGAGGGGAGCATTTCTAAGGGCCTTTAAGAAATCACTGATTGAGCGGTCGGAGGAATTCCCGTTTCTTGACCCTTTTGCAGGGGAATTTGAATATCGGGAAGGGATGGTCCGGTTTAGTGGAGAGGTTGAGTTAAAGAAATTTTGGGAAGGGATCGTCCAATCTTTACAGACGACCCTTTTTAGGCTTGAGGAAGAATTTCCCAAGAATAAGAGGCTTTCGGCTACATTGAAGAAGGGAATTGATACCACCCAGGAGTCTCACCAAGAAATCTTGAAGCGGTACGGATTAGATTTGGCTTGACAAAAAAGGTATGGTTTATATATTTTGGGAAAGGAAGAGAGAGGGAAGGAGTTTCCAATATTAGATTTTTCATTTAAAATTCCCACGAGAAAGGAGGTGGGGAATATAAAAGGTTAGGAGGAACCCCTGTATTCGCTATGGTTCCACAAGAGGGGTTCCATTTTAAGCGGAAGAAGAGTTTTATTTCTAAATTTGGAATTTCTGTAGAGATTATGGGGCAAAGGATGGGATAATTTAAAAATTTGAAAGGAGGGATAATCCATGAGGAAATGGAAGGTTTTAGGGGTAGGATTGGTTTTTTCAATCATCAGTCTCTCGATTATAATATCATCTGCTTATGCTCAGATTAAACTCAATTACTCTATCTTTTTCCCGGCCACCCATAAACATAGCATCTTGGCGACGGAATGGGCGAAAGAAATTGAGAAAAGGACTGGAGGGAAAGTTCAGATCACCATGTATTATGGAGGGACACTGACCCCCGCTGATAAATGTTATGATGGGGTTGTAAAAGGAATTTCTGATATAGGCATGTCAGTTTTGGCTTATACCCGGGGGAAATTTCCATTGACCGAAGTCTCTGACTTACCCTTAGGGATTAAGACAGGGTTGGTGGCCACAAAGGTGATCAATGAATATTTTAAGAAATTCAAACCAAAAGAGTTTGACGAAGTCCAGGTAATGTATCTCCATGGTCATGGACCAGGAATCCTTCATACCAAAAAACCGGTTAATAAATTAGAGGACCTCAAGGGGATGAAGATTCGTTGCACAGGGATGGCAGCGAAGATTGTGGCCGCCCTGGGTGCTACTCCTGTAGCCATGCCGATGGGCGAAACCTATGATGCTTTAAGCAGAGGGGTAGTGGATGGTTCGATGGCTCCTCAAGAGGCTCTTCAAGGATGGAAATGGGGAGAAGTAGTGAAGTATACGATTGAGAACTATGGATCTTCTTACAGTACAGGGTTCTTTGTGGTCATGAACAAGGAGAAGTGGAATTCATTGCCTCCAGAAGTGCAGAAGACGATCGAGAAGATTAATGAAGAATATATTGAGAAGCAGGGAAGGACCTGGGATGAGATCGATAAAGCCGGCAGAGATTACACTATAGCCCGTGGGAACAAGATCATCTCTCTGTCCCCTGAAGAAGACCAGAGATGGGAAAAGATGGTTAGACCCCTTCTTGACGAATATAAGAAGAATATGAAGAGAAAGGGTTTACCTGGAGAAGAGGTGCTTAGTTTCTATCTTCAGACGATATATAAATATCAAAAGTAGAAAATGGGAAGAGGGGAAGGGAAGGTTAACCTCCCTTCCCCTCTTTTATTATCCGAAGTGATAGGAGTTGAAAAAGGAGCAAGGGATGCAGGAGTTCCTCAATCTGATTTTCAGACTCAGTCGATTTCTGAATATCGTGGCAGGAATTACACTGACCTTCATGATGTTTTTTACGGTTTCGGATGTCATTTTAAGGTTTATGAAAAGACCCATTGTCGGAACCTATGAACTGGTTGCCTTCTCAGGGGCGGTAGTAATTGGGTTTTCCCTTCCTTTTACCTCCTGGTTAAGAGGCCACATTTTTGTCGACTTTTTTATCTCAAGATTTTCTCGACCCCTCAGAAACATCTTTCATGTTTTTACACGGGTTCTTGTGATTTGGTTATTTTTGATGATTGGCTGGAATTTATTCCTTTATGGGAGAGACCTTTATAAATCCGGAGAGGTTTCTCTCACCTTGCAAATGCCCTTCTATCCTGTGGCCTATGGGGTGGGAGTCTGTTGCTTCATCCAATGCCTGGTTCTTTTCTGTGATATTTTGAAGATCATTGGGGGGAAGTATGAATGAGGTGTTGATTGGGATCCTCGGGTTAGCGGTGGTTCTGGCTTTATTCCTTACCGGGATTGAGTTAGGATTTGCCATGGCCCTGGTTGGATTTTTAGGGTTTAGCACCATTGTTTCTACGAAGGCAGCCTTAAACCTCCTGGCCAAGGATGTTTTCGATGTCTTCGCCACCTATGGGTTTACGGTTATCCCCCTTTTTATTCTGATGGGTCAGATTGCCTTTAATGCAGGAATCGCCAGGAGGCTATATCATACCTCCTATAAATTTGTCGGACATATTCCAGGAGGGTTGGCCATGGCGACGGTAGGAGGGGCGGCTGCCTTTGGAGCCATTACGGGATCTTCTCCCGCCACAGCAGCCACCTTTGCCAGCGTTGCGGTTCCTGAAATGGACCGATATGGATATGACAAGAAACTTTCAACTGGAATTGTTTCCTCGGTGGGAACCCTTGGAAGTCTCATTCCTCCAAGCGTGACCCTGATTGTTTATGGAATGATTACGGAACAATCGATCGGGAAGCTTTTTTTAGCCGCGGTCCTCCCAGGCTTAATCATCACCCTTTTTTTATTTTTAATTGTCTACGGCTGGTGCAGGATCAATCCAACATTAGGCCCGAAAGGGGAAAGGTCGACCTGGAAAGAGAGAATCATCTCCCTTAAAGACGTGTTCTGGGCCTTAGTTATTTTTCTCGTGGTCATTGGGGGTCTTACTTGGGGGTTCTTCACACCGACCGAGGCAGGAAGTATTGGAACCTTTGCTGTTCTTCTTCTCTCTGCTGCAAAAAAGGACATTGATTTTAAAGGGTTTCTTAAATCAGTTGCTGAGGCCCTCCGAACCGCCTGTATGGTCCTGGTACTCATTGCAGGGTCAACTATTTTTGGTCATTTCCTTGTCGTAACAAAGATCCCTATGCTTGCAGCCGACTGGATCGTAGCACTCCCATACCCTCATATTCTCATCATGATATTCATCTTAATTATTTATGAGATTGGGGGGTCTTTTATCGATGACCTTGCCTTTATGGTGTTGGCTACTCCCATCTTTTTTCCCGTGGTAGTGAAGTTGGGGTACGACCCCATATGGTTCGGAGTCATTCTCCATATTTTTGTTATGATTGGATGTCTCATTCCTCCTGTGGCCATCAATGTATTTGTTGTCAAAAACATCACAAAGATTCCCTTTGGGGTAATTTATCGGGGAGTCGTTCCCTTTTTAGTTGCGCTGATCCTTTGTGCTGCGTTGCTTTTTATATTTCCACAAATTGCCCTTTTTCTTCCCTCCCTATTGATGAGGTAGTTTAAATAGAGGGTTCCAGGTTAAATTCTACTCTGGGTTATCTCCAAAACTTCCGATATTTTTTCTTAGTTTCTTTAGGCCACCATGGGAGTAGATCCGAAGCAACTGAATTGGGAAGTAGGAGAGGAACTTTCTCCTTCTTAGCCTGAGCTTCGATTCCAAAGAGTATGACGGCCTGTCTGAAATAGTTTTTTGTTTTTAATCGTTTAGGGATTATTCCCCGTTGGATCCTCTTTTTCAACTTCTGTTGGGCAATTAAAATTTGATAAATTTCTTCTTTTAAACCTCTTGGAAAAGAGAATGGGGAAAGAAGTTGTTCCAATGCCCAACGAATGGTCTGAGTCCAGTAAGAGTATTTTCTTTGGGTCCGACAAAAGGGTGGTCAAAGGGAATGGATTTTAAGAAAGGGGTTAGAAATAAAGACAGAAGAATGGATTCAGGGACTTCTGTTCCCATTTTGATCAGTGGGGCTGTAAGATCGAAGAGAGATAGAAAGGATTCTCGATTTTTATGGGCGGAGGGATGCCGCTCTCCAAAGACCCTGTGAGATCCGGAAAGAGAGAAAAGAGGAGACCCGTCTGAAGCGTGAGATGGAGAGAAATTTTTGCCTACCCCTCTTTTAACCCTCTTAAAAATTCATCTCGAATTCGAGAAGGAGAGCATTTCTTAATCTCCTCTCGATGTCTGAGGATAGCCTGATAGGTTTGCTCCTCAATCCTAAATCCCATTCGAGCGGCATGGCGAAGGACTCGAATCATCCGGACAGGATCTTGTGTAAACCTCTCCTCTGGATCTCCAATGGTTCGAATGACTTGGGC
>FWPU01003794.1_pt1 | contig 36971 bp, 28 predicted proteins | sample 2228361 | NCBI WGS metagenome assembly FWPU01 (sample SAMEA103939777, study PRJEB20133) | metagenome
CCTTCACACCCCCTTGCCACCGCCTTGCGGTGGCAAGGGGGATAGAGGGCCTGAGTAGTCACGAAGAAAGAACATGGACCGGAGACGAAATCATCTGCTGGCGTGGCCGATGGCTATGGCGGGGCTGCTCTGTGCCTTGCTGATGGCGCTCGCGTTGGCCGGGTGCACTCAGCTGCCCATCCGACGAGTGACGCCGCCTGCTTCGCCGACGGCCGGCATCCTGGAAGATCTGCCCGAAGTCAATGCCTCGCAGGTGATCGCACAGGCCGAGGGCGGTCGGGTGGCGCTGCGCGACGGCGCCGAGATCGCGATCCCGCCGCATGCCCTCTCCGAGACATCGGTTGTGAGCTTGAAGCGCGCTGCTGCCGTCCCGCGCGTGCCGATTCCCCGCAGTCTGATCGGCTGGGCCTATGAGTTCGGCATAGACGGTGGCAGTCTCACGGGCGTGGCGCGCCTGCGGCTGCCGTTGCCCGCCTTCATCACACCAGATGAGTATGACTTAGGGATCTATCGTTGGAACGGCCAGGCATGGGAGCGCCTCCCCGGTCGCCACACCGGTACCGCCCTGGAGTTCGGCACGAACATTCCCGGCGGCCTTTTTGCCGTGCAGGGACAGTGGCGCCAGGCCGATGCCAGCCTGACGTTGAGCGTCATCGGCCAGACTGGCGCTGGCCCGGTCATGCCGGGCAGTCGTTTGGCGGCGGCCGGCCAGTATCGCTATTTTGCCTTGCCAGCATTGCAGAATGGTCTTGTCCCGGCCCGTCTGACCTGGAAACTGGATACCTCGGGCGGCATGGGCCAGATCACTGGCGATGAGGCGCTCGATAAGACGATCGGCGAGACGCCGTTTTGGTTCAAGCCCGACCCCGCTCAGGCTCAAGGTGTGATCGAGTTCTCGCAACCGTTTGACCTGTCGCCGACCATGCTAGATGTACAGCCCGGCGTCACCCGTTTTCTCTACGCCATCCTGACGGTCGAGGACGGCCCGACCCCCACCCGACGGATCAGCAAAGCGATTCAGTACACGCAGATGCTCCCGATCCATGTCGTCGGGACCGAGGTGGTGCGACCTACTCTGGTCAGGGAGCCGCCTGCCGGCTTGCGCTGGCATGTGCGCTTCAACGGCCAGACGATGGCGCAGCGCGCGGCGGTCACGACCACCCTGCCGCTGGCAGAATTCCTGGAGATGGGCGGCCTGGGCAATTACAGCGTCGTTCTGGAAGCGCCGGTGGATGGCAAAGTGGTCGCTGTGAGCAACGAGGTGTGGATCACCCTCACCGTGCCGCAGCCGCCCACGTTCACCCCGACGCCGACGCTGACGGCAGCTGCAGTCTCATCCCCAGACGCGACCCCAGGCCCGCGGGTCATCAGCACGCCTACACCGGGCGACAGGCCGCCGGCCACACCCACGCGGCGCACACCGCCTGGCACGCAAACCGCCACCCCGACACCCGGTCCGGCGGGCACACCGACGCCCACTGCCACCAGCGTGGCGACCCGGCCAGCCTGGGCCAGCCTCTTCTGGGCCGATAAATACAGCCTCGCACCGGGCGAATGCACCGTGCTGCACTGGAACTTCGAAGGGGTCACTGCGGTCTACCTGAATGGTGTGCCGGTCACCGGCGCCGAAGACCGCCAGGAGTGCCCGACGCAGACGACGATCTACACGCTGCGCGTGGTCTCCGGCGTTACCAGCCAGGATTTTCGCCTGTCTATCACTGTACAGAGCACGGCCACCCCGGATGTGCAGTTTACAGCCAACCGTTTCGTGCTTGTCAAGGGGCAATGCACGAACCTGGTCTGGCAGACGAGCGATGTGAGCGCCGTTTACCTGAACGATGCCGGCGTGCCGGGTACGGCCTCGATGGAAGTTTGTCTCCAGACAACCAGCGTTTTCACGCTGCGCGTGGAGCGCACCGGCAGTCCCACGGTCACCAAGAGCCTGACCATCAAGGTGCTGCCGATGGAGGGAATCGTATTGCATTTCTGGGCCGAGCAGTATGCCCTGGAGCTGAACAAGTGCACCACGTTGCACTGGATGGTGTCCGATGTGACAGCGGTCTATCTGATTAAGCCGGAGGGGGAATCTGGCGTAACCGGTTACGGAAGCGAGCAGGTGTGTCCGGTGGCGCGCTCGCAGGTCTACACGCTGCGCGCTGAAGCCTCCAACGACCGGCAGGCCAGCAAGCGGATCATCCTCAACCAATTCGACCCGGCCGCGCCCGGCCTGGCAACCAACGAGGTGATCGCGCAGGGCATCGTCAACAGCGTGAGCAATGTCCTGGATGCCGATCCATTCACTGCCGGCGATCAGCCCGGCTACCGGCTGATCCTGGATGGCATTGCGCCCCTCTTCAAAGGGCCGGGTCCATGCTGTCAGATGGCGCTTAATTTCCTGATGACCCAGGCTCAGGCCGATGAGGCGATGGCCGATGTCGTGGACTGGCCGGTCAACCCCGGCCAGTTCGTTGAGTTTCGCGGGGACTGCACGGCTGACACCTGCGTTTTGCCGGCCAATCGCACCTTCTACTTCAAATTGCGTTCGAATTGACCTACAAGACGGTGCCTCCGCTCTCCCCTGCCAGGGGAGAGCGGGGCCGGGGGTGAATCAGCGGGTTAGTCCGGGATCACAACCTTCGACAGGTCTTCGGCCGACGGCGGATATTTCATCTCGAAGCCGCGCAAAGTCTCCACCAGCACGCGTGCAACAACCAGATTGCGATACCATTTGTGATCGGCCGGCACCACATACCAGGGCGCCCACGGGGTGCTGGTGAGGTTTACCGCGTCCTCGTAGGCGGCCATGTACTCGTCCCAGCGTGCCCGCTCGGCCAGGTCGCCGACCGCGAATTTCCAATGCTTGGTAGGATCGTCTAGCCGGGCCTGCAGACGCCGCTTCTGTTCTTCCTTCGAGATGTGCAGGAAGAATTTCAGGATCGTGACGCCGTTTTCGCTCAGATGTTTCTCGAAGTAATTGATCTGCTCGTACCGCCGACTCCAGACCTCCGGCGGCACCAGGTTATGCACCCGCACCACCAGCACATCCTCGTAGTGCGACCGATTGAAGATGCCGATCATGCGTTTGGGCGGAACGACTTTGTGGACACGCCACAGGTAATCGTGGGCCAGCTCTTCGGGGGTAGGGACCTTGAACGAGGTCACAGTGCAGCCCTGAGGATTGACGCCGCTCATGACGTGGCGGATCAGGCCATCCTTGCCGCCGGTGTCCATGGCCTGGATCACGAGGAGGAGAGCATGTTTGCCTTCCGCGTACAGCAATTCTTGCAAGCGGATCAGCTCTTCGCGGTCGGCTTCGAGCTGTTTCTGGGCGGCTTTCTTGTCTTTGAAGGCGCCGGTGTCGGCCGGATCCACATCTTTCAGGCGGAAGCGTGTGCCCGGCGGGATCAAGTGTCTCTCGTGTAGCGGCAGATCGCCCATTTTTTCTCCTTTCGATGACTTTGCTCTAGAGCGGCGCTGCGCCAGAGGCGGTGCGCGGCTTGTGCGCCGGCCGTGATCGCATCTATATCACATGAGATCGCAGTATGTCAACTGTTTCACATTTCTGTAGGTCAACGGCGATGATCTGTGGTAGAATAGCGGGGCAGATGTTCGTGGCGCGGCTGAACCAGGCATGCCAGGATGTCACGACGCTAGAACGTATCTGGCGAAGAGTGGGCTGTATATCCCCTGCGCCAGGTGGTGGCCCAAGCCGCGTTTCCCATTTCATGCACGAGGAGGAAGTCCTTATGACCCGCATCATCGCTGATACACTCTGCGGCCTGTCGCTGGAGACGGCGCGTCGCCTGGGCATCCCGATGATCTCCCAGGTGATCAACTTCGGCGACGAATCCTTTCGGGAAGGGATAGACATGGATCATGCCGCGTTCATGGCGCGGCTGCGTGCCGGCAAGGAGCTGCCGAAGACCTCTGCGCCCTATCCGGGCGATTTCCTGGCGGTGTTCGACGAGATCGCGCGCACAGGCGAGAGCATGGTCTGCATCCATCCATCGGCCGAGGTGAGCGGCACCGTGCGCTCGGCCCTCACCGCGCGGGAGTCTCTGCCCGATGCCGACATTCGCGTCATTGATACGCGCACCATTGCCGGGCCGCTGGCGAGCATTGTCCTGGCAGCCGACCAGTTGGCGAAGACAGGCGCCGGTGCGGATGAGGTCGAGGCATTGGTGCGCCGGATGATGCCGCGCGCGCGCATCTACTTTCTGGTGGACACATTGGAATTCCTCCGCCGCGGCGGACGCATCGGCGGCGCCGCGGCCCTGGTGGGCAGTGTGCTGCAGATCAAACCGATCCTGACCTTCGCCAACGGCCGCGTCGAGCCGTTTGAGAAGGAGCGCACCAAGAAACGCGCGCTGGTACGGCTGCGCGAGCTGGTGCGCACCGAGGCCGCGCGTGGGGAAGAGGCGCACATCACCGTCATGCACACCGCTGTGCCCGAAGAGGCTGCCGAGCTTGCTGCCGATCTCAAGGCCGACCTGGGCCTGAGCGACGTGATGATCATGGACCTGGTGCCGGCGATCGTCACCCATGCCGGGCCGGGCGCACTGGCCGTCGGCTTCTTTACACCGGCGGATAAAGCCGGTGCCGGCCTCTGACCGTGACCCAGTTCTATGTTTGAGGCGACCATGTCATTGCAGATCATCCCGGTCAACACCGATTCGCGGCGCGATGTCCATCGTTTCGTCGAGCTCCCTTTTCGTCTGTATCGCGACTGCCCCGTCTGGGTGCCGCCGCTGGTGGACGATGTCAGGCTGATGCTGAATCGGCGCAAATATCCGTTCTACGAACACTCCGACGCCGCATTCTTTCTGGCCGAGCGCGCTGGCCGGACGGTGGGGCGCATCGCAGTGCTCGATAACCGGCATTACAACGCGCACTGGAAGAGCCGTACCGCTTTCTTCTATCTCTTCGACGCCGAGGATGACGTCGAGGCGGCGCAGGCTCTCTTCGCCGCGGCCGAAGCCTGGGCTGTGGGTCGCGGCCTGACCAAAATGGTAGGCGCCAAAGGCTTTCTGCAGGGCGATGGCCTGGGTGTGCTGGTGGACGGCTTCGAGCATCATCCGGCCGTGGGCATCCCGTACAATCATCCCTACTACGGCCGGCTGATCGAAGCGGCCGGCTATCGTCGTCAGCGCGATTTCTACTCGGCCTACCTGTCGGGCGAAACGAGGTTGCCTGAACGGATTATGCGGATCGCCGAGAAGATGATGGCGCATCGCGGCTTCACCATCAAGGCATTTGCCAGCAAACGCGAGCTGCGGGCATGGGTCCCGCGCATTGTCCAGGTCTATAACGACACGTTCGTCGAGAACTGGGAGTTCAATCCGGTCACCGAAGCAGAAGCCAGGGTGATCGGCGAGCGGTTGCTGGCCATCGCTGATCCGAAGTTGATCAAGCTGGTGATGAAGGGGGACGAAATCGCCGGTTTTCTGTTCGGTTTTCCGGACATTTCGGAGGGCATTCGCCGCGCGCGCGGTCGCATCTGGCCACTTGGCTGGTTCTGGCTGTTGCGCGAGTTCCGGCGCACGCGCTGGCTAAATCTGAACGGCGCCGGCATCCTGCCGGCCTATCGCGGCCTGGGGGTTAATGCTATCCTGTATGCAGAGATGGCCAGGACCATCCAGCAGGGCCAGTTCGAACACGCCGATATCGTCCAGATCGAGGAGCACGTGTTGACTCTGGCCGACACGCGCACGATGGGCGGCCGGATCTACAAAACACATCGCATCTACGAGAAGGATCTGGCTGCAGGCTGAGCATCTGGGGGCGGCTCTGGTTCGGTGAGGGGTGCCCACTCTGCCTGGCGGCGCAGCGCGTCGATTGCGGCCTGCTGCGCTGCGGCTTGTTTGCTGTGGCCCTGGCCCACGCCCCAGACCGCATTGCCCAGGTGCACTTCGACGGTGAAACGCTTGGCGTGATCCGGCCCCTCGGCCTTCACCGTCCGGTAGCGGGGTGTGACGCCGAGCAGGCCCTGGGCCAGCTCCTGCAAGCGGCTCTTGGGGTCTTTGTCCAGTACTTCGGCCTGTGCAGCGGCCAGCTCGGCCTCCATCCGGGGCATCACGAAGCTGGCCACCCCAGTCAGGCCCTGGTCGAGATAGAGCGCGCCGATCAGCGCCTCGAATGCGGCGCACAGGAGCGGCGGCCGCTGCCGGCCGCCGCTATCGGCTTCGCCGTGGCCCATCAGCAGCGCCTCGCCCAGGCCGAGCTGTCTGGCCAGCCGCGCCAGCGTTTCCCGGCGCACCAGTGCCGCACGCAGGCCCGTCAACTCTCCCTCGCGCGCCTGAGGGAAACGACGGTACAGCGAATCGGCCAGCAGAAAGTCGAGCACTGCATCGCCCAGGTATTCCAGACGCTCGTTGTCTCCCCAATCTGCTTCGGGGTGTTCGTTGAGATAGGAACGATGTGTCAGGGCCTCGCGCAGCAGGTTCAGATCACGAAAGACCAATTCGTTGCGCTCCGCAAATGTGGCCACCATCGTCAGCTCGTCCACTCACAAAGGCTCCTCGCTCCCAGGTTGCAGCGCCGGTCGCAGCGCTCATCATCCGAGTATAGCACACCCTGGTCGCTTTGTCATTCATGGTGCCTGGTGTATAATGAGGGTGATCGCGCTTCAGGCCCCAGACAGAATCGGTCTGGGGCTTTTGGCGCAATGCGATAGATGCAGGCGTGTGGGGCGTTTTGCCCCATGAGGATGGGGATGTGTTTGGCATTTTCCGCAAAAATCCGGAACAACAGGCTCAGGATCGGGCGAAGATCGAGGCCGGCCTGGCGAAGACGCGCCAGGGGTTTCTGGGCCGCATCGGTGCTCTGTTTCAGGCCAGCGAGATCACGGAGGATACCTGGACCGAGCTCGAAGAGCTGCTGATTCAGGCCGATGTGGGGGTGAACACGGCGCTCAAGCTGGTAGAGCGGACGCGGGCGCGCGTCAGGCGGGAGAACCTGAAGCGCATGGCCGATCTGCGCGCGGCGCTCAAAGCCGAAATGGTCGCGCTGCTGTCCAATTCGCCGTTCACCACCCTCGACGAGCCGCGGCTGCTCACGGTCGTCCTGATCGTCGGGGTGAACGGATCGGGCAAAACCACGAGCATTGCCAAGTTGGCCAGGTACTATCGCGAGCGCGGTCGCAAGGTGGTGCTGGCAGCGGGCGACACCTTCCGAGCCGCCGCGATTGATCAGCTCAAGATCTGGGGCGAGCGGGTCGGGGTCGAGGTCATCGCGCAGGCGCCCGGCGCCGATCCCGGCGCGGTCGTCTACGACGCCATTCGTGCCTGTCAGGAGAGCCGCAAGGCCGATATGCTGATCGTTGACACGGCCGGCCGGTTGCACACCAAATTCAACCTGATGAAGGAGCTGGAGAAGGTGCGCTCGGTATGCGCCCGTCAGGTGCACAATGCGCCGCACGAGACGTTGCTGGTGCTCGACGCCACCACGGGCCAGAACGCCATCAGCCAGGCAAAGCATTTCAAGGACTCTGTCCAGGTCACCGGCATCATCCTCACCAAGCTGGACGGCACCGCCAAAGGCGGCATCGTCTTCGCCATCGAGCAGGAGCTCGGCTTACCCGTCCGTTTCGTCGGCACCGGCGAGAAGCCGGACGACTTCGCCGAGTTCGACCCGATCGCCTTTGTGGACGGCATTTTCGCGTGAAGTGTGGCGAGAGCACACGACAAAACATCAAGAAAGGGAGAGACGTACATGACGGAAGAGATTCAGGAGCAGTTGCGCTCACTGGCAGAGCAGATCGAGACGATGCGGAGGCGTCTTTGACATAGCGGGCAAGAAGGCAGAGGTTGCCCGTCTGGAGGCCGAATCGGCCAAACCGGAGATCTGGAACGATCCCGAGCAGGCCAGGGCGATCATGCGTGACCTGGCCATCCTGCGCGAACAGGTAGAGACCTGGGACAAATTGACTGCAGACGTCGCCGATGCATTGGCGTTGCTGGAGTTGGCCGTCGAAGCCGATGATGCTGGGGTCATCGCTGAAGTGGCTGCCGAAGCCGAAGCGCTCTCCCAACGTTACCAGGCGCTGGAATTTCAGCTCGCGCTGGGCGGGCCGTATGACAAGAACGCAGCCATCCTCTCCATCCATGCCGGCGCCGGTGGCACCGAGGCTCAGGATTGGGCGCAGATGTTGCTGCGCATGTACCTGCGCTGGGCCGAGCGCCGCGGCTATCAGACCGAGATCACCGATCAGCTCGAAGGCGAGGAGGCCGGCATCAAAACAGCCACCGTCGAGATCACCGGGCCCTACGCCTACGGTTATCTCAAAGCCGAGCGCGGCGTCCATCGCCTGGTGCGCATCAGCCCGTTCGACGCGGCGGCCCGGCGCCACACCTCGTTCGCCCTGGTCGAGGTCCTGCCGGTCCTGGACGAGGATATCGCGGTCGAGATCCGACCGGAAGACATCAAGATGGACGTCTATCGTTCGGGCGGCGCGGGCGGCCAGCACATGCAGAAGAACTCGACTGCTGTGCGCCTGACCCATCTGCCCACCGGCATCGTCGTCACCTGTCAGAACGAACGCAGCCAGCTGCAGAATCGGGAGTCGGCCATGAAGGTGCTGCGCGGCAAGCTGTTCGACATCGAGTTGCAGAAACGGGAAGAAGAAGAGGCGCGGCTGAAGGGCAAGCACGTCGAAGCGGGCTGGGGCAATCAGATCCGTTCCTATGTGCTGCAGCCGTACCAGATGGTCAAAGACCTGCGCACCAATGTCGAGACCGGTAATACGGCTGCTGTGCTCGACGGCGAAATTGACCTTTTCATCGAGGCCTGGCTCAAACAACAGGTGGGCGGCAATGGCCGCGGCGGATGACAGCACGCCACGGCCCCGGTCAGTTCAGCGGGAACGGCGACGGGGAGATGCGTTTTCTCAAAACCCTTCAGCTACACGGCTATAAGACCTTCGCGTCGAAGACCGAATTCGTCTTCGATGCTGGCATCACCGCCATCGTCGGCCCGAACGGCAGCGGTAAGTCGAACATCGCCGATGGTCTGCGTTGGGTGCTGGGCGAGCAGAGCTACAGTGCGCTGCGCGGCAAGCGCACCGAGGACATGATCTTCTCCGGCTCTGAACACCGTGCCCGGCTCGGCATGGCGCACGTCTCGTTGACCTTCGACAACAGCACAGGCTGGCTGCCCATCGCCTTCAGCGAGGTCGAGATCGCGCGGCGGGCCTACCGTTCGGGGGAAAACGAGTATTTCCTGAACGGCAATCGCGTGCGGTTGCGCGACATCACCGAGCTGTTGGGCAGCTCCGGCTTGAGCGAGCGCACCTACAGCATCATCGGCCAGGGGCTGATTGATCAGGCGCTGTCGCAGCGCCCTGAAGAGCGGCGCAAGCTTTTCGAGGAAGCGGCGGGCATTACCGTTCACCAGGCCAAACGCGAGCAGGCGCGTCAGAAGCTGGAGGAGGCGCGCGCCAACCTGACCCGGGCGCGCGACATCATCAGCGAGCTCGCCCCGCGGCTGCGTTATCTGAAGGGGCAGGCGCGCCGTGCCCAGGAATACCAGCAGATCCGGACCGACCTCGATGCCCAGCTGCGCATTTGGTATGGCTATCGGTGGCGACAGGGAGTTGTGGCGCTGGCCGCCGCGCGGCAGGCATTGGCAGAGCACAACCGCGTTGTGGACGAACAGAGCCGCGCGCTCGACGCGTTGCTGGAACAGACGGCCGGTCGCCAGGCCGAGCGGGCCGCGCTGCGCGATCACCTGAGCGAATGGCATCGCGCCAGCAGCCAATTGCACCGTCAGGCTGAGGCCATTCAGCGCAACCTGGCCGTGCGCACCGAGCAGATCCGCCTTTGGAGTCAACAATGCGCCGGGCTCGAGGAGGAGATCGTCCACCTGCGTGCCGGATTGGAGGACGGTGCCGAACGACTGCGCAGCGCTGAAGACGCGTTGGCTGCTGCTCAGGCCGAACATGAGGCCCACGCCGGCCGGGTGAACGCGCTCAAACAGCAGCTCGATGCCCTGGAACGCCAGCGTCAGGCTCAGGCTCAGGCACTCGCGCAGGCTCAGGACGCCGCCCTGGCCCTGCGCACGCGTCTTGCCGAGCGTCGCTCCCGGCTGGCCCAGCTGGCCGAGCATCGCACCGAACTGACGCGCACTGAGGCTGACCAGGCGCAGGCGCTGCAAGCTGCGCAGACCACCCTGGCCGACCTGGAACGGCAGTTGGCCGTGCTGGCCGATGAGATTGGCACGGCCGAGGCGAACCTGGCCGCACTGGAGCCGTCGCGTCAGGCCCAGGCGCAGGCCCTGGCGCAGGCACAGGAGGCCGAACGTGCGGCCGCCGATCAGTTGAGCACCGCGCAGCGCCTTCTGGCGCGGCTGCGCGATCAGCAGGAACTCCTCGAACGGTTGCGGGATGAAGGTGCCGGCCTGAATGCCGGCGCGCGGGCCGTGTTGGCCGCAGCCCGTAGCGGTCGCGAGACCGAGCGCAACCCTCAGGCCGCATCGCGAGATCGCCGTCCCGGCCAGTCGCCGTCTCGCGGCCCGATCCCGCCGCTGACCGGCATCGTCGGCGCGCTCGGCGAGTTGATCGAAGTGCCCCCGGAGCTCGACCGCGCGCTGGAAGCGGCGCTCGGCAGCCGCATGCAGGATATCGTCGTCCGCACCTGGGAAGATGCCGAGGCCGCCGTCGCGTTCCTCAAACAGACGCAGGCCGGTCGGGCTACTTTCCTGCCGCTGGACAGCCTGCGGCCAGGCCGCGCTGTGGAGACCCCCGCCGGCCCCGGCGTGTTAGGCCTGGCCAGCGAACTCGTCCGTTTCGACCCGACCATCCGGCCTGCTGTGGAACTGGCGCTCAATCACGTCATCATCGTGCGTGACCTGCCCACGGCGCGCCGGCTGTTGCGAGGCGACAGCCGCGCCACCCTGGTCACCATCGAAGGCGACATCGTGCGGCCTGGCGGCAGCGTGACCGGCGGCAGCGATGCCCGGGCGCGCGACAGCGGCCTGCTGGCGCGTGCCCGCACCTTGCGCGAGCTGCCGGCGCAGATCGCCGCTCAGGCTCGCCAGGTGGCCGATCACGAGGCTGCGGTCGCCGCGGCGCGGCAGGCGCAGGAAGCCGCGCGTGCCCGCCTCAACGAGCTGGCCGGCCGCCGCGAGGCGCTCAACACGGGCCTGCAGAAACTGGCCGGCGAGCGCAACCGCCTGTCGCTGGCTGCCGACCGCGCTCGTCAGACCGTCGCGTGGCACCAGGAACGCCTGGCCCAGGCACGCAAGGAGCTTGCCGGCCTGAACCAGCTCGAAGCAACTCTGCACGGGGAGATCAACCGCCTGAACGATGAGTTGAGCGGGCAGGAGGCAGCCGTCGAAGCGGCGCGGCGCGCGCTGGCCGAACTGGATACGACGTCCCTGCTGAATGATCTGGCGCGTCTGCGCGCCGAGGCGGCCGTGAGCGCCGGCCAATTGCAGAGCCAACAGGCGCGCGTCGCCGAGATGCAGGCATTGCAGCAGGAGCGGCTCGCCGAACTGGCCGCCAAAGAGGCGCGGCTGCGCGATCTGGTCGCCCAGCAGGAGCAGGCCGGCCAGGATGTGCGTGAGCAGGGCAAGCAGGCCCAGGCGCTCGCGGCCGAACTCGCTGCCTTTTCGGCGCGCATTGACCCGGCCGAGGCGCGCCTGGCCCGCCTCGAAGAAGAGCAGCGCGCGGCAGAGGCGCAAGAACACAGCTTGCGCGAACAGTTGCGCCAGGCCCAGATGCGCCAGAGCCAGGCCGAACTGACCGTCCAGCGCCGTCAGGACGAGCTAACCCACCTGCGCGCCGAAATCGAAAAGGAACTCGGCCTGGTCGCCTTTGAGGACGCCGAGGCGCCCTCGGATCAACCGCCGTTGCCGCTCGATGAAATGGTGACCCGACTGCCGACCGTCACTGAACTGCCCGATGGGCTCGAGGAGGCGGTGCGCCAGCTGCGCGCCCAGCTCAGCCGGCTGGGCCCGGTCAACCTGGAGGCGCTCGCCGAGTATGCCGAGGTCGAGGCTCGCCACAACTTTCTCGTCTCCCAGGCGGCCGACCTGGAGAAGGCGGTCGCCGATCTGGAACAGGTGATCGCAGAGTTGGACGGGGTGATGCAGCGGGAGTTTTTGAGCACGTTCAAGGCCGTGGCGGCCCAGTTCCGCGAGGAGTTCACCAATCTGTTCGGCGGCGGCTCGGCCCGGCTCGTGCTGACCGACCCCGATGACCCCAGCACGACCGGCGTCGAGATCATCGCCCGGCCGCCCGGCAAGCGCGAGCAGAGCCTGGCGTTGCTCTCGGGCGGCGAGCGCGCGCTGACCGCTGCTGCGCTGATCTTCAGCATCCTCAAAGCACGGCCCACACCTTTCTGTGTGCTCGATGAGGTGGACGCCGCGCTCGATGAGGCCAACATCGGCCGCTTCCGCGATGCATTGCGCAGCCTGGCCAGGCAGACGCAATTCATCCTGATCACCCACAATCGCGGCACCATCGAGGTGGCCGACACGATCTACGGTGTCTCCATGGGTGCAGACAACACATCGCAGGTGCTCTCGCTCAAGCTGAACGGCCACGAAGTTGTCCCGGCGACGCCTGGCGAGATCGGTTGAACGATGAGCCGGCGCGTGCTCCTTTATCTCAAGGCGTTGGCGACCGTCGCGCTGTGGGGGGCCAGCTTTCCCCTGACTAAAGCGGCGCTTGCCTGGGCTGGGCCGACTGCCATCGCGCTGCTGCGCTGGCTCATCTCGGCGATCGTGCTGTTCCTCTGGCTGGCGCGCCGCGAGCGGCTCGATCAGGCGCTGGCGCTGCTGCGCACCGACGGTGGTCGCGTGTTGTGGGTGGCGCTGACCGGCATCACGCTCTTCTATTTTCTGGAGAATATGGCGCTTCAGTACACCACCGCCACCAACGCGGGCGTGCTGGCCAATCTCACCTCCGTCTTCATCGTGCTCATTGCGGCGCTGTGGCTGCGGGAACGGCTGACCGCGCTGGAATGGGCTGCCCTGGGAATCGCTTTCATGGGCGCGGCCCTGGTGAGCCAGGGTGCCGGCCACCTGACGCTGGCGGGCGCCGGACTCTGGGGCGACTTCCTGATGGTGGTGGCGACCCTGTTCGCGGCGATTTACAGCATCGGAGGCAAGCAGCTGGTGGCCGTGCATCGGGCCGATGTGGTGCTGGCCGATGTGGCGCTGATCGGTGCGCTCATGTTGGTGCCGCTGGCGGCGTGGGAGGCAGGCGGCCTGCATGCGCTGGCCGGACTGTTGCATCTGCCGGCATCGGCCTGGGTCGCGGTGACGCTGCTCGGTCTCGGTGCGGGCGCGCTCGCCAACATTTGGTGGCTGGAGATCTTAGACGCCACGACTGCATCCCGTGCCAGCATGACCCTGTTTTTGATCCCGGTGATTTCGACCGCGTTGGCTGTGATCGTATTGGGTGAGCCGCTCACCCTGCTGGTTGTGGGCGGCGGTGGGCTGGTGCTGGCGGGTGTGGCGCTGGTCGAGCGCGACCGCAGCCGCAACGGCCGGCGCCGGACCGCACGGCACCAACCACAGCTCGAGCGCGGTGAAGTTGCGGAAGGTGAATGGTGACCGAACTTCAGGACCCGATCGAGGTTTACCGGCAGGCGCTGGCGAACGCACCGGTTCCCACCGAAAATCATCCGCCTGTCATCGAGCGCGCCGAGGTATGGCCCTATCCCGATTTGCGGCGCCTGTGGGTGCGCGTCCAGACCAGCCCCTTCGCCGCGTTCCCGAATCTGACATTCACTGTCACCGATCCCGACGACCAGATCGTTTGTGTGATGTTCATGGTCGAGATCCGGGAAGCGTACCAGTCGGTCACGTTGCATCTGCGGCAGGAGCCCCGGCCGGGCGCCATGTATCGGTTGGCGATCGACCTGGAGCGTGCAGAAGCTCTCCTCGACCGTCGTTTGATCGAATTCCCCCTCGTTTTCCGCCAGCCCGAAGAAGCGCCTGCCGGATGACCCGGCGGGCTTTGCCCAGGGCTTGCGTTCACTCGGCAGAGGGCGTTCCCCAGCCGCCACCTCCCGGCGTGGCGATGCCGATGCGTTCGCCCGCGGTTGCCACGAACGTTGTTTTCCCCGGCAGGGGCGACGACCGCCAGGGCGACGACGAGGGCGACCACGAGGGCGACGACGAGGGCGACCACGAGGGCGACGACGAGGGCGACGGCGAGGGCGACCACAGAGGGTCGCCCGTACGCGGGGCTGCCAGGCGCCAGTTCTGGCCTACGGCGCCGGCGGTGCCGCCGGCCAGGCCGTAGGGCGCGTGGCGTCGTCGCTCCGAGATGATGGTGACGGTGGCGTCGGCCAGCAGCTCGACCTCTCGGTAGAGGCCGTCGCCCCCGCGGTGGATGCCCATGCCGCCTGAGCCGCGGCGCAACTCGTAGCGTGTGACGCGCAGCGGGTAGGCGTATTCCAATGCCTCGGCAGGCGTGTTGAGAGTATTCGTCATGTGGACGTGGACGCCCGAGAGGCCATCTGCATCCGGTGCCGCGCCCATGCCGCCGCCGATCGTCTCGTAGTAGGCGAAACGTTCCCCGGTGCGGGGATCCATCCCGCCGATCAGCAAGTTGTTCATGGTGCCCTGGGACGCGGCCGGCACCAGTTCAGGCAGTGCCTGCGCGAACGCGCCGAGCAGCACATCCACGATGCGCTGCGAGGTTTCGACGTTGCCGGCCGCCACCGCGCGCGGAAAACGCGCGTTCACCAGCGTCCCTTCGGGCAAGATGACGCGCACCGGCCGGAAGATGCCCGCATTGGTCGGCGTGCTGTCATCGGTATCTCCTGCATCGCCTTGCGAAAGCAGGGCCAGCAGGCACCGCACTACGTAGAACACTGCCGATAGGGTCACCGATCGCACGGCATTGACGCAGCCCGGTGTTTCGGGTGCCGTGTCCGTGAAGTCTATCCACAGCTGGCCTGCGCGTGCCTCTACCGTGACGGTGATGCGCAGGTCCTGGTTCGCGCAGCCATCGTCGTCCAGGTAGTCGCTGAAGCTGAAGCGTCCTGCCGGCATCCTGCGGATCAGGGCGGCCGTGAGTTGCTCGCCATACCGGCACAGATAGCCCATGTAGTCGGCCAGCACGTCGGCGCCACAGCGATCGGCCAGCTCGCGCAGCCGACGCTCGCCGATGCGTTGCCCCGCGATCTGCGCGGCCAGGTCGCCACGGCGTTCTGTCGGTGTGCGGCTGTTGCGCGTGATCAGGTCGAGCACGCCTTCGTCCAGCCGGCCGGCGCTTTGCAACCGCACCGGCGGGATGATCAGCCCTTCCTGGTAGAGCTCGGTGGCGAGCGGCATGGAGCCGGGCGCCATGCCGCCGACATCCGCGTGGTGGGCACGGCTGGCCACATAGCCGAGCAGCGTGTCTGTGTCTGTATACACCGGCGACACCATTGTGATGTCCGGCAGGTGCGAGCCGCCGAAGTATGGGTCGTTCAGTACCACGATGTCGCCTGCGTGCAGACGGCCGAAGCGCTCCAGCGCAGCCGCTACCGACAGCGGCATGGCGCCCAGGTGCACGGGGATATGGCTGGCCTGCGCGATGAGCTGGCCGGCGGGGTCGAAGACCGCGCAGGAGAAATCGCGGCGTTCTTTGATGTTCGGCGAATAGGCCGTGCGTCCCAGAGTGGCACCCATTTCCTCCGCCACGGCCGAAAGCAGGCTCTTCATGATTTCCAGCAGAACGGGATCATAGTTCATGGCATAGCTCACGCACGTTGTTGCGAACTCTTTGGCTGTGGCCGCTTTTCAGTTGTGGTGTGGCCGGCAGAGCAGATTCAGCCACGGGTCCACTTGCGCGCGCCAGCCGGGAATCAGCACCGTCGTCGCGTCCTCTTGCACGACGAGGGCAGGCCCCTCCAGGATGTGGCCGGGGGCCAGCAGGCTTCGCGCATAGACCGGCGCGGCCAGCCAGGCGCCTCCGACTGCCAGCCGCGTTTCGTCCACCAGGGCCGGTCGTGGATCGGACGAGACGGCGGATGCCGGTCGGGGAAAGTTCGGCTTGGGCCGTAGGCCGGTGGCCGTCACGCGCACGGTGACCAGTTCGACAGGCGCTTCAGGCCGGGCATAGCCGTAGCGTCGCTCGTGGGCCTGGTGGAAGCGTTGTGCCGCTGCGGTCGGGTCGCATCTCTCCATCGGCACAGTCAGCTCGAATGATTGGCCGCGATAGCGCAGGTCGAGTGCCCAGGTGAGCCGGAGCGCGTCTTGGGCAACGCCTTCGGCCAGCGTTGCGGCGCGGGCATCGGCCAGTAGAAGCGCCAGCGCTTGTTCCAGCGCGTGGGGCGTTGTATCGGCCAGCGGCCACATCAGCGTGCGCGAACGGTCCACGATGAAGTCGGCCAATGCCAGGCCCAGTGCGGAGAGGACGCCCGGCGTGCGTGGGATGAGCACCTGGCCGATGCGGAGTGCTTCGGCCAGGTCGAGCGCGTGCATCGGGCCAGCGCCACCGAACGGGACGAGGGTGAATTGCCGGGGATCGAAGCCGCGCTCGATGGAGATGACCCGGATGGCCTGTTCCATGTGGGCGTTTGCCACGCGGATTACTCCTTCGGCGAGCGCAATGGGGGTCAGGCCCAGCATCGTGGCCAGGGCGGCTGCGGCCTGCTCGGCAGCCACGACGTCAAGCGTCATGCGGCCGGCCAGGAAGTGTCGGGGATGCAACCGACCTAACAGCAGATTGGCGTCGGTCACGGTGAAATGGCGTCCACCGCGGCCATAGCAGGCCGGACCAGGTTCACTGCCGGCACTCTGCGGGCCCACGCGCAGCGCGCCGGCCGCATCGGCCCAGGCAATCGAGCCACCACCGGCACCCACGGTGTGGATGTCAATCATCGGCACGCGTACCGGCCAGTCTGCGATGCTTCCTTCGGCAGTGCGGCGGATCTGACCGTCGGCCAGTGACACGTCGGTGGAGGTGCCGCCCATGTCGAAGGTGATGATGCGTTCGTGCCCGGCGAGAGCCGCAACATGGAATGCGCCGGTCGCGCCGCCGGCCGGCCCCGAGAGCAGCGTGCGCACCGCCTCGCGCCGTGCGGCCGTCGCGCTCAAAATCCCGCCCGAAGATTGCATGATCCAGAGCCGATGCCGTCCGGTTTCCGGGCTCTCTCCTCCGGTCTCCATCTTCCGTATCCCGGCCTCCAACGCGTCCAGATAGCGCGCCATCAGCGGCGAGACATAGGCGTTGAGGACGGTGGTCGAGGCGCGCTCGAACTCGCGGAATTCCGGCAGAATTTCGGAAGAGAGGGAGACCGTCAGCCCGTGGGCCGCGGCCAGGCGTTTGATGGCCTGTTCATGGGCTGGATTGGCAAAGGAGAAGAGCAGGCAAACCGCCAGCGCCTCAGCGCCTGCGGCTCCGATCTGATCGAGAGTGGCTTCGGTCGCGCTTTCGTCCAGCGGAAGCAACACACTTCCGTCCGGCGCGATGCGTTCCGGGACCTCGAAGCGCAGCGCATCGGGCACAGGCGTCCAGCGCGGGGGAAACGAGAGCTGATAGAGACCGGGGCGGGTCTGGCGGCCGATGGCAAGCAGGTCGCGAAAGCCCTGGGTAGTGATCAAGGCGACGCGGGCGCCGGTGTGTTCCAGGACGGCATTGGTGGCGACGGTGGTGCCGTGTGCGATGATCGAGGTGGGTGCGATGCCCAACACCGCGAGCCCTTCCAGCAAGGCGCGCGCAGGATCGTCGCGCGTGGAGAGTAGCTTGTAGATGCGGAGTCCATGGCCGTCGAAATAGACGAAATCGGTGAAGGTTCCGCCGATATCCACACCGACGACAGGAGGATGGTGAGCGAGCATAATGGCAGCCTCGTGCATGATTTGCGGGGAGGCAGTGTAGCATTATTCCTCGTTGCGGGCCAAATCATGGGGATCCAGCGCATGGCTCGCCCCCGGCGGGCAGAGTTGGTGCCCGACGCGTTTTGTGCTAGATTTGGGGGAGAGGGGGGGACACCTTCGGACTTCGCCCCGCCCCAGCCAGGGGCGGGGCTGGGGGTCAGACGCCGCAGACTGCAAAATCTAGCCTGACGAGGCAATGGGGGCACGATATGGGCCAGGAGGTTAACATGGGCAAGAAAGTAATCGGTCCTCATGAAGACCTGACCTATCGCATCATCGGTGCGGCATTGGCAGTGCACAGCCGGCTTGGGCCAGGGCATAAGGAGGAAGTTTCTCAGCGTGCTCTCGAGGCACAGAGCATTGAAGCGGGCCTTGCTTTCGAGGCCCAGAAAATGCTGGAGGTGTACGATAATGGGGTGCTTGTGGGCTATTACATCCCTGATTTCATTTATGAAGGCAAGGTCATTGTCGAGATCAAGGCATTCTCTTTTCTGGCATCCCGATATCGGGGCCAGGTTGTCACCTATCTCAACCACACCGGCCTTCAGGTCGGTCACCTGATCAACTTCGGCGAGCGTCGCCTGCGCGTGCGTCGCGTCTTTCCGTCAGTGCAAGCCGCAAAGTACCCAGTACAATACGAGTGGCTCTTCATTCCCGACTGGCTTCGCGCCGAACGGGCAGCGCAGCCCCCCGGTTTTTCCGTGCCCTCCGTGTCGCGCGCCACGACCTCCCCGCCGGCCTCCTCCGTGTCGCGCGCCTCGACCTCCCCGCCGGCCTCCTCCGTGTCGCGCGCCTCGACCCCCCCGCCGACCGCCTCCGTGTCGGGCGCCACGACCTCCCCGCCGACCGCCTCCGTGGCCTCCGTGCCCTCCGTGTCGGGCGCCTCCTCCCCGCCGGCCTCCTCCGTGTCGCGCGCCTCGACCTCCTCGCCGACCGCCTCCGTGGCCTCCGTGCCCTCCGTGTCGGGCGCCACGACCTCCTCGCCGGTCGCCTCCGTGGCCTCCGTGGCCTCCGTGTCGCGCGCCTCCTCCCCGCCGACCGCCTCCGTGGCCTCCGTGCCCTCCGTGTCGGGCGCCGCAATGAAGAGCCCGCTTTCCGCCCGACTCCTGGCTAACCTGCCGCTGGAGGGCCCCGTCACCGATGTGCGGGTCGGCACCCACTGGACCGCCGTAGTCATTAAGACCCGACATGGCCTTCGCGCCGGACTGGCTTCGACTCAAATCGTGCACGATCTCGAACACGGCCGACCGGCTGTGCGCAATGCCGGCCACCTGATCGGCATGTCGGCCAGCGCGCTGGCTGCTTGGATCACCGCGGAGAGCCCGACGGAACGAAGCATCGGCTTTGCGACGCTCAACGCCCTGCTTGAGGTGGATGTGGCTGCCTGTGTCGAACGCAATGCCGAACAGATCATCCTGGAGCAAGGCAGGGGACGCCGTGTGGCGATCATCGGCCATTTCCCCTTCGTGTCGAGGGTGCGCGAGGCCGCCGCAATGTGTTGGGTTCTGGAACTGAACCCTCTCCCCGGCGACCTGCCGGCGGCCCAAGCCCCGGTGATACTGCCGCAGGCCGATGTCGTAGCCATCACCGGCATGTCGCTGGTCAACGGCACCTTCGAAGGCCTGGTCGCGCTCTGCCGGCCCGATGCTTATGTGCTCGTCCTCGGCGCCACCACGCCCCTTACGCCACTGCTGTTCGAATACGGCGTGAATGCTATCTCCGGCACTGTCGTGACCGACATCCCTTCCGTGTTGGCGGCCGTCAGCCAGGGTGCTAATTTCAGGCAGATCGGCGGCAAACGGTTGCTCACCATGATGCGGCCATGAAGCTATCCTTCGACCATTTCGACCTGATCGCCCGCTGGTACGACCGCCTGATCGGCCGGCCCCTGGACGACCCATTGCCCCATCTGGCGCAGGTTGCCGCCGGTCAGACCGTACTAGACATAGGCGGCGGCACGGGCCGCAACGCCTATCCCCTGCACCGTCTGGGCGCCCGCGTGGTGGTATGCGATGCTGCGGCCGGGATGGTTCGACAGGCGCGCGCCAAAGGTTTGCCTACGGTGTTGGGCAGCGCAGTCCATCTGCCGTTTGCCGACAACAGTGCCGAGCGCATCCTGGTCGTGGATGCCTTCCACCATTTCGTGCGGCCATCCCCGGCGCTGGCACAGCCTCGTGCTGCTCACGAGCTGATGCGGGTGCTCAAGCCCGGCGGCCGTCTGATCGTTGAGGAACCCGACATCACCCGGCCGGCCGTGCAGATGATCGCCTTGACCGAACGGCTGTTGTTGATGGGCAGCCGATTTCGGTCGCCTGATGATCTCAGCGCGCTGTTCGTGGCCGCGGGAGCAGAGGTGCTGACCGAAACCCGCATCGGCTTTAGCGTCTTGTTCGTCTTCACGAAGGGGATGTCGCGGCGCTGAGCGTGTCGGACATGACGGGTTGTGGCCGATGAGGCCGCATATGACTGCGTGGGCCTCTCTGCGGATTGATTGTCAGAGATCATGCATCGGTGACCCTCACGCGTCGCTGATCTCGGCGCGCACCGCGCGCACCAGCTGCACGAATTCCGGTTCGGTGGTGATGGCGCGGTCGCGCGGCCGTGCCAGTGGCACGGCAAACTCGGCGCGCACCCGGCCCGGCCGCGGGGCCATCACCAGCACGCGGTCGGCCAGGAAGAGCGCCTCGGTGATGCTGTGTGTCACCATGACCACCGTGACCCGCCGGCGATCCCAGATGTTCAGCAGCTCGCTGTTCATCCGCTCGCGCGTCAGGGCATCCAGCGAGCCGAACGGCTCATCGAGCAGGAGCAGGGCCGGCTCGTGGATCAGCGCGCGCGCCAGCGCCACGCGCTGTTGCATGCCGCCGGAGAGCTGGGCCGGGTAGGCGTCGGCGAACCCCTCCAGGCCCACCAGTGTCACCCATTCACGTGCCTTTGCCTGCGCCTGCCGTGTCTGGCCACTACCACTCACGATCAACGGCAGGGCGATGTTGTCCAGGACGGTGCGCCAGGGCATCAGATTGGCGCGCTGAAAGACAAAGCCGATCTCGCGCCGTGGCGCCGTCAAGGGCTGGCCGCGCAGTCGTACCTGGCCGGAGATGGGACGTTCCAGGCCGGCCAGCAGGCGAAGCAGAGTGCTCTTGCCACACCCCGATGGGCCGACGATGGCCAGAAACTCCCCCTCGGCCACCGCGAGCGACAGCCCATCGAGCGCCAGCAGGGTCGAGCGCGTCGGATCGAGGAACGTCTTGCGCAGGTTGATGGCTTCCAGGAACGGAGGCATGGCAGTTACCGCACGAACTCGTTCGTGAAGAGATCGGCCGGCGCAACAGCCGTCTGGATCAGCCCCATTTGCTTCATGAAGACTGCAGCCTTCTCCCAGGCCGCGGGGTCCGAGAGGCCCAATGCCCCCGGCTCGCTCCGCCACAATTTGAGCGATTCGTCGAAAATGGCCCGGCTGATCTTCTCGTTGGCACCTCCGGCTTCCGGCACGGCCCGCAGGCTGGCCTGAAACGCCTCGTCGGGCTGCTCCAGCGTGTCCGTCAGCCCGCGCAGCACGGCCCTCACCAGCGCTCCCACCAGTTCCGGCCGGCTGCGTATGACCTGATCGTTGGTGATGATGCCGTTGGAGGGCAGATCAATGTAATCGGACACCGCCAGCACGGTGACCTCCTGGCCTGCCAGTCGCAATTGCACCGGGCCATTGACCACGTAGTCCAGTGCCGCATCCACCTGGTCCTGGCTTACGGCCGTCGCCTGCGTGAAGCCGATGCTCTGTAGCGTCACTTTGCTGGCGTCCAGCCCGCTGGCGAAGACCATCGCCTCCCAACCCACGTAGCTGGCGCCGAATAGGCCGGGAATGCCCACCTTTTTGCCGACCAGATCAGCTGGACTGCGGATGCCCTTGTCGGCCTTGGCGAACAGCACGACGGGGAACTTGCGGTACCAGCGCATGACATATCGTACCGGCAAGCCCTGGCTGCGGCCCAGGATCACCTCCTCGCCGCTGCCGATCATGAACGGCAGCTCGTTGGTGCCCACCAGCTTCAGCAGGTCCGACTCGAAGCCATAGCGGAAGGTGACCTCCAGGCCGGCATCCTGGAAATAGCCCTTTTCCTGGGCCACGTAAAACGGTGCGAACTGCACGCTGGGGATGTAGCCCATCGCCAGCGTGAGCCTGGTCGGTTCGGCCGGAGCTGGGACCGCGGTGGGTGTCGTAGCCGGCGCGGCTACACAGGCCGTCAACACCAGAGGCATCAGGATGCCGAAGATGAAAAAGCGTTTCATGTTCAGATGCTCCTTTTCTGGTCTGGCCGGGGGCCAGGTATTCAGCGTTGGCGCTGCCATTTGAGCAGCACGTATTCGAGCAGGACGACCACCGTGTAGAGCGTCAGGGCGATGGCGACCAGGGTAAACAGGGCCACAAATAGCATCGGTGTGTCCAGGATACCGCGCGCCAGGTTGATCAAGAAGCCGAGCCCGCGGTCGGCGCCGACGAACTCGCCGACCACCGCGCCGATCACGGCCAGCGTGACCGCCACCTTCAGCCCGCCGAACATCACGGGGAGCGCGCTCGGCACCTCGAGCAGCGCGAAGGTCTGCCAGCGGGTGGCCTGCAGCGACCGCATGAGCGCCCGGAGGTCCGGATCCACCGAGCGGATGCCCACGACGGCGGTGACCAGCGCGGGGAAGAAGACGGTCAGCGCGCAGACCAGGATCTTCGAGAGGCTGCCGAAGCCGAACCAAATGACCAGAAGCGGCGCCAGCGCCACGATCGGGATGGCCTGCGATGCGACGATGTACGGCGATAGAATGCGTTCGAGCAGGGGAGACTTCGCCAGCCCATAGCCGGCCACCAGCGCCACCGTCAGGCCGAGGGCCAGGCCGGCCAGCACCTCGGTCACCGTCGCGGTCGTGTGCAGCAGCAACCGGCCGTCGGCCAGCAACGCGAGGAAGCGCTGCCAGACCAGGCCGGGACCGGGCAGGATGAACGCCGGATAGTTCTGCCAGCGTACCAGCAATTCCCAGGCGGACAGGAACATGATCAGCGCCAGCGGAATCAGCGCGATTTCGAGGCGGATCAGCCGCTGGCCGGCCGTGCGCGCCGGCGATCGCCATAGTCTCTGTACCTGTACGTTCATCGCAACGGTCCTCATCTCCGAACAAAAAAGCCCCAGGGCGAACTACACCCTGGGGCTTTCGCGTGCATATGCGCGCGGCCGAGCCTGTGCAGGCCCGGCGCGGCCTATCTGCGCTCACCTTCTCCCATCCGGACTGTACCGTCGGCCCCGGCCTGTCACCGGGTCTGCGGCGCTGCTCTCAGCGCTGCTCGCGGGCTCAGCCCGATCATGTCGGGCCATACCGCCGGTCGAGAATTGTTCTGGTCAGAACGCACTCTGCCCCGAAGGTGTCTTTCAGCGCGTGAAGTATAGCACAGATGGCCGGGCTGTCAACTTGCCCGGTCAGCTTTTCGCGTGTGCCGCCCATGCGTCTCGAACACCGGCAGATGCTGCGCCGCAAACGCCGGCATAGCCGTGTCGGTGAGGGCGCTCCAGTCCATCTTGCAGGGCCGCACCTCTGAGGACAGTCTTGAGGACTCGGCGGCGTGTGACCGGCGTAAACGACCTCGGCCCTTTTCTATGGTTCTGCGTAGTCACGAAGCGTGCGATAGCGTTCGATCACATACTGTTGCTCTGTGATGATGGCTTTCACCACATCGCCGATGGAAATCAGGCCGATCAGCTTGCCCTGGTCCACGACCGGCAGGTGGCGGATACGGCGACTGGTCATCAGGACCATGCACTCCTCGACCGTGGTGTCCGGGGAGACCGTAAGCACCTTCTCGGTCATGATTTCTCGCACCGCGGTCTCGCGCGATGTTTTGCCGACCAGGATGACCTTGCGCGCATAATCCCGTTCGGACATGATGCCGACCAGTCTGTCTCCATCCAGGACCACGACCGCGCCGATGCCCTTTTCTGCCATGAGCTCCAGCGCTTTGAACACAGTATCGTTCGGATGCACCGACCAGACGTCGTAGCCTTTGAGCTGCAGGATATCGCCCACTTTTTTCAACGGGACACTCATCTCTCCCTCCTTTGCCCCTTTGCCGAGGGCTTGCCAGATAGAATCTTGCGTAGCGCCGACGAAAAGCTATCTATTGATTTTCTTGCTTCCATCACGTACAATAGTAGCAGGCTGGCGTTGACAAAACGTGTATTTTGTCTTCCATAGATTTTCTCGAATCGTTACTGCGCAGGAAAGCGTATGGCCTACGAGTTGCGACTGGAGTTCCTGGGGGGTATGGCAATCAGCCAGAACGGTGCGCCGGTGTCTGGCTTCATCTCGGCAAAAGCCCCCGCACTGCTCTGTTACCTGGCAGTGACCGGTCGTCCGCAATTCAGGTTGGTTCTCGCCAATCTGCTGTGGGGCGAATTACCGGAAGAGAACGCCTGCGCGAACCTGCGCAAAGCGCTGTCCAACCTGCGCGATCTGCTCGGTGACCATCTCATCATCACGCCGCGCACGGTGGCCTGGAACCGGGAATGTGCATACTGGCTGGACGTGGAGACATTTCTGGAGCGGGCGGGGAGCAAAAGCGACAGCTCGGCCGGGGTGACATCCCTCCGCCGTGATCTCACCGGCTGTTCTGCTGTGTCCATGTCCGCCCTGATCTCTTCGACAGGCGTAGCTCATCTCATCGAGGCGGCGGAGCTTTACCGGGGTGATTTTCTGGACGGCTTTTACGTGCACCACGCACCGATGTTCGAAGAATGGACGCTCGGTCAGCGCGAGATGTTGCGCAAACTGGCCGGTTATGTGGTGCGTCGGCTGGCGCTCCACTATGCCGCGTGCGACGAGCTGGACTCTGCCATTTCTTACACATCGCGCTGGTTGACGCTCGACCCCTGGCAGGAGGAAGCCCATCGCCAGATGATGAGCCTGCTGGCGCGCGCCGGAGATCGCAGCGCGGCGCTTGCCCAGTATGAGAAGTGCCGGCGCATACTCGGTCAGGAACTCGGCGTGGAGCCAATGGCTGAAACGACCGCACTCTATCGTCGCATTCGGGGCATGGGCGGGGCGCGGCCGCATAACCTGCCGAGACCGACGACTTCATTCGTCGGCCGCCAGGCCGAGCTGACGCTGCTCCTCGATCGGCTGGATGCCCCCGACTGCTGTCTGGTGAGCATCCTGGGGCCTCCTGGCATCGGGAAAACGCGGCTCGCCCTGGAAGCGGCAGCGAGGATCAGGAACCGCTCGGACGATACTTTCCCGGATGGAATTTTCTTCGTGCCACTCCTCAACGCACACACGCGACCGGCGCTCATCGCCGCCATCGCCGCCGCATTGGGCCTGACGCCTCCTGTCGCCCCTGCACCGCAAGCCGAGCTGCTACGCTACCTGCGAAACCGCGATCTTCTTCTGGTGTTGGATGGCTTTGAGCATCTGGCCGGAGAGGCTGATTTGCTAACCGCCATCGTGCAGCAGGCCCCTCAGGTCAAGCTGCTGGTTACGTCGCGCCATCGGCTGAATCTACAGGCGGAATGGCCGCTGATGTTGGAGGGACTGTCGTATCCGTCTCTCGACATGGCTGCGTCGCTAGAAGCCTTCGGTGCGACCCAGCTCTTTCTGCAGCGGGCGCGTCAGGCCTGTCCCGAGTTTACGCCCTCGGCGGCCGACGCTCGAGCCATCACTCTGGTCTGCGAAATGGTCGAGGGACTGCCACTGGCCATTGAGCTGGCGGCCAGTGCGACCAGGTCCATGAGCTGCGTGGAGATCGCTCAGGCGATTGAGTCCAATCTGGACGCGCTCAGTGTCTTGCAGAGCGATTTTTTGCCGCACCATCGCAGCATTCGGGCGGCTTTTGAGTATTCCTGGCGTCTGCTCTCGCCGACCGAACATCGCGCATTGTGTCGGCTCGCCGGTTTTCACGGCTGCTTCACTTGCGAGTCGGCGGAGCATCAGGCCGATGTCGGTGCAACGTTGTTGACGGTGCTGGTTGACAAGTCGTTGGTGCGCCGTGGGCCAGCCGGCTATGAGATGCATGAGCTCATACGCCGGTTCGTCGTCGAAAAGAGTGCCGAACTGACCCAACGCCACAGCGCCAAAGGGGGTTCACACAAGGCGCAGGCAGGGCGCCCTCAGGCCGCTACGCCCAGATAGCGTGCCGCGGCCGCAGTCAGTACGCGCGCCTGACGCACCAGCCGAGCCAGGCTGACGTACTCCGGCGTGGCGTGCGCGCGCTCCAGGCCGCAACCGAAGTAAACCGCCGGTCGGCCACCCTCGTTGGCGAACAGCGAGGCATCGCCGACCGCGGCAAACGCGGCCATCGGCAACGATGTGCCCACCGTCTCCCCGTATGCCGCCTGCAGCGCCTGCACCAGTGGGTCGTTCTCCGCGGTGCGGAAGCCATCCCTGGTTTTGGTCAACGTCAGGCCGATGGTTGCAGCGGTCGTGCTTCGAATGGGCTCCAGTCGGCGCTCGAACTCGGCCAGCACCTCCTCGAAGCGCCGGTCAGGTGCGTAGCGACGGGTGCCGACAATCCGACAATGACCGGGCACGCGATTGTAGAAGTCACCGCTCTCGAACTGACCGATGAAGAGGGACTCGGTGTCGACGTGGGGCAGCGCCGGCCCGGCCTGCATCTCGGCCGCCCAGGCCCGTAGCATGGCAGCTACGTCCAAACCGATCAGCAGAGGATGCGGCACGTCGGCCGTTGCCTGGAGCTCGTGCACGGGCTCGGCAGGTCCCGGGATCTGGATCTCGTAAGTGCACATGCCCCGACCGGTGATCGCCAGCACGTCATCCGGTCCCTCGACGCAGATCACCGCATCGCCGCTGATCCCGCGTTCGATGAGGCGCAACAGGCTCTGCCCGCGGCCCAGCGGCGCCTCGTGCAGCCCATAGGCGCACACCATCAGCCGGCCGTGCATATGCGGACGCGCCAGCGACAGCAGCCGCGCTACCTCCAGTACGGCCGCCAGCGGCCCCTTCATGTCGCACGCACCACGACCGTAGAGCAGATCCCCGGAGACATGCGGTGGCTCCTGGGCAACCGGGATCACGTCGAGGTGGCCGGCCAGCTCCAGGGTGGGGCCGGGGTGTGCGCCATTGACATACGCGATGACGCTCGGCGAGCCGGGGAACTCTTCGTCCCACTGCACCTCCAGCCCCAACTCTGCCAGGCGGTCGGCGTAGCAGCCGGCGACGGCAGCCGAGTCGCCCGTGGGGCTGGGTATGGCAAGCAGTTCGACGGCCCGACGGCCGATCTCCTCGCCGTCCAGCTGGTTCAGCAATGCAGCTATCCGCTCGTCCACGATGGTTGCTCCGTGCGTGAGGTTTGACAGACCGACGGAGGAAACATATCATAGCAACAGCGATTCGTCAACGCGGTACGGTCCGTTGTCTCAGCTCGACCGCCGCATCTCTCAGCGCAGCGAGGAGACCGCTCATGGCACCATCCACGCCATCTGTTCCGTTTGCTTTTCCCGGCGCAGGAGGCCTGCATCACATTATGCTGGACCTGCGGCAGATGAAGACATTTGTCACCGATCCCCTGGTCATCGCGCGCGGCGATGGCGTGTGGTATGAAGATGTGCGCGGCAGACGCTATCTGGACGGCCTGTCCGGCATCTTCGTCGTGAATGTCGGCCATAACAACCGCCGCGTGATCGAAGCGATGCATGCACAGCTCGACCAGGTCGCCTTTACGCCGCCGCTGCATGCCACAAATCCGTCCGCGCTGCAGCTCGTCGAGAAGCTGGCCGAGATCCTGCCCGGCGACCTGAACACGATCAAGCTGATGAGCAGCGGGTCTGAGGCTACCGAGGCCGCCATGAAGATGGCTCGCCAGTATCACCGTCAGACGGGACACCCGCAGAAGTACAAGATCATTTCGCGCTACTGGGGCTATCACGGCGCGACCTTCGGCGCGCTGAGCGCTACCGGCACGGTGCGGCGGAAATGGATGTTCGAGCCTACCCTGCAGGGCTTCGTGCACGTGTGGCCGCCCACCTGTTATCGCTGCCCGTTCGGACTGAGCTACCCCGGCTGCACCATCCGTTGCGCGACGATCGTCGAAGACACGATCCAGCTCGAAGGCCCGGAGACGGTTGCCGGCCTGATCCTGGAGCCGATCGGCAACACGGGCGGCATCGTCACGCCGCCGCCGGAGTATTTGCCGCTCCTACGTCGCATCTGCGACCGCTATAACGTGCTCCTCATCTTCGATGAGATCATCACCGGCTTCGGCCGCACCGGCCAGATGTTCGCCGCGCAGACGTTCGACACGCTGCCCGATATCCTTTGCATGGGCAAGGGAATCACCAGCGGTTATGCCCCGCTAGCTGCATTGGCCTGTCGTGATCATGTGGCGGCTGCGTTCTGGGGCGAGGAGGAGGATCAGGTCGAGTTCGCCGACGGGCACACGTATGGCGGCAATCCGCTCTCGTGCGCGGCCGCGCTGGCCAGCATCGCCGAGATCATGGAACGCGATCTGCCTCGCCGGGCGCGCGAGCTGGGCGGACAGCTCCTGCATCGCCTGGAGGCCGTGCAAGAGCTCGGCGTGGTGGGCGAGATTCGAGGCCGGGGCCTGTTGATCGGCGTCGAGTTCGTGCAGGATACGCGCACGAAGGAGCGCTTTCCGGATGACGCAAAGCTTGGCCTGCGCGTGGGCCGGCGCGCGCTGGAGAAGGGTCTCATTCTACGCTTCGACCCGGACTGGATCGCGTTCGCACCGCCCCTTGTGATCGGTGAGGCCGAGCTCGACCTGATGATGGATATTTTCACCGAGCGAGGGCAAGAGGTTCTTGCCGGGTGAGATAGCACGTGCCAGGTACCTGGGAGGGTGCCTGGCACATGCGCACGAGGCTTCGTTTCCGCGTGCCAGGCATCTGAGAAGGTGCCCGGCACATTTGGCTCGCCGACAGGCTATCGCTGAATGCGCGCCGAGCCGCCCTTTGCGAACGCGCGTACCTGCTCCAGCGTCGCCATGGTCGTGTCGCCGGGGAAGGTGGTCAACAGCGCGCCGTGGGCCCAGCCCAGGTTGACGGCCTCCTGCTCCGCTGTGCCCGTTAGCAGGCCGTAGAAGAAGCCGGCCGCATAGCCGTCGCCGCCGCCGACCCGGTCGTACACATCCAGTTCGCAGGTGGGCGAGATGTAGGTCTGGCCGTTGATCCAGGCCACCGCGGCCCAGCTATGGCGGTTGGTGGAGTGCACCTCGCGCAGGGTGGTGGCCACGATCTTCACCTGCGGATACATGGCCTTGACCCCCTCCATCATGCCGAAGAAGGCCGATGGGTCGAGCTTCGATTTGGCGTGGACATCGGGCCCGCGCACGCCGAGCCCCATCTGCAGATCCTCTTCATTGCCCACCAGGACATCCACGTGCGCCACGATGCGCTTCAGAACCGACTGCGCGATCTCCTGGCCGCCCCAGATGTTCCAGAGCTTGGCCCGGTAGTTCAGGTCGAACGAGGTGACCGCGCCGGCCGCTTTGGCAGCCTGCATGCCCTCGATGATCAGCTCGCCGGTGGTCTCGGAGAGGGCGGCGAAGATGCCGCCGCTGTGGAACCAGCGCACGCCGCCTGCAAAGATGGCGTCCCAGTCGAAGTCGCCTGGCTTGAGCCGGGCGGCAGCCTCGTTGGAGCGATTGTAGAATACCACCGGCGCGCGCACGCCATAGCCCCGGTCGCTGTAGACCGTTGCCATGTTGGGGCCGTTCACGCCGTTATGCTCGAACCGCTTGTAGAACGGCTTCACGCCCATCGCACGCACGCGCTCGGCGATCAGGTCGCCGATCGGGTAGTCCACCATGGCCGTCACGATGCCCGTGCGCAGGCCGAAGCAGTCGGCCAGGTTGGCGGCCACGTTGAACTCGCCGCCGCTCACGTGGATGTCGCACTGGGTCGCCTTGCGGAAAGGCACGACTCCCGGATCGAGGCGATGAACCAGCGCGCCCAACGCGACCAGGTCGAGCGCCCCTTCCGATTTGAGATTCAGACCATAACGCATAGCTCACTCCTTTTTCTCCTGTTGGCTCGTCTTCGTCCAGAACTCGCGCAGCACGTGCGCCGCCATTTTCGGCGTGCGGGTGCGCGTGAAGACACCTTTGTGATTGATGCCGCCGACGCGCATGATGCTCGGCACCGCAGCGAAGTCCGCGAAGTTCCATACCTGCATGCCGGCCACGAAGTCGCGCGTGGCAGCCACCTCCAGGTGACGGCGGATGTAGTCGGCCTGGTACTCCTCGGTCCACATGAGGCCGGGATGCCCATGATAGCCCGGAATCGTGTCCGCGCCAAATTCGGTCAGGATGATCGGCTTGTGGAACTGCTCCCAGATCTGATCGAGTTCGGCGACGAGCCTCTGGCGTGCCAGGTCGAGCTGGCCGCCCAGTGTGTACCAGCCCCAATAGCGGTTCAGGCAGATCACGTCGCACCGCGCCATCCACGACAGCGGGCTGCCCATCATCATGGCGATCGTGGCTGGCCGGGATGGGTCGAGCGCATGCGCTTTGTCCAGCAGGGCATCCAGGAAGGCTTTGCCGGCTCGATTCTTCTCGTCCTCGGCGGCCGCGCCGAGCTCGCCGACGCCGAAGCCGGCCGGCATCGGCTCGTTGGCGACGCTCCACATCACTACAGCCGGATGGTTTTTGTCGCGCGCGATGAGTTCCTCGATCTGCTGCAGGCACATGCGCAGCCGCGCCGGGTTGTTGGCCTCGTCGGCCAGCTGCAGGCTGACCGCGGGAATCTCGTCAATGATGAGGAAGCCCTCGCGGTCGGCGAGCTGCATCTCCTCTTCGCTGTACGGATAGTGTGAGGTGCGATAGCTGTTGGCGCCCGTCCAGCGCATCAGCTGGTAATCCTTGATCAGCAGGGGCAGGTTCAGGCCCTTGCCGCTGGCGATGAAGTCCTCGTGCCGGCCGAAACCGTTGAGCTTCACCGGCCGGCCGTTCAGCAGGATCTGGCCGTCTGCCACGGCGATGGTGCGGATGCCGATCTTGAGGCTGTACTGGTCCTCGGCAGCGGTTACGGTCAGCTCGTAGAGGTAGGGGTCTGTGTCGGACCATAATCTGGCGTCGGGTACGTGGAGCGTCGTCTCAGCCTGGCCATGCGCAAAGGCGAGGTCGGCCGCGATGGAGGTAGCATCGCCCTTCAGATGCACGCGGCCCGCTCCGGTGGCCGCATCGTTCAGCTTCACCTGCACTTTCACCACGCCGCTGGTCGCGGCCTGAGAGCCGTCGCCGACGACCTCGGTCACGACCGTGATGTCCTCGATGTACGTCTGCGGGACGGTATAGAGGACGACCGGCCGATGCAGGCCGGCGAACGGATAGAAGTCGAACGTCGTGGGTGGCGTCCCCATGAACAGGCCGCGCTCGCGGCGTGGCATGTTGCCAGAGGGCACGCGATCGGGCCGTAGTTCGTTCTCCACGCTGATCGCCACGATGTTCTCTTCGCCCCACCGGATATAGTCGGTGATCTCGAACGCGAACGGCAGGTGGCCGCCCTCGTGTGTGCCGACCTTGACGCCGTTGAGGTACACCGTGCCCTGGTAGCACGCTGAGCCGACGCGCAGAAACACGCGCTCGCCTCGCCAGCCGGACGGCACGTAAACCGTCTTGACGTACCAGGCCAGGCCCAGATAGCCGAACAGATCTTCGTATTGTTCGTTCCAGCTGCCCGGCACGGCGATCGGCCGGGCATGCGCCAGGCCCATCGCCCAACCACTCGCCTCGCCGATGCCGTCGGGGTCGGGCCTGAAATCCCAGATGCCGGAGATGTCCAGCCGATTGCGCACGTGGTTCTGAATGGGGTAGAGCACATTTGCCTCCTGATGGCATGATTTGTCGGGTCTGCGTCAGCGCAGCACGCCAGACGCAGCGATCACACCCAGCGTGATGTTGTAGACCGCGTGAACTAGCATGCTGGTGGTGGTGTTCGCGCGCACGCGCACCAGGGCCAATACCAGGCCCACGCCGAACACGATCGCCGTGGCCAGCGAGAGGCCGTAGGTGCTGTGCAGCAGCGCAAACAGCGCGGTGGTGACGAGCAAGCCGAAGCGTGGCTGCAACGCACCGCGAAAGAGCGGCTCCTCGCCGAGCGCGGCGGCCAGGCCGAGCGTGATGATGCCGAACGGCGTCTTCACCAGCGGGCCGAGCAATTGCTCGCTGAGCCTCTCGACATCGGCATCCGTCACGATGCCGATCCTGGCCAGCAGCATTTCGAGCACCACGATGGTCACCCCCAGCACCACGCCGAGGCCGATCCCGGCCAGGATCTGTGATCGGTCCGGCGGCACGATGGCCAGGCGGCGCAGTCCCTCGGCGAGGCTCCGTCGCGTCAGCCAGCCGACGCCGATCAGTGCCATGAGCGCCATGCAGACCTCCTGAGCCCACAGCGACGGGGTGAGATCGAGCGGGCCGCTCTCTTGCATCAGGCGGGCGATGTTGCCCAGGCCCATCCCCACGGTGAAGAGCAGGTTGGCCACGATCAGGGCCGTGTAGGAGAGGGCGACGGCATGGACGGGGCTCTCTGGCCGGAAGGCGGGCAACAAGCGGCCGGCCAGACGGCGCGCGGCCGGCAGCAGGCACAGGATGCCGAAGAGCGAGGGCAGCCACAGGCCCAATCCCATGCGACCGAGCGCATCCGGCGCAATGCCCATCTGGATGTAGGCTTCGCCGAGCGCAGATGCCAACGGCCCATGGGCGACCAGGGCAATGAGCTGCATGAGGGCGCCGAAGAAGATCATCATGGCGAAGAAGGCGACGAGCAGCAGGTAGGCCAGCGCTGCGGGCAGTCGGGAGGGCTCGCGCGGCGCGGTCGGGATCCCATCCCAGGCCGCGCTGAGCGCTGACGGCATCGCGTGCCCTGTCGTCGCAGACCGCTCGGCGAGATTCGCCAGCCACAGAATGAAGATCAACGGCGCCAATATGAGGACAATGAGCAGTGCATCCATGTTCAGCCCCGGAGATGAGATCACCCAGCGGCCCGTATTGTGCCCGATTTCCGCGTTTCGGTCAATATCAGACGGGGAACAGGTGAGCGTATCTGCGAGGGAGGGCCGCCCGGCTCACAGAGCCAGCGGCACGGTGAAAGTGAAGGCGGCTCCCTGGCCGGGCGTGCTCTCGACCGTGATGGTGCCGCCGTGCGCCTCAACCAGGTGCCTGGCGATGGCCAGGCCCAGGCCGGCGCCGCCGGTCTGTCGCGCGCGCGATTTGTCGGCGCGATAAAAGCGGTCGAACACATGAGGGAGGTCGGCCGCGCTGATGCCGACGCCGGTATCGCGCACCGTAACGGCCACGAAGCGGCCGGCCAGCGCCGCGCGAATGGCGATGGCCCCGCCCGTCGGCGTGTGGGCGATGGCATTGCTGAGCAGATTGCGCAGCACCTGGCCGATGCGCTCTGGGTCTGCATCTACCGGCGGCAGGTCGGCAGGCGCTTCCAGGCTCAGCGTCAGGCCTTTGGCCTCGGCCTGGGGTTGGAATGCCGCGAGCGCCTGGCCGATGATGGCGGCCAGCGGAACCGGATGGCGCACCAGGGTCAGCTGTCCGGCCTCTGCCTGCGCCAGCTCCTGGAGGTCGGCAACCAGCCGGCTGAGCAGCATCGTCTCTTCGTACAGGTTGTTGATCAGCGCGGCGTCGGCGGGCAGCAGCCCATCGCGCGCCGCTTCCAGGTAGCCGCGCAGATTGGTGAGCGGCGTGCGCAGCTCGTGCGCGACATCGCCGACCATGTTGCGTCGTAATTGCTCCTGTTGTGCCAGGCTATCGGCCATCGCGTTGAACGCCCGGGCCAGATGGCCGACTTCATCCGTGGATTCGACCGGCACGCGCACTGTGAGGTCGCCTTTGGCCATTCGTTCGGCTGCCTGGGTCATGTGGGCGATCGGCCGCACGATGCGGTAGGAGAGTGCCAGGGTCGCCAGCACCGCGGCCACGCTGGCCACCAGCGCGCCGAGAATCACCGAGCGATTGATGGCCGTCACGAAGGCCACATCGGCAGTTGAAGGCTCGGTGTTCGGGTCAACGTAGAGAAAACCGACCGGATTGCCGCGCGCGGTCAACACTGCGGCCGGCTGCCAGCTCGTGCTGGCCATGCGGCCGATCAAGGCGCGCTCGGAGTCGTTGACGATCTGGCCGTCCGGGCCGGCGACGACGACGCGCTGGCCGCTCATCTGCGCCATACGCTCGACCTCGGCCTGGACGTCTTCCCAGCGTTGCGCGTGTTCGTAGGCCCGGCCGAGGAACATGGCGAAGCGCCGATAGCGCATGTCCCCGCGATCGGCGATATAGCGCTGAAACTCGCCGGTGGTGCGCTGGCTGGCGACCAGCGCGGTGACGCTCACTGCGATCAGCACCACCAGCAGGATTGCAGCGAGCAGGCGGGTGCGCAGGCTGTTTCGCATCAGGTCTCCCGATGGCCGCGCATCTCGAAGCGATAGCCGAGGCCCGGCACCGTGCCGATGTAGCGCGGCCGGCCCGGCTCTGGCTCGATTTTGCGGCGCAGGTTCATCACGTGCACGTCAATCGTGCGTTCCACGCCGACGTAGTCGTAGCCGAAGACGCGATCCAGCAGTTCGGCGCGTGAGAAAGCGCGGCCGGGCTCGCGTGCCAGTGTCTCGAGCAGCCGGAATTCGGTGGGCGTGAGCGAGACGGGCTGGCCGCGGAGGAGCACCTCGTGGCGCAGCAGGCTGATGGTGAGATCGCCGAAGTGCATGTCGCTGGTCGGCTCCTCCTGCGGATGGACGCGGCGCAGGACGGCGCGAATGCGCGCCATCAGCTCGCGCGGGTTGAACGGCTTGGTCACGTAATCGTCGGCGCCCAGATCGAGGCCGCGCAGTTTGTCTTCGTCGGTGCTGCGCGCAGTCAGCATGATGATCGGCACGTTCGATTCGGCCCGCAACAGACGGCAAACGTCTGCGCCGTCCAGTTCGGGCAGGAGCAGATCGAGCACGATCAGGTCGGGCCGTTTCCGTCGCGCGGTGTCCAAAGCTTCCTGGCCGTCATGGGCGGTCAGCACATTATACCCGTCCCGCTTCAGATAAAGCGTCACCAAATCCACGATCTTGTGATCGTCGTCCACAACCAGGATGGTGCGATTCATCTTGCGTGTTCCTTACTCCCCACGCAGCGCTGTGGGCACCTGTTCCGGCGCGCAAAAGGGGGAACAAAAGCCGGGCTTTTGTTCCCCCCATCCATCAGACGAGCGTCCTGAGTTCGATTGGCGCCAGCGCCCTCAGCGCGCCGGCATCACGAGGAAGTGCCCGGCGTCGGGGTGCTCGGCATCCTCTGGAAACCCTTGCCGCCGAAACCACGCATCCCGCCATGACCCATGAACCCACCGAACCGACCACCGCGACCGCCCGGCATATAGCCCTTTTCCAGCCCCTCCAGGAGCCAGTCTGCCTGCTCCTGGGTCATCTGCCCATCCTTCACAGCCTGCGCAATTCTATCCTTCATCGCCTGGACCCGGTTGGCGTTGATCGCCTCCTGGATCTTGGCCAGATCCACGCCTTGCGCCTGCGCGATCTCTGTCAGCGTCTTGCCGCTGTGGAGTTGCTCGAACAACTGCGTCGGCGTCAGGTTCAGTGCCTTTGCCACCGCATCGAACTCGCTGTTGGGACCGCCCCAGAAGCCGAGGCCGCGGCCCAGTTTGCCCAGAAGCGTGTTCGGCGCCGGCGTCGGTGTGGGAGCCTGGGCCGATACTGTGCCCACCACCACCGTACCGATCAGCACAAAGAGCGCCAGAACGCCCATGACCGCAAACCACTTCTTCTTCATATTTCTCTGCATACCTCCGATCTCTGTAGATGTCTGTCAGGCCGCCCGCCTGTCTGATCAGAAGATAGCAGGTGACTGTAAAGATCTGATAAAGATCGCGTTGGGTTTCAGTTGTTCGTGGCTCATGCGATCTGGCGCAGGTACTTGAGGCTCTTCGCCACCGCCTCGGCCATATCGGTCGCGCAGCGGTCCAGCTCGACGATCAGCCACTCGGCGTGATCGGCGGCCCGCAGGATCGCCGGGAAGTCCATGACTCCCTCGCCGACCGCCAGCATCGGCTCGGTCGTCGTCGCCGGGCCGTCCTTGATGTGCAGCAGCGTGGCGCGCGGGCCGGCCTCCCGGATCGCCATCACCGGATCCACGCCGCCGGTCTTCACCCAGTAAGTGTCAATCTCCAGCTCGATGCCCGGATCGAGTTCCTTCAGCATGACCTGGTACGGGTATTGCCCCTCGACCGGCTGATATTCCCACCAGTGATTGTGGATCGCCAGGCGCAGGCCACGCGCCTTAGCTTCGGCATAGGCCTGATTGAAGATGTCGCAGCTGCGTTTGGTCTCGTCGAGTGTCTTGAAGTTGTCCCTCCCGAAGCCGGTGACGATGCGCTGACAGCCGATGGCAGCCAGCGTGTCGGCGGCCTCGGCGGCTTTGGCACCGGTCGGCGGCGGGAAGATGTGTGCAGCCGGCACCTTCAGCCCCAGCTCGCGGAAGAGCTTGCCCGCGGCCTGCGCAGTGGTGCCGGGAAAGCCGGCGGTTTCGACGCCGTCATAGCCCATGGCAGCCACCTGGCGGATCACTGCTTCGTAATCTTTGGCTGCGGCTTCGCGCAGGGAGTACAGTTGCAATGCAATTGGCTTCGGCATGAGATTTGCTCCTGACGTGAAATGGATCAGCACGACACAGCATAGCACACCCGTCGCCCGGATGATATGATAGAGCTCATCTGGGTATTTGGGTTCGGGCTCGATGCTGCGTCCGTTATCAAAACGGAGAAATTTTCCGTGTTGACGAGGGGCGGGCCGTGCCGCATTGCAGATCGGCGTTGTTCGCGCCGCAACTGGCCCGCCGCGCCGGGCACGTCAGCGACGTAGAGCACATCCCCTTCGCTGGCCGCCAGGCCCAGGATCGCGCCCGTAGACCATCACCGCGCCGCCGAGCGCGATCACCTCGGCGAGCTCCTGGCAGAGTCGGCCTGGATCCAGTCGGGCCGGACGCGCAGCAGCCGTTCGCGCAGGTGCTCGGCCGTCAGCTCGCGGCCCAGCCCGGTGTCGTCCGCGTTCGCGTGCAGGTCGTAGTGGATGCCGAAGAAGACGTGTTCGTGCCAGTTCGCGGCCATGCCCTCACCCCCTTTTCCCCTCTCCCGCCCCGCGGGAGAGGG
>FWPU01003795.1_pt1 | contig 36963 bp, 24 predicted proteins | sample 2228361 | NCBI WGS metagenome assembly FWPU01 (sample SAMEA103939777, study PRJEB20133) | metagenome
GACACTGTGGAGAACCCACGCAAGTGTTCGCCCGTTCGCCCGTTCGCCCGTTCGCCCGTTCGCCCGTTCGCCCGTTCGCCCGTTCGCCCGCGGGAGACGAAACAACGGTTAGGACGATGAACTGGATAGGAAACAGCCCCGTCGGAGCCCAAGCCGGGCGGCAGACGAATTCGCCGCGCGGATTTGTCGGTGCCTGTGTTTGTTGCCTCTTGGGAGCGTTCATTACGACCGGACTCGATGGCAAATGGGTGGTGGCGGGTTCCGTCCCGGACTTGTCGGATTCTCAGACACAAGGGCTGCAGCTCCAAGCGGAGCTCCCTTCAAGCTCCGATGCCTGCCAAGCTTTCAAGACCTTCCTTGAGTCGCCACTGTTGGTGCGTCGGGTGCGTTACACCCATGACCCCAGCCATTACCGGGTTAACGGGAAACCCATTGCCTTTCCGGTTGAGTACGAGGCAGCCGTTCAGGGGGATACGTTTTATATACGGCGCGTGACGGATTTGAACAATCCCACTTCACCACCGAGTGCACAAGTCGTGGGCGCTTCCCGATCCGATTATTGGATCGTGGATGGTCTAACAGTGGTATTGGCCGACCAGGAGGATGCTGTAAGCGGGCAAAACGTACCGCCTAAAGTCGAGGCAAGAGGAAACCTGCGGTTCTTGCATGACGTGTTGAGTCTGGGGCTTGATGGCCTTGAACGTGACACCTTGGAATGGAAAGAAAATCAACGATTCTTGGGACAAAGCAGAAATCGCGGTTATATACGCGGTGAATTAATAATGAATGATGATAGAGTGTCGGGATTGATTTATATTTATGATTCTGCTCCCGGCATGACCTGCCGTGTGGACTATGCGTATTTGCGTGACGACCTGCCGTACTGGCTGCCAAGTCGAGTCGTGCGAACGCTGTATTTTAACGATGGTTCCAGCCACGCGACGACCAATGAGATTCTAGAATGTGTTCTTGGAGTGGAACAGCTCCCCGTTGAAGGGTACACACCGGCTCGTTTCGTCGGCGACGTAGCGTTTACCAATCTTTCAATTATGGTTTTCTCGAACGGAGTCGGCTATCTTCATCGCGGGGGGCAGGTCATTCGTACCGTACTGCCTTCCGAGGCTTGGAAGGTTCACCCCTCTCAACACAAGTGGATCCGCCTGGGTTTTTTTCTAATGGTCGCTTCCGTGATGCTAATTTGCTGCCTGCTTTATGCCCGAGGCAGGCCGCGTAGTGGAAAATGGGCCAAACCAAACTAAAAATCCATTCAGTCATGTAGAAGAAGTTGATTGTAACCTTGGTGGTCCCAGCTGTGGCTACCGCCAACGCCGTCATTTGTTACCACGCCATCTATCCGCGCTGCCCTGATTACGTATGTTGCGGCTACGATTCAGTGGGGCAGCGGGTCTGCTGCACGGCAATAAGTTATCAAACGTGGCGCGATGTCGGATACAACAGCGGCACAACTGGAAAGAGTTCGTTCAGAGCAACCGGGACCGCCAAAACATGCAATTACCAGTGCTTTGCACAGGATACAAGGACAGGTCAAGACATTCTGCTAAAGTGCAGAGGTGGTACATATTCCGAATTCGAGCCGTCCGGCGATAATTGTACGGGAGACAGCTAATTTTTATCGGGTTCAATCAGATGGTCAAGGCCGAGCACGCGTCCTTGTGAAAGCTTTTTTACGGGAGCGTGCTCGGCAATGTATACCTATATGAATGGATTATTGTGCGAAGTGGGAATGGGATGATCAGTTTCTAGGATCAATATCCTTTGAATCACGTGGATCAGTCGGCGGCTGTACTTCACCATCTGCTTTGATTGACGGATCGAGATACGAGTGGGGTGTCTCTAGTGTTAACCACAACATGCTCAGCAGGGAACCTAGACGCATGCGCTTGACAGAGTTTGCGCGGTGTTTCGCCTCGCTGACTTGTAGGCGCTTACCAAACACAGGGCTGGCTCGCGGCGCAACGCGAGTGCGCACATCGGCAGTTATGTTTATGCGTGGCACGAGCGTGACGCTGCTGTTGACCGGCTTAGCTAAACTGCTCAGTCTCGCCAACAGCCGCGGAATCGTGGAGTCTACTGAGCCGCTGACACAATTACCTTGGGGAATAGTGATTTTGCCAGCCGGTTTGTGGGAATTGGCGCTTGGTGCGGCGGCATGGCGCGTCTATCCGCTGCATCGCAATTTGTTGCTAGTGGCCGAAACAGCTACTATACTGCTTTCCTACAGAATAGGAATCTGGCTCATGGGCATTAATCATCCGTGTCCGTGCCTGGGACACATTGAGGTATGGATGCTGTTTCCGCCCGGTGCGACGGATACAATATTGACGACTATGCTAACGTGTTGGTTGGCTGGCGCCCTGATCTATTTGGTGGTTGGCTTCGAGTCTGAATCTTGATAAAATCTGATTACAGCCAGATACTGCCGATAAAGCAGACGGTAATCAAACGACTTCGGTTGAGCCAAGTGTAGCGCTTGCTCTATGCTGCATAAAATGTTTCGCAAATGGGAAGGCACTACCTAATTGAGGCATACTGAAACGTTTGCAGGGTCACAGAGGATAATCAGCTAACTCGACAGAAGCAAGACAGTAAAGGGGCAAAAGCTCTGTCTGGCCTGAGTACCACGAGCACCCTATTGTGCAATACAGCCTGCTCAGCATGAAGAAACTGGGAACACTGATCCAAGGCAGGTTGCGGTTGACGAGCCTTGGATTCCCTTGGTTTTGCGCGGCAGTGTTTGCAGCAATCGCGGCCTTTATTCCGCTCGGACAGATTCTTGAAATTGGGGGTGATGAAGGTTTCGAGCTGTTGAAGGCGTTTTTGTGTTACAGGGGACATGTGCTCTACAGCGAAATCTGGAATGACCAGCCGCCTGCCTACACCTTATTGCTTGCCGGCTTGTTCAAAGTGACTGGTGTCTCATTGCTTACAGCTCGCATGGCAGCTCTCTTTTTTGGCGCCTTGCTCATTGGCGTCCTCGCCGCTTGGCTACGGCGTGATCTGGGAATGTGGTCTGCGGTTTTCGGTCTGACCGTTTTGTTGTCTGCCCCGTGGGTGCTTACCCTCGGCACGTCAGTGATGCTGGAAATGCCTGCTTTTGCAACCGGCCTATTGGCAGCATGGCTGTTACGGCAGCGACCTAACCGGTATGAACTCCACCGGCTGATCATATCCGCAATCACCTTTGCCATCGCCTTGCAAATCAAGCTTACCGTCGGGGTTATGGTGCCTGGGATACTGGTGTTACTCCTGCAACAGCCTCAGGACCCAGGGGGCCCTGAGAATGGTTTCGATCCAGCGGCGCCGCATACCACAAGGCGTGTTGGAGAAAAAAAGCGTATCCTGCAAAGGTTGAATGACCTGTTATGCAAATCAAGTCGTTACCGGAGTTTAGCCGTAGGGTATTGGATAATAACTCTGGCCCTGGCTTACGCGCTGCTTTGCTGGCTTCTAGGTACAGGAGGATATGATTTACTATGGACATCGCATCATACTCCAAAAATGTATGCAGCGTTGGCACACGATAGCGGCTATGCCTTCAAAATATCCACACTTGCGGATTTTCCTGAAGGGGTGGCCGGATCTGTGCTGGGCGCGTGGCTGGCCATCAGGGAACGCCAATGGCGGCGGATCGCGTTCCCCACTGTGTGGCTGGCGACCGTGCTGGCAATTCACCTTCAACATCGGCCTTGGTGGGATTATTACCTACTCCACTTTGTTATTCCTATGTCCTGGTTGACAGCTCAGGCCGTACACCCATTCTTAAGCTGGCAACAGTCTGCGAAGGTGCCAGTCGGCTTGACACAGCAATGGCAGAGTCGCTTGATCATTCCCATTGGAGTGCTTTTAAGCGCGCTTTGGATAGTATATGGCAGTGAACGACTTTTCCGGACCATTACCTTCCTCGGCCGGAGTCGAACCATTCAAGACACACCGCTCATGGGTGAGATTCAGCGTTATGCCCCACGTGTGCAGTGGATGTTCACTTACTACCGTCCCATTTTCGCCTTCCATGCACGTCTTCCAGTGCCCCCGCCGCTTGCCGTGCTGCCTGCCAAACGGTTTTGGTCTGGTCGTTTGACCGAGCCCGACCTGCTCGACGCCTTGCAGAAATGGAGCCCAGAGTTGCTATTACTGGAAAGCGACAAACTAGTCGAAAGCTGGAGTACATGGATTCATGAGAATTACCAGTTGGCCGCGCGTGACGATAATCTCTTGCTGTATGTGCACAAGGCCATTGGTGAAGAGCGGCCACAGTCTGAAGCCGCCCCGGCTGACCAAGTTCTCAAAATGCGGGTTGGGTACGGTCTCTAATCCGAACCACCGCAAGGCATAAGGGAGTCCATGAGTAAGCCGGCATTTAATCAGCCGCATAGCGAGTCATTGGTAACTGGAAGGAAGACCGTACCTTCATTGGCAACCCTTTCAGCCTCTCAAGTTGCTGGGCAACCTTTCGCTCCCAATCATCGGCGTCCATGACTTCACTGCGCCCCAGCCCGTTGCTCTTGAGGCCGTGCCAGACCTGCTCGTCGGGATTCAGCTCCGGACTGTACGGCGGTAGAAAGCACAATCGCAGTTTGCCACCGTTGCTTTCCACGCAGTGTTGCATCATTTTGGCCTTGTGCATCGGATGCCCGCGCAATATCAGATACACCGGTCTCCGCGCCTAGTACATCAGACGCCGGATGAACTCACATACCTGCGTCGCTTTGACCTTGCCCCGCACCACCATGAACCGCAACAACCCCTGGTACTAACCGCAGAAATCAGGTTCACTCCAACCCTCTTGCCAGTGCTTAACCTTATCGGAGTCTGTCCATTGGGCGCCCAGTTTGTCCCCGCATGAAAATCCGACCGGATTCCGGCCTAGTCCCAAAAGTAGAGCTCGGCCCCTGCCTGCCTGGCTTCCGCACGAATCCTTGGATACTCCACCTCAAGCCATTGCTGCGTCAGGCTGAGATTTTACTCCTAGGCAACGTACAACGGTCGTTGACGGGGCAGCCCCAATAGTGACAACAACCGCCCAACCGAACTGACACTGAGCTTTATCTCAAACCGATCCGCTATCAGTATCCGAATCATCTCCCGAGTCCACAACGCAAAGGGAAACTTCAACTGCAATGGATCCTTGGTGGTCACTGTCTTGTAAATCCAGCGTATCTATTTACCGGTCAGCGCGGCGAGGACGGCGGCGCGTTCGTCCGGCAGTCCAGGCGCGTGCGCGGGCTCGATAACCGTGACGCGGTCGTCGGGGAGGTCCACCCCCAAACCGTGGGCGCCGTAGGCCAGGCGAATCGTTGACATTTTTTCCGGTTGGGAGATTCCCGTTTTTCCTGCGGAAGGCAACTATGCACTGCCCTCCGCCAGGTGGATTGCCGGTTGGTTTGGCGACCGCGGGGCGATGATTGTCCCAAAGAAAAAAACTGGAAAAAATTCCTTGACACTGTGGAGAAGCCACGCAAATGTTCGCCCGTTCGCCCGCGGGAGACGAAACAACGGTTAGGACGATGAACTGGATTGGAAACAGCCACGTCGGGGTCCCGGCCTGGCGGCTGACGAATTCGCCGCGCGGATTTGGCCCAAGGGGCGGTCTGTGTCTTGTGTGGGCCGGCCTATTGTGCGGGTTGCTCCCGCTCCGGGGGTGGGCGGCGCCGGGTGATCCGACCGCTGACGAGCGAGGCGGGGCGGGGCCCGAGGTTTTTGCCGGCCAGGGAGACGAGGTGAACACCCTGACGCCGGAGCATGCCTTTTTTCTGGAATTCCTGACCAATCGGCCCGCAATCAAGGAGATTGTTTGGGAATTGTCGGCGAATCGGTTTACCCCTATCGGGGCAGATGGAAAACCCGCGCCACTGCCGGTGCCGTTTGTCCCCGCCCGGGGGGCACTGCAACCCGGGGGCTTTTTCTGGGAATACCCCACAAATCAACCCAACGTGATGCCCTGCGCCTACGGGGAATCAGTGGACACCTATTGGACGGTGGACACCAACGTGGTCTCGTTGGCGCCCAAAAGCGGGCCGGGCGCGCATCCGCAAAACGGCGCCCAGTTTCTGGTCGAATACTACCGTTCCCTGTTGCTGAAGCTGCTTCTGCTCGGCATTGAAGACGCCGCGCCGGATTCCCTGGAATGGCTGACGCCCGCCCAATTTGAGGCGGTTTCTCATCAAAATCCTCTGGTGCGGCTTACCGGCAGACTGAGCCTGGATGCGGAGGGGTTACCCGCCCAACTCGAGTATCGGGCCGCCGGCGGTCCCTTGTTGGAATGTCGTGTGGATTACCGCTACGACCAGCGCGGGCGGGTGCTGCCGGGCAGCGTGGTGCATACACGCCGGACGAAAGACCGGCCGGTCGAGTTTTACACCAACCTCCTCCGGCGGGTGGAATTCGGCCTGTTGCCGAAGGCGGCCGAGGGCTTTCGCCCCTCGTTCTTTGTGGACGAACAGGACCGCCATCGGAGTTTGTTGATAGATTCCAACGCGATGACCTATCGGGTAACGGACATGGGCCTGGTTCTCCACATGGGCGTGGAGCCGCCCGCTCATGCGCTCGTCAAACCGCCCCGTTCTGGCTGGATGGCCTACGCGCTTTGGGGGATGGCAATTTTGTCGGCGACTTTCCTTGTCTGGAAGCTGACCAAGCCGGGCAAGCCCCATCACCAGCCTCCCAACAAAACCTGAGCAATGTCTTGAAAAAGCACCGTTGGTAGAAAACGCATCCTATTCTGAGTGTTTCCCGGGCATCCAGCGCGGCTTTCCTTGTTGTTTGTAGCAGGCCGGAACAACTTCTCCATGGTCGGCCATCCAAAAGCGTAGAACGCTGGGCGCGGACGACTGCCGGCTCGCTGGCGGGACCGGTCACTCCGGCGCGCGCCGTATTCACGACCGGACCCGGGCGGGAACCGGTGTCAAAGCAAGGCCCGGACGGCAGCAAAGTTGTTGCCGGCGTTATCGAATGAAGGCGCGGGGGCCTCCATCCGCCTGGCCGGCTCTCATTTTCCCTTCACCACCGGCAGCAGGATGTGGGACGGGCGGCGGCGGTCCAGGTACAGGACGTTGCGCGCCACGCGCTGGTAGTCGCGGGCGCGAAAGGCGTCGCCGGTGTTCGGATTCGGATCGTAGCCCGGCGCGCTGCTCGAGGTGACGTGGACCCGCAGCCGGTGGCCGCGGTTGAAGATGACGCTGGTGGACCACAGGTCCACGTCCAGCGCGTACACCCGGCCCGGACGCAACGGGCGCTCGCGGTCGAAGCCCTCGCGGAACCGCGCCCGGAGCTGGCCCTCGCAGAGGTTGATCGAACGCCCGTCAGGATACACGTCGCAGAGGCGCACGAAGAAATCCGTGTCCGGCGCGTCGCTGCCGATCCACAACCGGGCGCGGACCGGACCGGTGACCTCCAGGGGCGCGGCCAGCGGCTCGCTGGTGAACACCAGCACGTCCGGCCGCGACTCGATGGGCCGCTGGTCCTTGCCGCCAGCGGGCAGGGTGAGTTGCGGCCCGCCTAGCGTGGGCACGGGGTCGGCCGGATCGTAGCGGTAACTCAGCGCCGCAGCGCGGACCGCGGGCGGCTCGGGCGCGAGGCGGCGGTCGGCATGAAAATACCACGCGGTGGCGCGAGTGGTGACCGGCGGCCAGTGGTCGGCGGTGCGCCAGACGTTGCCCGGCGCCCGCGGATCGCTGACGTCGCCCATCACGTAATACGTCACGGCGGGTAGGCGGTCGAAGCCGTTGGGTTCGCCCTTGAGGTGGAAGTCGAACCACTTCCACGGATCGTGCGCGTCGCCGGGCGGATGGCGGGCGTTGTCGGGGAAGGTCAGGTCGCCGGCCTTGTTTTGCAGCACGGCGTGGGTCCAGGGGCCCATGACCAGTTTTTGCCGGCCGCGCGCGGCGGGACCGCCCCGGGTGTGGTAGCCGACAAACGAGTTGAGCGTGCCCTGGGCGAAGATGTCGTACCAGCCGCCGAGATGGACGGCGGCGGTGTTGACCCGGGCGTAGCGGGGGGTGACGTCGCGCTCGGTCCAGTAGGCGTCATAAGCGGGGTGCGCCACCCAGGTGGCCAGGGCGTCGGCACCCCACTGGGCCATCCGCAGCCAGTCTTCGATCATGGCCTTTTTGAACACGCCGCCGGGATACATTCCGGCGTAGAGATTGGGTTCGCCCACAGTGAGATGCTGGCACCGGGGCTGAGGACCGTAGCGCCCGACCATCAGGAGCTGGGTGATGGCCACGGCCGAGCCGCCCCAGGTTCCCACCCGGCCGTTGCACCACGGTTGGGCCAGCAGCCAACGCATGGTGTCCGGTCCGTCCTCGTGGTCGCGGTGGAAGGGCAGGTTTTCGCCTTCGGAGGCGAACCGTCCCCGGCAATCCTGCGCCACCAGGGCGTAACCGCGGCGCGCGGCTTCCTCGCCGATGCCCCGTAGCAGATCCTTGTTGTAGGGAGTGCGTACCAGGATCACAGGCCAGGGGCCGGCGCCATCGGGCAGGTACACGTCGGTTGCGAGTTGGACGCCGTCCCGCATGGGGACCGCCACGGTTTGGCGGGCGGCGAAAGCACTCAGGGCCAGCCACGCCGTCGCCAGGAGACACACGGCTGCGCGGCGGGTGGCTGTTGGGATGATGGAGCAGGGAGCCATAAGCGGGGGATTGAATCGAGCGTGCAGCCGAGCTGCCGAGGAACCGCGCCGGCAACCTTGACGCCGGAGGGGGCATTGCCGGAAAGCTTGGTCAACTGGCATGGCCCGAGCCTACGCGGCGCCGGGACTTCCGGCGAGCGCTTTGTCCCGGCGCGTTCACGGGGGTCACCCGCTCGCTTTTTCTCGGGGCCTGAAGCGCGCGAATTTTTGACCCGCTCCGGGTCCGGTGTTTAACTTGCCTCCGCAACGGCCTGGACGGCTGTGTTTGCAAAAACCGATCACGACAACGTCGCCATGAACAAAATCCTGTCTCCTCCCCCCGTGGTTTGTCATTTGGGTTTGATCCTCGCAGCCGGACTGCTGGGCCCGGCCCGCGCGGACAGTCTGACGCCGGTGTGGTCCATCGCCCCGGGTGACCGCGCCTACGTTACCACGGGCAACACCGAACGCGGGGTCAGCATCAATCCCGTCACGGGCAACGTGCTCCTGGTGGGCCGCGCCGGCGGTCCGCAGGTGTATGCGTTGAACGGCGCGGACGGCGCGGACGGTAGCAACGAGCTGGGGTTCCCACGCACCCTGCAGCAAACCGACGCCGACGGCTTTCCGGTGATTGCCGGCGGCACCTTTTCCTTGAACCTGGTGGGCGCGGCGGGCGATGGCGCGGTCTATGTTTGCAACCTGACGCTCGACACCCCCAACACGCCGTTCAAGATTTACCGCTGGAACGATGAGCAAACCGACACCCCGGTGGCCGTGGCGTTTGAGGGCGACGCGACCGGCGGCCTGGGTGGCAGCGGCCAGGACATCCGCTTCGGCGACAACTTTGCCGTGCGTGGCAGCGGCGCGGACACCCAACTGGCGGCGATGTCCCGGAACGGGAAATACCTTACCATTTTCACCACCACCGACGGTACCAACTTCACCGCCGCCACCCTCACCACGGATGCCTCCGGCCGGGCCGGCCTGGGATTAACCTTTGGCGAGGGCAACACCGTTTGGGCGAAGCTCAATGGCAATCCGCTGATCCAGCTTTCCTTTGACCCGGCCGCGGGCACGGCCACGACCATTCGCACCGTTCCCCTTTCCATCGTGCCCGTCGGCGTCACCGGCATAGCCTACGACCCGGCCACCAAGCGGCTCGTCACCGTGGACTACAGCACCCACCAGTTGTCGGTGTTCGACTTCAGCGACCCGGCCGCGCCCACGCGCATTGGCGAGGCGCTGCCCATGCCGGCGAGCAACGCCAACGGCAACGGCACCGCGGCGGCCGGCATCCTCGGCGACCGCGTGGTGGGGCTGGACACCAACAGCGGTTTGTTGGCGGCGAAAGTGGAAATTTCGGTGGTGGCCGAGCCCCCGGTCATTGACACCCAACCGGTGAGTCAGACCGTGCTCGAGGGGGGCAGCGTGCAGTTTGGCGTGGTCGCCCGCGGCACGCGTCCGCTCGAATACCAGTGGCAATTTAATGGTGAACCCCTCGCCAGCGAAACCAACGCCACGTTGAACATCCTCGGCGCCACTGCGGCGCAGGCCGGCGAGTACGTCGTGCGGGTGAGGAACCAGGCCGGCGAGGTGCTCAGCGATCCCGCCACGCTCACGGTGGTGCCGCTGGTGAAGTCCGATGCCCTTACCCTCAAATGGCAACTGGCGCCGGGCAGCAAGCCCTGGCTGAACCAGGACAACTCCCAGCGCGGTCTGGCCTACAACCCGGCCAACGGCCACGTGCTGGTCATCAGCCGCACCGAGGGTCCCAAGATTTACGTGCTCGACGGCCGGACCGGCGAGGAACTGCACACCCTGACCGTGGACCCGTCCATCGTCTTCGGCGGCACCTTTGCCCTGAACATGATCGCCGTGGCCGACGATGGCGCGGTGTACGCCTGCAACCTCACCACCGACGCCGCCGCCAGTTCCTTCAACATTTACCGCTGGGCCAACGACGCGCCCGACACCCTTCCCGAGGCGGTGTACATCGGCAATCCCGGCGGCGGCCGCTGGGGCGACAATTTCGACGCGCGCGGCGCGGGCCTCCAGACCCAGTTGCTGGCCGCACAGCGCAACGGTCAGGCCGCGGCCGTGTTCACCACCAGCGATGGCGCGCAGTTCGACCCGATTTTGCTGACCGTGGAAGACGCCACGCCGGGCAACTTCGGCCTGAGCGTGGCCTTCGGCCCGGGCGACAGCTTCTTCGGCAAGGCCACCGGACAGAGCCTGCGGCACGTGGGTTTTGACCTTGCCGCCGGCACGGCGGTCACCCTGCAAAATTACGCCGGCGTATTCCCGGGTTCCTCCGCGCCGCTGGCCTGGAACGACGAGTTGAAGTTCCTGGCCCTGCTGGCCTTCGAAAACCCCGACAACGTGCGGTTGTACGACCTGGCCGACCCGGCCGCTCCGGTGCTGATAGACCAGGAGTTCTGCGCGGCCGACAACCCCAACATCAACGGCACCGGCCAGGCGGACTTCGGCGACGGCCTGCTCTTTGTGCTGAACTCGAACAACGGCATTGTGGCCTTTGACGTCAAACGCCCCGCGCCCACCGTGCCGCCGGCGTTGAGCGCGGCGCGGGTCAGCGGCGGCAACTTCGAGTTCACCCTGACGGGCCAGGCCGGGGCCACCTACGGCCTGCAGAGCTCGGCGGACCTGCAGACCTGGACCGACGTGCCGGGCGTGACCATCGCCGGCCCCAGCGGCCAGGCCAGCCTTCCCGCCACGGATGCCGCGCGGTTCTTCCGCGCCGTGGTGAAGTGACGCCGTGAATCGGTTCCCGCATCCTGCCGGTCCGTTCCGCGGTTGCACCGCCGGGACGGACCGGCCGACATGCCCGCGTCACCGGACGGGTGCTCCCTGCGGCTTCACGCTGATCGAGCTGCTGGTGGTGATAGCCATCATCGCAATCCTGGTCGGGATGCTGTTGCCCGCGTTGTCCCGGGCCAAGGGCAAGGCCCAGGCCATCGGCTGCTTGAACCACCTCAAGCAGCTCACGCTGTGCTGGGCGATGTACACGGACGACCACCAGGGCCGCCTGCCTCCCAACGAAGCTAGCGGCGAAATCAGCCTGCCCGGCTCCTGGATCGAGGGAGACGCCAAGACCGACCGCACCCCCGCCAACATCGAGAAAGGAGTGCTCTTCAAGTACAACACGTCGGTTGCCATCTATCGGTGTCCGGCCGACCGCTCGAAAGTCACGCGTTTTCCCAACCTGCCGCGCACGCGCAGCTACGCCATGAGCACCGGCCTCGCGCATTACAACCCCTCGCTCATCCCCAATCCCATCTACCGCGAGTCCGAGATTCTGGACCCCGCGCCCAGCCGGGCGTCGGTCTTCCTTTGCGAGGACGAATGGAGCATCCAGAACGGCGCGCTCGGCATCCTGCCGCCGGACCTCAACCAGTTCTACTGGTGGAACCTTCCGGCCAGCCGCCATCAGCGCGGCGGCGTGTTGTCCTTTGCCGACGGCCACGCCGAACTCTGGCGCTGGGGGGACCCGAACATCGTCGAGGCCTCCGAGACCATCAAACGGTCCTACCTGGCCAACCCGGCCAGTTACTCCGTGCAAGTGCCCTCGACCCCCCAGGACCGCGACCTGCGCCGGGTGCGGGAAACGGTGGCGCGTTCGCGACGATGACGGGCGGGCGGCGCCTCGCAACCTGGTGGGTCGCGGCCCTGCTGGCCGCCGGGACGCTCGCCGCGCAACCCCGGGAGCTGCGCGGCTGGTGGGTGGACACCTTTCACCCGGCCCTGCGCACCCCGGCGGAAGTGGACGCCCTGGTGGCCCAGGCCCGCGCGGCCAACTTCAACGCCCTCTTCGTCGAGGTGCGCAAACGCGGCGACGCCTACTACCACAGCCGCTACGAGCCCCGGGCCACCGACGTGCAGGCCGGCTTCGATCCCCTGGGCTACCTCCTCCAGCGCGCCCACAACGCGGCCCTCGGCCCGCGGCTCGAGGTCCATGCCTGGATCGTCACCTACATCATTTGGAACAGCCGCACCGCGCTGCCCGCTCAGCCCAACCACCCCTTCCGCCTGCACCCGGACTGGCTCACCGAGTCCTTCGCCGGCGAACAGTGGGACGGCGCCAACTTCGCCTTTGATCCCGGCCATCCCGCCGTTCAGGAACACACCTTCAACGTGGCGATGGACCTCATCTCCCGCTACGACGTGGACGGTTTCCACTTCGACTATATCCGCTACGGCGGTCGGGATTGGGGGTACAATCCGGTCGCTGTGGCACGGTTCAACGCCATGACCGGCAGCAGCGGGCGGCCCGCGCCGGATGATTCCTGGTGGCTCCAATGGCGGCGCGACCAGGTCACCGCCCTGCTGCGGCGCGTGTACCTGGCCGCCAGCGTGCAGCGGCCCGGCCTTAAAATCTCCGCGGCCACCATCACCTGGACCCCGGCCGCCACCACTTTTCCCGCCTGGTTGCGTTCCTCCGCCTGGTCCAGCGTGCTCCAGGACTGGCGGAGCTGGATGGCCGAGGGCATCCTGGACCTGAACATCCCCATGGCCTATTTCCGGCAGGAAACCCATGCCGCCGCCTGGGCCGATTGGAGCCGCTTCGCGCGGCAACACCGTTACCAACGCCACGTCGCCCTGGGCGTGGGCGCGTACCTGAACACGATCTCCAACTCGATCGCGCAGATGCGCACCACCCGCGTCAGCCAGGGCCCGGCCGCGCCCCGCGCCGACGGCGTGGTGGCGTTCTCCTACGCCGTGCCCGCCAAAGACGGCGTGCCGCGCGCGGACTTCATCACGGCCCTGACCTCGCCCACCGCGCACGATCCGGTGCAACCACCGATCTTTGCTGAACCGGTTCCCACCCCGCCCATGCCCTGGAAAACCGACGGCTCGCTCCTCGGCCTGGTGGGGCGGATGACCGACGCCACCACGGGGCAACCGCTCGCAGGCGCGCAGATCGAGGCCTGCGGCGTGGCGGAACGGTGTTGGATCACCGACCCCAACGGGGCGTTCGCCAGCCTGTTGCCGTTGCGCCCCGCCGCGTTGGTGGTGTCCGCGCCCGGTTATCTCACCCGCTTTATCGAGTGGCCCGCCGGCGTGAGTCTGCTGCACACGAATCTCGCCCTGTCTCCCGACACCTCGGACCTGCGCCCGCTGGACCTGCGCGTGGCGGCGGGGCGGGACGGCGTCGTGGTTAGCTGGCGCACGGCCGCGCCCGCCCGGGGCGCCGTCCTGTGCGGCCCCGCGGGGCTGTGCGAGACGCGGGAAGTCGGCGAGCCGCGTTTCGACACGCGGCATTCGGTGATGCTGGGGCGTCTGGATTGGGCCGCGGACCCCGCGCCGGCGGAATTTCGCCTCCGCGTGGTCAACGAAGCGCCGGACGGAGCGCGTCACGTCTCGCACGCGGTGTTTGCCGCCCCGGCCCGCCGGCCCCTCGAGGCCGGGCCGTGGGACGCGCGGCGCACCGGCTCGTGGAGCTTCAATCAAACCGGCGGGGGCGAGCCGCCCGCGGGCTACTGGAGCGTCACCACCACCACCGGGGAGCCCGGCGCCACCGCCCGCTGGCGCGTGACCGTGGAAGTGCCCGGCGCCTACGACCTCGAGTACTGGCTCCCGGCCAACGTCGGCGCGGCCGGCGTCACCTACGAAATCCGCACCCGTCGCGCCACGCGCACGGTGCGGGTGAACCAGTCCCAGGCCGTCTCGGGCTATCGTCTCCTGGCCGCCAACCTCTGGCTGGAACGCGGCGAGCAACCCGAGGTGCGCCTGGCCAATCAGACCGGCACGGCCGGGCAATCCCTCGCCGTCGGCGCCATCCGCTGGGTGTACCGCGACGGCCAGGACCCGCCGCCCGCGCCCGCTTTGCCCGCCTGGTGGGCGGAACATTTCTTCGCCGGAGCCGCTGATCCCGATGCGGACCCCGACGGAGACGGACTGAGCAACCGGGCTGAATTCGCCTTCGGCACCGACCCGCTCCATGCCCATTCGCGCCTTCGTCTGCGACTCGACCCCGCCCCGGACGGCGCCTGGCGCATGCGCATCTCGCCGGTGGTGACCGGACGGCGTTATACCCTTGAACGGGCCACCCGCCTCGACAGTCCCGACTGGCAAGCCGTGGCGGAAACGCCCGGCGTGCCCGCCCCGGATGGCGAGGGCGCGCTGGAAGACCCGGAGCCCCGGCTGGAGCAGGGCTTTTACCGGCTGCGGGTGGAACTGGACTAGCCCGCGCGCGCCGCGGAGCAAGCGCGCGTCCGCCGTCGTCCCCGGACGGTCGAAGTTCGGTTGGACAGCGGCGACGGTTCGGGGCTAAGTGAGCGGCGATGCAAAACGGGTCGTTTTTCGGGTGGCTGTGGCTGGCGGCCTTGGCGGTCCTTGCCGGTTGCCAACGGGCCGATCCCTCCGGCGCGGCGCCGGCCGCTCCGCCGCCGGGCGTTTACCATCTGGACCGCGCGCAGCCGCGTCTGCCCACGCTGCGGCTGTGGCTGGGCAGCGCGGAAATCACCGCCGAGGTCGCCCGGCGCACCACCGAGATCGCCACCGGCATGATGTTCCGCACCAACCTCGGCGAGATGGAGGGCATGTTGTTCGTCTTCCCCCGTCCGTTTCGCGCCGCCTTTTACATGCGCAACACCACCGTCCCCCTTACCGCCGCCTACCTCGGCCCGGACGGCACGATTTTGGAACTGCATGACCTGGAGCCGCTGGACGAAACCCCCGTCACCGCCGGCACCGACCAGGTCCAGTACGTTCTGGAAATGCCCCGGGGCTGGTTCCAGCGCCACGGCGTGAGCGTCGGCGCCGTGGTGCGCACGCCCTACGGCGGCCTGGACGAAATCAACTGGGCCGCGTTGCAACCGCGCCGACGACCCGCGCCCTGACATGAAGCTCGCGCTGGCGCAAATCAACACCACCGTCGGCGACCTCGAGGGCAACGCCGCCGCCCTCCTCGCCGCCTACCAGCGCGGCGTCGCCGCGGGCGCCGACCTGGTGCTGGCGCCGGAGCTGGCCACCACCGGTTATCCCCCGCGCGACCTGCTCCTGCGGCGGGAGTTCGTCCGGCGCAACCTCCAGGTGCTCGACCGCCTGGCGGCCGCCACCGGCGCCACCGGCCTGGTGGTGGGCTACGTGGGCGAAAACCCCTCGCCTCCCGGACGCGAGCTGACCAACGCCGTGGCCCTGCTCCAGGGCGGACGCCTCATCGCCACGCGCGCCAAGACCCTGTTGCCGAGCTATGACGTCTTCGACGAAGACCGCTACTTCGAGCCGGCCGCGGCCAACGAACCGGTCCCATTCAACGGGCGGCGACTGGGGCTCACCATCTGCGAGGACCTCTGGAACGACGAGGATTTCTGGCCGCGCCGCCGCTATCATCGCAACCCCGCGGCCGAGCTGGTCGCCGCCGGCGCGGACCTGATTCTCAACGTGTCCGCCTCCCCGTGGCATCTGGGCAAGAACCGCGTCCGCCACGCCATGCTGGCCAGCCTGGCCGCCAAGCTCCGCCGCCCGCTGGTGTACTGCAATCTGGTCGGCGGCAACGACGAACTCATCTTCGACGGCCACAGCCTGGTCTTCAACGCCGCCGGCGAGCTCGTCGCCCGCGGCGCGGCGTTCGCTGAGGATTTCCTCCTGGCCGACCCCGACGCGCCGCCCCTGCCGCCCGCGCCTGAACCGGCCGACGAGGACAAACTCCATCGCGCGCTGGTGCTGGGGCTGCGCGACTACCTGCGCAAATGCGGGTTCACCGACGCCGTGCTCGGCCTGAGCGGGGGCATTGATTCGGCGCTCACCGCCTGCCTGGCCGTGGACGCCCTCGGCGCTGACCACGTGCGCGGCGTCTCCCTGCCTTCGCAGTATTCGAGTCCCGGCAGTCTGGCCGACGCCCGGCAACTGGCCGCCAACCTCGGCATCCGCTACGACGTGATTCCCATCCAGGCCGCGTTCGAGACGATCAAACGCGAGCTCAGCGGTGTGTTCGCCGGCCGCCCCGAGGACCTCACCGAGGAGAACATCCAGGCGCGCCTGCGCGGGGTCATCCTGATGGCGTTGTCCAACAAATTCGGCGCGATGCTGCTGACCACGGGCAACAAGAGCGAACTGGCCGTGGGCTACTGCACGCTCTACGGCGACATGTGCGGCGGCCTGGCGGTCATCAACGACCTGCCCAAACAGTGGGTGTACCGGCTGGCCCGCTGGATCAATCGCGAGCGCGAAATCATCCCCGCCGCCTCGCTGACCAAGCCGCCTTCGGCCGAGTTGCGCCCCAACCAGACCGACCAGGACACCCTGCCGCCGTACGAAATCCTCGATGCCATCCTCGAGGCCTACGTCGTCGAGGGCCGGTCGGTGGCGGAGATCGCCCGGGCGGGTTTCGACGAAGCCACCGTGCGGCGCGTGGTGCGGCTCATTGACCAGAGCGAGTACAAGCGCCGCCAGGCCGCGCCGGGGCTCAAGGTGACCAGCAAGGCCTTCGGTGTGGGCCGCCGCCTGCCCATCGCCCAGCGCTACCGCGAAGCGTAACCCCTGACCGCCGCGAACCGTCCGCGGACCACTCGGGATGGGAAACAGCCCGCGGACCACACGCGGGAGAAAATGCCCGCAGAGCACGCAGACCACACCGAGGCAAGCGGCTCAGGAATGCTCAAGGGATTCCCCTTCCGCGTGTTCGGCGTGGTCTGCGGGCCTCGATGCGTCTTCCCGCGTGACGCCGGCGCGGGCCGCGGGCCGCAGGCTTTTGCGGGCCGGTTCCGCTCCGCAAGGTTGGCAAAAGCCGGCGCGTCTGCTTTCTTGACCGCGACCCCGGGGCATTCCCGATCCGGGCAGTCCCGTGACACCGTTGACCATGGCCGCCGAACCGTTCGCCCAACTCCCTGTGCGCCCCGTCACGCCGCCGGCCGGGTGTCCCTTCGCCCTGCGCGGCCTGGCCCTGGGCCGGGGCGCGTCGCCGCTGGAAGTCCTGCTTGCCGAAAGCGCCGCCGAACCCCGCCCGACCGACCTTCGAGCCGTCTGGCAGGGCCGCCAGAGCAGACGCGCTGCGCCACTGCTGCTCGTCGTCCTGCACGGAACCCGTGCCGCCCTCTGCGGCCCTGCGGGCGAGGACCCCCCCGTCCACCTGAATCTCGATCCCGGCCAGGCCGAACGCCTCTGCCGCGAAGCCCTCGCCGCGCCCAACCGCCACGCCGCGTTACGCTGGCTGCGCGATGCGCTGCCGTCGCTGGAGACCAAACTTCCCGCCCTGCGCAACGAAGGGTTCCTGGCCACCCACGAACTGGAAGTCGTCCGCAAGCACCGCAAGCTCGATTGGGAGCGCGCGGCGGAACGCGCCCGGCCCGCTCTTGGCCTCCAGGATGACGCGTTGCTCTCGGCTCTCGGCTTCACCGCCGAACGGCTCGATGCGGTCACGCAACTGCTCCGCGCCGGCCCGCAGGGGCGCCGGGTCGCCGTGGCCATCCTGCTGCTGCCCGACGAATCCCCCGAGCTGGCCGCCCCGCGTCTGAGCGGCCTTTCGCCGGTCAGCTACGCGCTGGAGAAAGCCGCGCGCGAAAACCTCCGTTGGGTGCTCATCATCCAGGGCGCGCGTTTGCGTCTCCACCCCGCGCAGCTCGGCGTCGGCGTCGGCCGCCGCGGCCGCGCCGAGACCTTCCTCCAGCTCGATCCCGCGCTGCTGCGCGACGACGACGCGGCCTTTCTGTGGCTGCTTTTCTCCGCCGAGGCCCTTGTCGAGGGCGGCACACTCGCCGCACTCCTCGAAGAATCCGCCCGCTACGCCGGCGATCTGGCTCAACGTCTGCGCGAGCGCATCTACGGCGAGGTCATCCCGCGTCTGGCCGAGGGGCTGGCCGCCGCGCGCAATCTCCGCCAGCCCGCCGCCCGCGACCTGGCCGAGACCTACGCCATGGCGATGACCGTGCTCTTCCGGCTCCTGTTCATCGCCTACGCCGAAGACCGCGACCTGTTGCCCTACCGGCACAACCCGCTGTATCGCGCCCGCTCGCTCAAAACCAAGGCCCAGGAACTGCTCGACCTTCACCTCGCCGGCACGCCCTTCGACCAGTCCGATTCCCTCTGGACCGAGGTGCAACTCCTGTTCCGCGCCGTGGACGCCGGCCAGCCCGAATGGGGCATCCCGCCCTACGACGGCGGCCTGTTCTCGCGCGACCCGGCGGTCTCCCGCGCCGGCGCCCTGCTCGATCAGGTCACGCTCCCGAATCGTGTCTTCGGCCCCGCGCTGCGCGACCTGCTCCTGATCCAGACCGATGACGGCTGGGGACCGGTGGACTTTCGCAGCCTCAACGTCGGCGAATTCGGCACCATCTACCAGGGCTTGCTGGAAAGCGAACTGGCCGTGGCCGAAACCGACCTCGCCGTGGACAAAGACGGCTATTACCGCCCCTGCAAACCGGGCGAAACACCGCTGGTCCGCCGCCACAACATCTACCTGCACAACCGCTCCGGCGCCCGCAAGGCCACCGGCAGCTATTTCACCCCGGACTTCGCCGTCGCCCACCTGCTTGACCACGCCCTCGAACCCGCCCTGGCCGATCACCTCCGCCGCCTCGACGCGCTGGACGACGATGCTGCCGCCGACGCCTTCTTCGATTTCCGCGTGGCCGACCTGGCCATGGGCTCGGCCCATTTCCTGGTCGCCGCCGTGGACCGCATCGAACGCGGCCTCTCGGCCTACCTGGCCAAACGCCCGCTGCCGGGCGTGCGGGATGAACTGGCCCGGCTGCGCGCCGCCGCCGAGCACGCCCTCGGCCCGCTGGCCGGGCAGGTGGAACTGGAAGACACCCAACTGCTCCGCCGCCTCATTGCCCGGCGCTGCCTCTACGGCGCGGACCTCAACCCCGTGGCCGTGGACCTCGCCCGGCTCTCGCTCTGGATTCACACCTTCGTGCCCGGCCTGCCCCTCTCGCTGCTGGACCGCAACCTCGTCGTCGGCAACGCCCTCGTCGGCATCGGCCAGCTTGCCGAAATCGAGGACGAAGCGCGCAAAGCCGACCTGCCGCTGTTCACCCTCGACGCGGGGAAACTCATCGGCGAGGCGATGGCGCCGCTCAAACGCCTCGCCCGCCTGGCCGACGCCTCGACCGCCGAAATCGCCTCCGCCCGTCAAGCCCTGGCCGAGGCCCGCCGCGCCGCCGCCCCGGCCGAGGCCCTCTGCGACATCGTCACCGCCAACCGCCTCACCGGCGCGCCGCTCGAAGTGGACCTGCCCCACTGGGACACGGTGAAATCGAAACTGGTGGACTCAGACCAGCACCAGAAAGCCAGGCAGACGCTCGCCGACCTCCAGCCGTTCCATTTCCCCGCTGCCTTCCCGGAAGTGTTCCTGCGCCCGCGCCGGGGCTTCGATGTCATCCTCGGCAACCCGCCGTGGGAAGAAGCCACGCTCGAAGAACACGCCTTCTGGGCGCGGCACTGGCCGGGCTTGCGTGGGCTGACCCAGCGTGAACGCGAGGCCCTCATCGCCAAAATCCGCCGGCAACGGCCCGACCTGGTGGAACTCTACGAGCGAGAACTGGCCGAAGCCGAGGCCCTCCGCAAGGCGCTGGTGACGGGCCCGTTTCCCGGCATGGGCACGGGCGATCCCGACCTCTACAAGGCCTTCTGCTGGCGGTTCTGGCATCTGGTGGCCCGCGACGGCGGCTGGATCGGCGTGGTCCTGCCCCGCTCGGCCTTCAACGCCAAAGGCTCCACCGACTTCCGCACCTGCATTTTCCGTGAGGCGGCCAGCGTGGACATCACCATGCTGCTGAACAACCGGCAGTGGGTTTTCCCGGAGGTTCACCCCCAATACACCATCGGTCTGGTGGCGCTGCGCCGGACGGCTACGGAGAGCACGGGCGTCCCGCCTGCCGTGTCCGGCGTCTCGCCGGACACTCCGGTCCTTGCGGAAACATCGCGGCGGGACGCCGCGATGGGCACGCGAGACGCGTGCGCTCCCCCCAAACCCATCCGCCTCCGCGGGCCGTTCGCCTCGCTGGAGCGCTTCCGCGCCGGCGTCCGCCGCACACCCGCCGCCTTTACCGCCGAGGAAGTGCTGAGCTGGACCGACAGCGCCTCGCTGCCCTTGCTGCCCAGCGAGGAATCGCTCGACATCTTCATCCAACTCCGCAAAGCCCCGCGCCTGGACCTCAACGACGCCCGCTCGTGGCGGACCCGCCCGTATACCGAACTTCACGCGACTCAAGACAAGCCCTTGATGGACCTCAAATCCGCCGACAAGCCGCGCGGTTTCTGGCCGGTGTTCAAGGGCGAGTCGTTCGACATTTGGGAACCGGACACCGGCCGTTACTACGCCTGGGCCGACCCGCGCAAGGTCCTGCCCGAATTGCAGGCTTCGCGCCTGCGCGGCGCTCGCCACGCCCGCTCGCCCTTCTCCGAGTTCCCGCGCCAGTGGCTGCGGCAAGAGAACACCCTACCGCCGCGCTTCGCCCGCATCGCCTTCCGGGATGTCACCAACCGGACCAATCGCCGGACCGTCGTGGCCGCTTTGGTGCCGCCGCAGGTTTTCCTCACGCACAAGGCGCCCTATCTGCTCTGGCCACGCGGAGACGAACGCGATCAGGCGTATCTGCTGGGTGTATTGTGTTCTCTGCCGCTGGACTGGTATGCCCGGCGTTTCGTCGAAATCGCATTGACCTTCTTTCTCCTGAATCTGCTGCCCGTGCCGCGGCCGGGTCGGGAGGATGCGCGGTGGCGGCGGGTGGTGGAGCTGGCGGGCCGGTTGGCGGCGGTGGACGACCGTTATGCGGACTGGGCGCGCGCGGTGGGCGTGCCCTGCGGCCCGCTGGAAGCGGGGGAAAAACGGGATTACATCCACGAGCTGGACGCGGTGGTGGCGCATCTCTACGGCCTGAGCGAGCGGCAATTGGTCCACGTGTTCGAGACCTTCCACGAGGGGTGGGACTACGCCGACCGGCTGGAGGCGACCCTGGGGCATTACCGTCGCTGGCAGGGCCGCTGAACCGCCCGAGGACCACACGCGGGAGAAAATGCCCGCGGACCACGCCGACAGAGGAAACGTGAAGGCCGAGCTTCCACAGCCGCCCGCCTTAACGGCGGGGGCAACCGCCTGCTGGACTGCGGTGGTAGCCGGCGGGCGGGAAGGGGGCTTTGGGCTCCAGGATTGAATGCCCCGGCAGCAGCGGTAAGATACCGGCATGAAGACCTTGACGGTGGATGCCAGCGGGCGCGTCCGGCTGCCAGACGTGGCGCCACGCACCCGGTTGGCTTACGCGCGGGACGCCCGGGGCCGCATCACGCTGACCCGGGTGAAGCCGGCGCCGGACCGGCCGGCCCGGGTGCGGTTTGTGCGGCGCGGCGGGCGCACGGTGGCGGTTACCGACCGGCCCATTTCACTGGAGGCCATCCGGGAAGCCCGAGCCGAGTTCCCATGAGATACCTGCTGGACGTGAATGTTCTGCTGGCGGCGACTTGGGCCAATCATCCGCAATTCGCCGCGGCGGACGCTGGGCTGAAGGGCAAATCGGTGGTGGTTTGTCCGCTCACGGAACTGGGGTTCCTGCGGATCAGTACCCACAAGAAGGCCATTGCCGCGCCGATGAAAGACGCCCGCAGAGCCTTGGAAACTTTCTTGCGCGCCACTCGCGCCTCGCGCATTCCCGCCGATCTGCCGGCCCTGGAGTCGCAGGCTGAAACCTCCGATCAACTGACCGACCAGTATCTGGCATCTCTGGCCGCGCGGCACGGATGCAAGTTGGCGACGCTGGACGGGGGCATCCGACATCCCGTCGCGGAATTGATTTACCCTCCGCAAGCGTGATCCGCGTCATGAGCGCGCCGCCGCCCGGACTCACCGCCGCCGTGCGCCCGCATTTTGTGGACAACCGCAACGGGTCCACGCTGGAGGCGGCGTTGCGGGGGTATTTGCAGAGCCTGCGTCGGAGCGCCGGCCCGGTGAGCGTGGACGTGGCCACGGCCTTCTTCAACCTGCCGGGCTTTGATCTGCTGGCCGAGGAATTCGCCCGCGTCGAGCGCCTGCGCCTGTTGCTGGGCGCGGCGCCGCGGCCCGAACCGCAATGGCCGGAGCCTCAACCGGGCGAGCCGCCCGAGGCCGCCCTCCGCCGGTTGGTGGACGAGAGTCTCCGCGAACTGGACGCCGGCCTGCACCGGGGGCGCGACCTGCTGCCGTTTGACCGGGAAACCGATGCGGCCATCCGCCGGCTTCTGGAGCTGCTGCGCAGCGGCCGGGTGGAAGTGCGCCGCTACAGCCGGGGATTTCTCCACGCCAAGGCGTTCCTGTTCCGCGCGCCCGGGGGCGGCCTGGTCACCGGCTCCTCGAACCTCACCTATGCCGGGTTGCGTCAGAACGTGGAGTTGAACCTGGGCCACTTCGAGACGCCGGCCGTGCCGCGGGTGGAGGCGTGGTTCGACGAGTTGTGGGCCGCGGCCGAGCCGTTCGACCTGGCCGCTGTTTATGATCGGCTGATGGCGGAGTTTCCGCCCTGGCTGATTTACCTGCGGGTGCTTGACGCGCTCTACGGCGAAGAGCTGGGGCAGGAACAGCGGGAGCAGGGGGAGATTCCGCTGACCACTTTTCAGGAACACGGGGTCTGGCGGGCGCGGCGGATTTTGGAAAAGTGCGGCGGGGTGCTCGTGGCCGACGGGGTGGGGTTGGGCAAGACGTTTCTGGCCGGGGCCCTCATCAGCGAGTATCGCGCCCGGCGACAGCGTGTGTTGCTCCTCTGTCCGGCGGCGCTGCGGGACAGCACCTGGCGGGAGTTCCTGCACCGGTTTCAACTGTTCGTGGAGTGCGTCTCCTACGAGGAACTGGCCAACGACGCGCAACTGGGCGGGACGCAGCGTCACCTGCATGCCAGCCTGGAAGAATTTGCGCTGGTGGTGGTGGACGAGGCGCACAACTACCGCAACCCGGACGCGCCGGCCCGGGCGCAGGTGTTGCGCCGACTGCTGCTGGGGCCGCGGCGCGACCTGCTGTTGCTCACCGCCACGCCGGTCAACAACTCGCTCTGGGACCTCTATCACCTGCTGCGGTATTTCGTGAAGCAGGACGCCCGGTTCGCCGACCGCGGCGTGCTCTCCCTGCGCGAACGTTTCGCCGAGGCCATGCGCCAGGACCCGTTCAATCTCAATCCGGACACGCTCTACCCGGTGATTGACGCCACCACGGTCAAGCGCACCCGGCAGTTCATCAAAAAGCACTACGCCAACGACCTTATCACGCTGCCCGACGGCCGGCGCGTGCCCATCCAGTTCCCCAAGCCGGTCGCCTCCACCATTCGCTACCACCTCGACGGCGTGCTGCCGGGTTTCGTGGCCGAGCTGGAGGAAAAACTCGTGCCGGATGAGGACGGCCGCGTGGTGCTCACGCTGGCGCGGTATCAGCCGGAAAACTACCGGGCCGGCGCGGCGTCCGCCCCCGGCGACACGGCCATCGTCGGGTTGCTGCGGTCCGGGCTGTTGAAACGGTTCGAGTCGTCCGTGCACGCCTTTGCCCGGACGCTGGAGCGGATGGTGCGCGAGCACGACCTGTTCCTGGAGGGGTTGGATCGGGGCGTGATCCTGCGCAAAGAGCTGCTCCGGGAACTGTCCGCCGCCGAGGACGAGGAGACGCTGGTCGAGGAGTTGCTCGAGTCGGGCGGGGAGGTCGAGCCGGCCGCCGGGTACGACGTGGCGGCGTTGCGGCGAGACGTGACGGCGGACCGGGCGTTGCTGGCGCAGTGGCAACAGCGCGCCGCCTCGGTATCGGCTGACGCGGACCCCAAGCTGGCCGCGCTGGTCGAGGAACTGGCGCGAATCGCCCGCCAGGCGCGGGAGGAGGCCGCGAGCGACGAGGACGAGCGGCAGCGCCGCAAGGTGCTGGTGTTCTCGGCGTACGAGGACACGATCAACTGGATCGAGGCGTTCCTGGATCGGGCGCTGGACAAGGACAGGCGGCTGGCGGCGTTTCACGGGCGCATGGCGTCGGTCGCCGGCGGCGAATCGCGCCGCGGGGTGAGCCGGAGCGAGGCGGTGGAAGGCTTTGCCCCGAAGTCGGTGGGCGTGCGGCCGGAACCCGAGGACCGGTTTGATTTGCTGCTGAGCACCGACGTGCTGGCCGAGGGCTTCAACCTCCAGCAATGCCGCAACATCATCAACTACGACCTGCCCTGGAATCCGATGCGGCTGGTCCAGCGCCACGGCCGCGTGGACCGCATCGGCAGCCCGCATCCGCGGGTGTTTCTGCGCACCTTTTTCCCGGACGACCAACTGGATGCGCTGTTAAACCTGGAAGCCCGGGTTCGCCGCAAGCTGGCTCAAGCCGCCGCTTCCGTGGGCGTGGAGGTTTCACCCATCGAGGGCGGCCGCGAAGGCCACCAGACTTTCGCCGAGACCCGCGAGGAGATCGAGAAGCTCGCCCGCAACGACCCCGGCATTTACGAACGCGGCGGCACCGAATCGGCCGCGCAAACCGGCGAGGAATACCGGCAGGAGCTTCGCCGCGCGCTGCTCCAGCGCGGTGAGGAAATCCGTCAACTGCCCTGGAAGGCCGGCAGCGGAATGGCCAAGGGCCGTGAGCGGGGGCACTTCTTCTGCGCCCAGGTTGGCCGGCGGGTGTATCTGCGCTTTGTGCCCCTGGCGGGCGGCCCGCTGGTGCGCGAGATCGCCACCTGCCTGCGGTTGATCGAGTGCGATGAGGCCACGCCGCGGGTTTTGCCCGATGAGCTCCGGCAGACGGCCTTTGACGCCTGGCAGCGCGCCCGGCAGGACATCTTCGAATCCTGGACCTTCGAGACCGACCCGGCCAATTTGCAACCCAAGGTGCCGCGGCTGAATCGGGAGATCGCCGCGCACCTGCGCCAGTACCCGCCGCCCGACCAGCCGCAGGATCGGCTCGTGCGCGCGCTGGAAGCGTTCGAGGCGCCGTGCTCGCTGCGCGAACAGAAGGCGCTGCGGGCGGTGTTCGAGCCGGCGTGTCCCGATCCGGCCACCCGGTCGCGAGCGCTGGTCGAGGAGATCGAGCGACTCGGGCTCGAGCCCTACCATCCGCCGGACCCGCTTCCGCCCATTCGCCCCGAAGATGTGCGCCTGGTGTGCTGGATGGGGATCGAGGCGGCGCCGGCGCTGGGCGGGGGTTGAACGGACGGCGCCTTGCGGGCCGGACGCCTCCAGGCCGGATTCCGCCGGCGCGGCGCGCCACTCGAAACTTCCGGCGGCGCGCCGCGCCGCGCGTTCTCTCCGCGCTGACCGCTCGAATTGGCCCGGGAAGGGGCGCGCCGCCGGTCGCAGGAGACGCCCGGCGTTGTGTTGCGCGGCGGTTCCCGGCAACCTGCGGACATGCGCACGTTGATCCTGGCCACGCGCAACCGGCACAAGGCCGCGGAAATCCGGGCCGTGCTCGGGGAGGGCTTTCGCTGCCTCACCCTCGAGGATTTTCCCGACGCGCCGCCCCTGCCCGAGGAGGGACGAACCTTCGCCGCCAATGCCCATCAAAAGGCCAGCACCCTTGCCCACTGGTTGTGGTCCCGACCGACCGGGTCGGACCTGGCGGGCGCCTGGGTGTTGGCGGACGATTCCGGGCTGATGGTGGATGCCCTGGAGGGCGCGCCGGGGGTGCACTCGGCGCGCTTTGCCGCGCTGGATCAGCCGGGCGCGACGGGCAATTCCCCGGACGCGGACAACAACGCGAAGCTATTGCGCCTGTTGCAGGGCGTGCCGCGCGAGCGGCGCACGGCGCGGTTTTGCTGCGCCGTGGCCCTGACGCCGGTGCGGCCTGCGCCGGGTGGGCACAGCGAGTACATCGCGCTCGGCGTCTGTGAGGGCCACCTGGTGGAGGCGCCGCGCGGCACGCACGGCTTCGGCTACGATCCGCTGTTCGTCCCCGAGGGTCACGAGCACACCTTTGCCGAGCTGCCCGCCGAGGTGAAAAACCGGCTCAGTCATCGCGCGCGCGCCCTGGCCCGGGCCCGGGACTGGCTGGAACGGGAACTGCCCCGAACCGGTCCGCCGGAGCCTTCGGCGACCGCCGGCCCGGAAGGGACCGCGCCCGCCGGCCGGGTCGGTTGACGCCGCGTCCGCCCGCGATAGCATCCCCTCATGAAGCGCCCCCGCCCGGACACCGTGACCCGGTTCAGCATTTCCTTGCCGACGGAGCTGGCCCGGCAACTGGACCGCATGCGGCGGGAGAAGGGCTACACCAACCGGTCCCAGGCCGTGGCCGACATGATCCGCGATCAGTTGGTGGAGCACCGGCGGAAGTTCGGGGATCAGGAGATTGCGGGCACGATCACACTGGTCTATGACCACCACAAACCCCATCTCCAGGCCACGCTCACCGACATCCAGCACGATCATCACGACGTGATCCTGTCCACGCTCCACGTGCACCTGGACCATGACAACTGCCTGGAGGTGCTGGCGGTGCGGGGGCGGGCGTCCCTGGTCAAGCGCATCGCGGACGAGCTGCTCGCCGCCAAGGGGGTCAAGCACGGCAGGCTGAAGATGACGAGTTCGGGCGCCGAGGTGTAGCGTTACCGCGCCTGGCGCCCAGCAGCCCCCTGAGGGCGGGGCGGCGGCGCGCAGCCGGGGCGTGCGGCTAGTCCGCCTCCGTGACGATGTAGCCGCCGGACTTTTCGTCGTGCTGAAGCTTGAGCAGGCCGCGCTTTTCCGCCTCCAGGAGCAGGTCGTTGAAGGTGCGGAAACCGTGGGCGCGTTCGTTGAAGCCGGGGTTGCGGCGCTTGAGGGCCTGCTTGATCATCGAACCCCAGATGCGGTCGTCTTCCCCGCGTTCCTCGCGGATCGCCTCGAAGGTTTCCATCACCTGTTCCAGAGCCCGCTCCGGGGAGAGGCTGGGGGCCTTGGATGGACCGGAAGCGGGCGCTTCCGCGGCGGGGGTGGTCCCGCGCTCGGGAGCGCCGGACGAGGCCGCCGGGCGGCGCCGATGTTTGGCGCGCTCGGCGCGGACCAGGTCGTCGTAGTACAGAAACTCGTCGCAGTTGTTGATGAACAGGTCGGAGGTGGACTCTTTGACGCCGACGCCGATGACGGTTTTGGCGTTTTCGCGCAGCTTGCTGACCAGGGGGGAGAAATCCGAGTCGCCGCTGATGATGACGAAGGTATCCACGTGGCCCTTGGTGTAGCAGAGGTCCAGGGCGTCCACGACCATGCGGATGTCCGCGGAGTTCTTGCCGGACTGGCGGACGTGCGGGATTTCGATGAGCTCGAAAGCGGCCTCGTGCAGGTCGCGTTTGAAGGCCTTGTAACGGTCGAAGTCGCAATAGGCTTTTTTGACCACGATGTGGCCCTTGAGCAAGAGCCGCTCGAGCACCTTCTGGATGTCGAAGCGCGGGTAGTGGGCCTGTTGGGCGCCGATGGCAATGTTCTCCAGGTCCAGAAACACGGCCATGGTGGCTTCGCGTTGAGGAGGGGTCAGGGGAGAAACCGCCGGGGCAACGGGAGGCATGGGGAAACGAGTTATCCGGTGATGATTTGGGGGTGGGGTTTTTCCGGGTCCAGCCCCAGGTCGCGCAGGGCGCGGGCCGGGACCGCGGGGTCAATGGCACCGCGGCGGGCCAGGGCGTGGAGCGTGGCCAGCGTGATGCTCTCGGCGTCCACCTCGAAGAACCGGCGCAGGCGCGGGCGGGTGTCGCTGCGTCCGAAGCCGTCAGTGCCCAGGGTGGTGAGCCCGCCGGGCACCCAGGGGGCGATTTGATCCGGCACGGCTTTGACGTTATCCGAGACGGCGACGAAGGGGCCGGACTCGGGTTCGAGGAGGGTTTGCACGTAGGCCCGGCGCGGGGGCTGGTCCGGGTGGAGCCGGTTCCAACGCTCAATTTCTAGGGCCTCGTTGCGCAGGAGTTTGTAGCTGGTGGCGCTCCAGACGTCGGCGGAGACGCCGTAGCGCTCGGCCAGAATGTCCCGGGCGCGCAGGGCCTCGTTGAGGAGCGGGCCGCTGCCGAGCAGATGGGCCTTGTGCGGGAGGCCTTCCGGGCCGCGCTGGAACCGGTAGAGCCCTTTCAAAATGCCCTCGCGCACCCCCTCGGGCATGGGCGGCATGACGTAGTTCTCGTTGTACAGGCTGAGGTAGTAGAAGACCTCTTCGCCCTCGACGTACATGCGGCGCAGGCCGTCGGCAATGATGACCGCCAGCTCGTAGGCATAGGCGGGGTCGTAGGCCAGCAGGGTGGGGATGGTGGTGGCGTGCAGCAGGCTGTGGCCGTCCTGATGCTGGAGGCCCTCGCCGTTGAGGGTAGTGCGCCCGGCGGTGGCGCCCAGCAGGAACCCCTTGGCCTTGATGTCGCCGCTCAACCAGATCAGGTCGCCCACCCGCTGAAAGCCGAACATCGAGTAGTAGATGTAGAACGGCACCATGTTCACCCCGTGGGTGGCGTAGGCCGTGCCGGCGGCGACAAAGCTGGCCATCGCGCCCGCCTCGGTGATGCCCTCCTCCAGAATCTGGCCGTCCTGGGTCTCGTGGTAGTAGAGCAACGACTTGCTGTCCACCGGCTCGTAAAGCTGGCCCTGGTGCGCGTAGATGCCGATCTCGCGAAACAGGGCGTCCATGCCGAAGGTGCGCGCTTCGTCCGGAATGATGGGCACCACGTGGCGTCCCAGGCCCGGGTGTCGCAGTAGCATGCTCAGCAGCCGCACGAAGGCCATGGTGGTGGACACGGCCATTTTGCCCGAACCGCGGTACAGTTCAGCAAAGTACTCCGGCGGCGGCGCACCCAGCGGGGGCGCGGTGACCTTCCGTTCCGGCAGAAAGCCCCCCAGGGCCTCGCGCCGCTCGCGCAGGTAGATGGACTCCGGCGCGTCCGGCGGCGGGCGGTAAAAGGGCATTTCGGCGATTTCCTCGTCGCTGATCGGGATGCCGAAGCGGGTGCGGAACTCACGCAGCTCCTTTTCGTTGAGTTTTTTCTGCTGGTGGGTGATGTTGCGACCCTCGCCCGCTTCGCCCAGACCGTAGCCCTTGATGGTCTTGGCCAGGATCACCGTGGGCTGGCCCTTGTGCTCGACCGCCGCCTTGTACGCGGCATAGACCTTTTCGGGATCGTGCCCGCCGCGCGAAAGCCGGCGGATTTGCTCGTCGGTGAGGTGGTTCACCAGGTCGAGCAACTCCGGATACTTGCCGAAGAAATGTTTGCGGGTGTAGCTGCCGGGCTCGACCGAGTACTTCTGGTAATCCCCGTCCACGGCTTCTTCCATCCGTTGCACCAGCCGCCCGGTGTGGTCGGCCGCCAGCAGCGGGTCCCACTCGCTGCCCCAAATCACCTTGATGACGTTCCAGCCCGCGCCGCGGAAGGCCGCTTCCAATTCCTGGATGATCTTGCCGTTGCCGCGCACCGGGCCGTCCAGACGCTGGAGATTGCAATTGACCACCCAGGTCAGATTGTCCAGCCGCTCCCGCGCCGCCAGGGTGAGCGATCCCAGCGTCTCGGGCTCGTCGCATTCACCATCGCCCACGAAACACCACACCCGCGGCTCGGGGTCGTGGAGGAACCCCCGGGCCTTGAGGTACCGGTTGAAGCGGGCCTGGTAAATCGAGAGGATCGGCCCCAGTCCCATCGAGACGGTGGGAAACTGCCAGAAGTGCGGCATCAGGTACGGATGCGGATACGAGGACAACCCGCCTCCTTCGGCCAACTCCTGACGGAAGTGCTCCAGGTGCCGCTCGTCCAGCCGCCCTTCCAGAAACGCCCGGGCATACACCCCGGGCGAGGCGTGGCCTTGGAAGTACACCAGATCCGCCGGATGATCCCGAGCGGTGCCGCGGAAGAAATGGTTGAAGCCGACCTCGAACAACGTGGCGCAGGAAGCGTAGGTCGAGATGTGCCCACCGACGTTGGTGTGGGAATTGGCCCGCACCACCATCGCCATCGCATTCCAGCGGATGAGGCTTTTGATGCGCCGCTCCAACTCCCGGTTGCCGGGCATGGCCGGCTGTCGCTCGCGCGGGATCGTGTTTACGTAGGGCGTGCTGGTGATCGCGGGCACGGGCAACCCGGCCGCGCGCAGGCGGAGCAGCAGTTCGCTCAGCAACCGCCGCGCCCGGGCCGGCTCCTGCCCGCGCAGGGTCAGCTCCAGCAGTCGGCCGTAAGCTTCAAACCAGTCGCGTGCGGGCGAGGCCTCGCCCGCCGCGACGGCAGGGGTGTCGGATGTGGTCGTCTTCACGATGGCAATCGCCGGGGCCGGCCCGGAGGCTCCCGCGAGTCATCCGGGGGTGGTCCCCGCAGCCCCGGCCGGTCCGGTCGGAGCAGCTACCATAGCGGATTTCGCCGGGCCGACAATCTCCGGTTTGGCCTCCCGGTGCGGTCTCGCCAGCTTGGGCTGGATTTTGGCCGGAGTCCCGCCATCCTTGGCCCATGAAGTTTGTTCTCACGGCGCACAATCTCACGCCCACGCAGGCGATCGAGGACCATATCCTGGGCAAGATCGAAAAACTCGAGCATCTGGACCGCTGGGTGGTGGATGCCCGCGTCTTTCTGGTGCATGACAAAACCAAGGCCCCGGACCGGCAGTTTATCTGCTCGGTGCGCCTGGGCGTGCGGGGCCCCGACCTCTTTGCCCAGGACGCGCAAGGGGACCTGTATCTGGCCATTGACAACGTCTTCAAAAAAATCCAGCAGCAAATCCGCAAGCGCCACAACAAACGCAAGGCCACCAAACACACCCAGGCCGCCCGCCTCAAGCGCACCCGCCAGGAAGCCACTTTGTGAGCCCGGCTGCCGGCGCGGACGCCGCACTCACGCTTCCCGGGAGGGGGGCCGGCTGAACCACCAAAACACCCAGCCCACCGCCATGGTCGCCAGCCCCAACAGGCTCTCCCTTGGCTGGCGGCTCACCGAATAGCCGGCCATCGCCAGCACGCTCAGGAGGAACAACACGGGGACCCAGGGCCAGCCCGGCACGTGCAGGGCCGTCCCTTCGCGCAGCCGCAGTTTGATCAGCCCGGCCACGGTCGCGGCGGTGCTCAGACTCAAGGTAAACCCGATGTAGGTCAGCAGCGCGCGGAACGTGGCGCTCCAGAGCATCACCAGGGCCACCAGGGTTTGCAGCAGAATCGCCGTTCTCGGCGGCCCGGCGGTGGCTGCAAACAGCCGGGGCAGATAACCGTCCGCCGCCATCTGCGCGTACACCCGCGGACCGGCCATCACCAGCGAGGAGACCGAACTGATCAACGCGATAGCCACCAGCCCGGTGAGCGCCTCCGCCCACACCGGCCCGCCCAACGCTTCCGCGGCCACCCGGCCCACCTCCACCCGACCGGCCAGCGCCTCGACCGGCGCCGCCCACACGAACACGTAATTCAGCGCCAGATACAGCGCGGTCACAAGGGCCGTGCCCGCCAGCAACGCCCGCGGCAGGGTGCGCTCCGGATTGCGCACCTCACCCCCGATGTACACGGCCGCATTCCATCCGGCGTAGCAAAAGGAAATCCACACCAGCGACACGGCAAACGCCCCCACCGGCGCCGCTTCAGAAGCGGGAGCCGACAGTTCCGGCAGCCGTGGCAGGGCCACCGCGGCAAAGCCGGCGATTAGCGCCACCTTCAGCACGACCGCCGCGTTTTGCAGCCAGGCGCCGCGCTGCACGTGCCAGGCGTGCACCGCGGAAAACACCAAGATCAAGCCCGTGCCCGCGAGCCGAGGCGACCCCCTCGGCAACCAGGTCTTGGTGTACTCCCCGAAGGCGAACGCCGCCATCGCCAGCGGGGCGGAAAACCCCACCAACAACGACAACCAGCCTGCCACATAGCCGGCCGCCGGATGCCACGTGCGCGACAGGAACAGATACTCGCCTCCCGACTCGGGAATGCGCCGGGCCAGCGCGCCGTAACACAGCGCTCCCAGCGCCGCCTGCAGTCCGCCCACCGCCCAGGCGGCCAGCACCAGCCCGGGCGACTTCAAATCGGCCAGCAAAAACCCGCTGGTGGTAAACACCCCTGTGCCGATCATGCTGGCCACCACCAGCGCCGTGGCGGTGAGCCAGCCTAACTGGCGGCGCGAACCCGATCCGACGGTGTTCATCGGCCCACCTTGCGGAATCGCACTAGGTAGTTCTCCCGCAGAAAATCCGCGCGGGCCACCTTGCGGAAGCCCGCCGCCTCGATCTCCGCCGTGAACACTTCCTCTCCAGCGCGCACGTGGTCCAGGACCCACGCTGAACTTTCCCCAGGGACCCGGCGGAACTCCACCAGCACCAACTCCCCGCCCGGACGCAACGCCCGATGCAGCGACGCCAGCATGCTCCGCGGGTACTCGAAGTGATGATAGGTGTCGCAGATGAACACCCGGTCCACCGAGCGGGGCGGCAGCTCGGCGGACCGCTCTGTTCCCAGCACGGTGCGCACGTTCTCCAGTCCGGCCGCCACCGCCCGCTGCCGGATTTGCTCGAGGAATCCGGGCACGATTTCCACCGCGTACACCCGGCCGCGCGCTCCCACCCGCTCGGCAAACAACAAGGTGAACAGCCCGCTGCCCGCCCCGATGTCCGCCACCCGCTTCCCGGGACGCAGCCCTACCGCCTCCACGATGCGGCGCCGCTGGTCGTACACCTCCCGCCCCTCGCGCTCGAAGCGCTCCGTCCATTGAACGACCGACGCGTCCGAGCGCAGGAATTCGGCGTTGATGCCGGGGCGGACGCTGGGTTCAGCGGGACCAACCGGCCCGGAGGCCGTCCCGCAGGCGGTTAACCAGCCCAGCAGGCACGCCCCCAGCCCGGCCCCGCAGGGTGAAAACGAGGCAGGCAAACGCATGGCCCGCAAGGCTACGGGGCGGTCGGTACTTTGGCCAGTCCCGAGCCGACCGGGGGCTCGGGGGCCAGCCGGAACACACTGGCCCGCGCAATGGCGCCGAGCGAGCCGGCGTAAAAGCCGTCCCGGTATTCCGGTACGTCCAGCAGGTGCCGGCCGATCTGATGCTCGTCCCGGTGCAATTGAAATTTCAGCTCGTCCAGGTCGGCCGACCAGCGGAAGCCGTTGCAGAATTCAATGCCGCGAAATTGGGTTTTGTACAGCGCCCGCCGCGAGTAGCAGGTGCCCAGATACAGATACCGCAGCCCACGCTCCGCGAACCAGGCTGCCGCCCGGGTCATCATGTACATGCCCAGGTTTTGCCCGCGGCGGCTCAGGTCGTAGAAGGCGTAGTAGTAATAGGCCAGCTCGGGCTCATCCACGTACAGCAAGACCGTCCCCACCTCTTGGCCGCGAGCCGGATCGCAAAACCGCAGCAGGTGGGTGATCACCGGGGCCGCCAGCAGCGCGTCCAACCGGGCGTAGGACATGACCTCCGGCCCGAACCGCTCGTCGGCAAACGCCTTCCAGGCCCGGCGCCGTTCGGGCGTGTAATCGAAAGCCCCGCGCGGAATCAGCTCCACCGCCAGGCCGTCGCCCTTGCGCAAGATGCGGCGGTTTTCCGACGTGGGCCGCCAGCCTTCCAGCGGCAGGCGCAGGTTGCGACACAGGTAGTAACAATCCAACTGCGGCGAGCCGGGCAAAAAGCCGTGACGGAAGAAATCCGCCGGTCGTTCCCCTGGCTCGGGCAGCGCCCACACCACGTACGGGTAGAGATACCGGCTGTAGTCGGAACGGGTTTCCGAGAAAACCAGCTTCATGCGTGCCTGGGTGAAACTTGCATCGGCCCCGGTTTTGCGGGCGGTCCCTTCGGGGGTCAAACGCAAAAGCGGTTGCCGGTCCGCCCGTCACAGCGTTCCTTCCCTCGAATCCACGGGGTGAGATTTTTGCGCCCGGGAATGCACTTGCCCGCCGGACCGCCGGCCAACCATACTCCCGAAGGCGATGCCGACCGGGCGTTCCCGACCCCGGAGGCATCCAACGTCAACGGCGCCGGCGTGGCGGAATTGGCAGACGCGCCAGACTCAAAATCTGGTACCCGCGAGGGTGTGTGGGTTCGACCCCCTCCGCCGGCACCATGGCCGCTGGCCCGAACGCCCGCCGGGTCGCGCCCGACCGGCAAGCCGGCTGCCCGAGCCCAATTCCCGCTTGGCAGAACGGGCTCGCGTGACAAAGTCAGCCCCATGCATACCCCTCTGCCTTTGCCGAGCTGTCCCGCGCTCAAGGTTGTTTCTCTGGCTTGGATTCTCGTGACCGTTCCGCTGCCGCGGGCGGCGGAAAGCGTCCTCGCCCCGGGGGCCAAAGTGGAACTGCTGGTCGGCGGATTCCGCTTCACCGAAGGCCCCACCGCCGACGCGGCCGGAAACGTGTTCTTCACCGACCAGCCCAACGACCGCATCCTGAAATGGAGCGTGGACGGCAAGCTGAGCACTTTCGCCCAGCCCGCCGGTCGCGCCAACGGGATGTGCTTCGACGCCCGCGGTAACCTGCTGGTCTGCGCGGACGAGAAAACCGAGTTGTGGTTCATCCCCGCCGGGTCCGTGGCCCGCGGCGCGCTCGAGGGCAAAAAGGTCCTGGTGGCCGAATTTAACGGCAAGCGGCTGAACGGCCCCAACGACGTGTGGTGTCACCCGGACGGCGCGCTGTACTTCACCGACCCCTTTTACAAGCGCCCGTGGTGGACCTGGGAACAGATGCCCCAGGACGGTCAGCACGTGTATCGCGTCGCGCCCGACGGTCGTACCGTGACCCGCGTGGCCGACTCCCTCAAGCAACCCAACGGCATCGTCGGCACGCCCGACGGCAAGACGCTCTACGTCGCGGACATCGGCGACCGCAAAACCTACCGCTTCACCATCCAGCCGGACGGCTCGCTGACGGATCGCGTCCTGCACTGCGAGCTGGGCTCCGACGGGATGACGCTGGACGCGGAGGGCAATCTCTATCTCACCGGCCGCGGGGTGACGGTCTTCGACAAGACCGGCCGGCAGATTGACCACATCCCGGTGCCGGAAAACTGGACGGCCAACGTGTGTTTCGGCGGCGCGGATCGTCAGACGCTGTTCATCACCGCCAGCCGGGGGCTCTACGCGGTGCGCACGCGCGTCAAGGGCGCGTTCACGATAGGCAAGTAACCCGCCGGCCCGGGACCCGGCCATGGGGCTGTACGGAGCAGGTCAGCGCACCCGGAGGCCGAACCGAAGGTCCGCACTGACCCTGGCGTCGCCCGGGTGGTTTCCCGGACACACAGGGGGCGTGTTCCGTGCGGGCTGGTGCCGTTGGTTTTTGATCCTCTGCGGCTTTCAGTTCGGGCTGACGGCGGCTTCCGGCGCGGCGCTTCGTCCCTGGACGGATTACCGGGTCATCATGTGGGTCGGCGATTCCGTCTGGAAACAGCCGGAAAAAGTGCCGCTGTTCGTCGAGCGGTTGCGCGAGATGGGCGTGGATACGGCCATGGTCCACGGAGTCGGCGCTGATCCCCGCCCTTGGCTCGCCACCGGGTTTCCGTTTTACGTGGAAAACATCGTCAACCGCGGGTTGTGCCTGAAATGGAACTCGCCGGTGGCGGACTGGGATCGGTTTGTAACCGATTGGGCGCAAACCGGCCGATCCGAAAGCGCCTTTGTCCGGCCCTACTGCTTGGACGACCCGCAGTGGCTGGACCGGGCCCGGGAGCAGATGCGAACGGCGGCGAAGCGCTTCGGTCCCCATGCGCCGCTGGCGTACAACATTCGCGACGAACTGTCGGTCACAATCTCGGCCAATCCGTTTGACTACGACTTTTCGCCGGCGGCGCTGGACGGCTTCCGCCGGTGGTGGCGCGCGCAATATCCCGGCGCCTCCGAGGCTGCTGCGCTGGCCGCCCTGAACGCGCATTGGGAAACGGCGTTCCCGTCCTGGACGGAGGTCCGCCCCTTCACCACCGACCAGATCAAGCACCGCATGGCCAGCGGCGAGGCCCTGCCGCGCGGCCGACCGGACTGGCAGGCCTTGCCACGCCTGAAGTTCGATCCGGCCGCGGCGCGGCGCGAGCCGACCCGGTGGAACTTTGCGCCTTGGGCCGATTTTCGCACCTACATGGACGTTTCCCTGGCGCGGGTGTTGGATGAACTGCGCCGCGCGGCCCGGGAGGCAGACCCGGCCACGCCGGTCGGCATCGAAGGCACCCCAATGCCCTCGGCCTGGGGCGGCTACGACCTGTGGCGGCTGGCGCAGGTGCTCGACTGGGTCGAGCCGTACGACATCGCCAACGCGCGGGAAATCCTCGGCTCGTTCATGCCCGGGCGGCCCCAGCTCACTACGGTCTTCGAGTCGGACACCAATCCCGCGCGCCGCCGGTTGTGGCATTTGTTGCTGGAGGGGGATCGCGGCTGTCTGATCTGGTGGAGCGAGGATTGCATGGACTGGAACAGCCCCGATTACGCCCTCACGCCCAGGGCTCGCGCTCTGGCGCCGGTGCTCCGGGAGCTCCGCTCGCCGCTGGCGCGGCTCTTCCTGCGCGCCGAGCGGGTGCGGGACCCGATCTTTCTCCACTACTCGCAGC
>FWPU01003796.1_pt1 | contig 36953 bp, 33 predicted proteins | sample 2228361 | NCBI WGS metagenome assembly FWPU01 (sample SAMEA103939777, study PRJEB20133) | metagenome
CTTAAGGATTAGAAAATTTTTAAGTATTTTTTACTTCAGAAAAAAAACATCTCTGCATTTTCGCCTCATTGAGGCGGTATTATTTTTGCACTCTTTTAATGTTTATTCTATGAAATTTGTAAAATGAAATTTTCAGAATTTAAAAAAAATATTGACGCAGGACTTAAGACTTCTCTGATTGAAGATGAAAGTGCTGAGCGTACTAAAAATCTTGAAATAATATTAAATATTATTAATAGCATAAACCGTTCTCTTGTTCTTGAAGATGTATTGGAACTGGTTCTTAAGAATGCTATCCGATTGACAAATTCTGAAAGAGGTTTTATTGTTCTTAAATCCTCAACAGGAAAACTCGAATTCAAACTTGGTCTCGACTCCAATAATAAAGAATTGCCTGAAGAACTTTTCCAGGTAAGCTCTTCAGTGGTAGAGGATGTTTTTTATAACGGACAATCAAGATTTATTGAAGGCGCACAAAGTGATGCAATGTATATTCCTTCAAAAAGCATTGTTCGACTTGATCTTCAGACTATTCTATGTTCGCCTCTGATTACGGATGGTCAGAAGATTGGCGTAATATATGTCGACAGTAAACGACTTCATAAGATTAAAGAAAAAGATATAACAAATACATTCGAAATTCTTGCTGGCCAGGCGGCAAGTGCCATCAGAAATGCGCAATTATATAATGCTCAAATTGCTGCTAATAAAGCTTTACAGGAAGCTAACGAACAACTGGTAAAGGCAGAGCGAAAGGCTTTAAAATCCAGTATCGACTCAGAAATTGGTCAGTCTTTACAGTCTCTCGTTCACCTTGCCTTACTTGAGGGCGAAAGTTTATATCGTATGATCGATGATTTACAAAAGCAATTTGAAAAACGTCCTGAATTCAGAGACTCTATAATTTTTGACAGATTAAAATTAAAAGCTAAAATATCAACTGACAGTATAAGAAGTATTCAGAAATACGCACAGGTCTTACTTGAGACATCATTGATGAATCTCGTAAAAGATACTAATGATTTGAATAAGACTGTTCAGACAGTAATAAAATATCTTGTTCCTATGAAAAAATTCCAGTTTGCAACATTTAATACTGAATTTACAAGTATTCCCGCCTGCAGATTTGACTCTGAACAAATACAGCATGTACTGGTTCATCTTATTACAAACTCAGTTAATGCAAAAAAGGATTCTACCATTTCGATAAAAACCTTTACTTCTGATAATTTTAATCATATTATAATTCAGGATGATGGTCCCGGAATACCGTCAGAAATTAAAGATGATATTCTTAAAAACTATACTCCTAAAAGCAACAGTTATGGTTTATTTTTGTGCAAGAGCATAATAGAAAAACATAATGGTGAAATGAAATTTCTGGATGTTGAAAAGGGAACAGGCATTCAGATTTCACTACCGCTGAAATAATTTATGGATGAGTTAAGAAAATATCTAGAAATATTGTACAATCGCCTCGTATTTCCGGTTGAGGTAATTGATAGTCAGGGAAAAGTAGTTTATGTGAATGAAGCTTTCACTCTGATGTGGGGATTTTCTCAAGATGAACTAATTGAATATTCTGTTTTCAACGATTTAGTTTTACGTGAGCAAAGTAAAATAACTTTGATAAGTGAAGTACTGAATAATCTATCTCAAAAAACTATTGAGCATTTTGAAGATTCTTTACTTCGGTCTCATCACAATGTTGTACCTCTAATCAGAACAAATGTTTTTGGATTTGAAAACAATGCCGAAAGATATGCTGTTCTGATCCACGAAGATGTTACCGAGCAGGTTCTTACAGGAGAAGAAATTAAAAGAGCGCGGGATGCAAGCAAAGAAGCTGAAAGATTAAAGAATAATTTTCTTAATGTACTTTCTCATGAACTTCGCACACCTTTAAATATTATTCTTGGCTATTCATCTCTTATAAAGGAAAATCTTTCAGACAAAATAAGTGCTGAAGATAAAATATATCTTGATAATCTTTACAGCGGTAGCGAAAGATTATTTAATACAATAAATCAGATGCTTGAATTTGCTCATATTGAAGCGGGCAACTATACTATTACAATTGAAACTGCAGATTTAGTCGGAATCATTCAGGGAAGTCTTGCACAGTATGAAGAAGCTGCAAAATCAAAAGGGCTTGAGATCAGGACAAATTTTGTTCACAAAAAAGTATTCGTTGATACTGATGTTCAATGTACAATGAACGCTTTCAATAATCTGCTTAGCAATGCAGTTAAGTTTACCAATCAGGGATTCATTGAAATTGAAGTTGATGTAATGGAAGATAAGAATCTGGCTCTTTGCAGGGTGCGTGATTCAGGAATTGGAATTTCAACAAAATATCTTGATCATCTTTTCCAGCCGTTCAGTCAGGAAGATTTAAACATTGGCAGAAGTTACGAAGGAAACGGACTTGGACTTGCACTTGCAAAACGATATCTGGAGAAAGTTGGTGGTTCTTTACTGGTTGATAGTATAAAAGGAGTTGGTTCTACTTTTACTTTTACACTTCCACTTACTTCCTCGAGTAAAATTAAATACGATGATAAAGAAGAAGCAGAAATCCTTTCATCCAGAAGAATCCTTATGCTTGATAATATTGGGGAAACTTATGAATTAATAAGAGCATTTCTTAAGAATGACTATCAGTTGGTTAATTATACCTTAAGAGATTTCAGAATTGAACTAACAAGGGATAATTCTTTCAGTCATATTGTGTTTGATGTTGAAAAGAATTTCTGGCAGCAGGCAATTCTTATATGTAAAGACATTAAGAAAAATGATCCTTATAAGAGACCTATTATTGTAATTTCAAGCGAATTTATTGAAGAAAAAATAAGAGAATTCTACAACGCTGGTGCAAATAAATTCCTCATTAAGCCATTCGGAAAAACAGAACTGATTAAAGTCCTCGAAGAAGCAAAAGAATACTCACTTTAGTTGATACAATTTCCACCACGGAGTATTTGGAGATTCATGATGTTCGTGGTGATATCCGAAAAAGTAGCATGTCAACATTGCAATAAAATGGTTCTTCTTTAATGTTCTGGCGTTATGTGGTTTCATTTCATCAGTGTGAGGTCTTTTGTGTGGAAGATAAGTCCCGAAATAAAAAAGCTGAAATGTTCCTATAAAAGCCGGTACTACCCAGAAAATCCAGATTGAAATTTCATCAAACCAAATTTTTAAAATATTAAAAGCTAATGCCATTATTAAAAGTTGTGTGATGGTAGTATATCTGTAAAGAAATGTTAACCACCAAACAAAAAAACTCTGTGACTTTGTATTGAAATCCGGATCTTTATCTTCACCGGGATGTTTGTGATGTAAAAAATGATTTTTAATCAATTTGTTGTATGACATTCCTGCAAATAGAAACGCTGCTATTCTGCCAACCCAATCATTTATCCCTCGATTCTTTGAAACTGTTCGATGCATTGCGTCGTGGGCAGTTATAAATAATCCAGTGTATAGATATGCCTGAATAAGAATGTGTAAATAGAAAAATGGTGATAAAAAATTAACAGGAACAAAGTTTAGTATATAGTAAAGATGAAATAACCAAAAGAATATAATTGTGACCGCTATTAAAATTCCCATAATCACCTCATAAATACATATAACATTATAAAGAATATAAATTGTGCCGCAAAGAATTTAACTGGTAAAACGGATTTTATTTTAATCTTCATCCGAAAATATAGAAATGCAAAGGCCAATGAAATAAGAAACCAGGCAAGATAGTTTTGCAACGGTACGGAAATAGCAGACCAGCTCCAATAGCCCAGCTTTATTGCTGTGGGTTCCATAAAAAAATCAAACAAAGTAGCTATTAAAGAAGATGAAATCAGAATAAATATTTTGTTGTTAAAAATTTTTTCTGATAAAAGAATTGCTCCAAGAATTACCATGATCCAATTAAATCCAATAATCAGAGGAACATCAAATAATTTTATACCGAGAGTATCTCCATACCAATAAGAGCCAAAAACCAAACCTGTTTTCACACCCAAAACTTCTAATAAAAAAGTAATTATATAGGTTACAAAGACCCAGGTAATAAAATTGTTACCAGCTTTGTTTATCGTTGAAACCAAAACAACGCCACCGGTTAATAAAATAGTCAAAGGAGTAAGTAACTTCATATAATTTAATAAAGAGTTTGTCAGATGTCCGAATATTCCGACAAGGTAAATTAAATAAATAAATATCTCTTCTTTTGTCAGACTGAAATTTTTCTTCGTTTCCATTCTATTCTATTAAAAGAAGTTTTGTAAACTGAAATTATTCCAACTACAATTAAGATTATCATTTGAAAGGGATGCAAGATGAAATTTGTAAGTACATTCTGTCTGCTCTTAACAGAAATAAAAACTCTCGAAAGCGTTATAAAAGCAATCAGTGAAAATGAATAAAGTGCATTCTGCCAAATGATAATCGGGAGTAAAAAAGCAAATGCTATAAGTGAAATGAAAGTAAGGAAAATGATTGGATTCTTTTTAAAACCAGGGAAGAAATTTTTAGAAAATCCGTTCAATGCTTCGTTTAAATTTGAATACATTCTGCAGAAGACAAGAGTACCTCCCAACAGAGTTTTTAAATTTATTTTATTTGATTTGCAAATCCTTGCAAATTCCATATCCTCGACAATTTTGTTTTTAACCGATGAATGTCCTCCAATCATCTGATAAATTTCTTTTTTCCAAAGAATAAACTGACCATTTGCTGCAACAAGGGATTTATTCTTAGAGGTATAAACCAAAATCAATGGTAAAAATGCTAATAGCAGCCAGTTCATCAAAGGTACAACCAGCCGTTCCGAAAATGATTTCATAATCTGTGTCGGAAACACTGAAAGCATTCCGGCTTCTGAAAAAATGATTTCGCTGATTGCTGATTCTGTTGCTTTTTCATTAAGTATAACATCGGCATCTATAAATAAAAGAAAATCGCCTCCGGCATTTTGTGAAAGCTGATGACAAGCCCAATTTTTTCCTAGCCATCCTTCGGGCAGCGGTGCGCCTTTTATTATTTTAATCCTATCTGAGAATTGCTTAAGTATTTCATTCGTTTTGTCTGTTGAATTATCATCCAGCACAACTATTTCTTTGTTTAAATAAGTTTGATTCAGACAACAGGTTACACAATTTGAAATATTCTTCTCTTCGTTTCTGGCTGGAATCAAAATCGAAACAAGTTTTTTCTGATCAACCGGTTCTTTTGCGACATCCAAAACAGGGGCAGAAAATAAGTTAATCACTGATATAAGGAAAATGAGAATCACAATGACAGCTGAAACTATATAAAACATTGTAATCATAAATTAAAAAATACTTTCACCTTCAGTTGAGATTTCGTTTTTCAGCAGATTTATATTTTCAGAAAATTTTTCAGATAAAAAATCCGGGTTCGATTTTATAGCTGACGAAGTAATCAATTGACCTAACCGGGTTATAATGAGGGGTAACTTTTCATTTGTATAAAATATTTTATTGGCTACCGTTAGAACATCAAATTCATTTGCTGAATGCTTAGCAAGAAACTCAATTCCATTGTTGAATTTATAAGATGACTTTTCAAAAGGTTCAATTTCCCCCTGAGGAAAAATTACAACACAGTTATCAGGATTTTCAAGTAAAACAAGAGTGTAGCGTAAGGTTGCAATAGTTGCTTGTTTATTATCGGGATTGATTGAAAAACATCCAATATTCTGAAAGAACCAATATCTTCTCAGCTGATTTTCAAGCATCATGATATAAATATTTTTTTTCGTTTTCTGTTTTAATAAAAAGTAAATAAAAAATCCATCCCACCAGGAAAAATGATTCGGTGCAACAACAAGACTTTTTTCTTTTGAAATATCCGGGAAAGAATTTATTAACCTGAAATCGTGAAAATATTTTTTCAGTATCTTCTCCAGATACAAATCAAATATGAAAATTGCCCATTTTTTTCTTTCAGCTTTTATCATGTTTTCTCTTCATTTTTAATTATATCAGAAACAATTTTGCCAGATAAAATTACAAGAGGAATTCCTCCGCCGGGATGAGCACTACCTCCGCAAAAGTACAGATTGTTTATTGTCTTCGATTTATTTTGTTGACGAAGAAATGCTGATGATTTTTTATCAGAGGAAATTCCATAAATGCTGCCGCGAAAAGAAGCTGTTTTATTTTCTAATTCTTTTGGAGTCAAAATCTTTTCAAACATTATATTATTTGTGATATTATGATCTAATGTGTAATTGATTTTGTTAATAATTCTTTTCCTTGCACTCTGAATTTCTTTTTCCCAATCCTGACCTTCATCAAATGGAGCATTTATCATAACAAACCAATTCTCTTTTCCGGGCGGGGCATCATCAGGATTTAGCTTTGAAGAAATGTAAATATAAATTGTTGCATCATCAGGTATTTTATTTTGTCTGGTTAGCTGATCTAATTCGAGTTTATAATTTTCCGAGAAAATAATGTTATGAGTTTGAAGGATATCAAATTTCCGGTTAATTGCCCAATAAAAAACCACCCCTGAAAGAGAAGGTTTTAATCTCTTATATCTCAGGCTTTCAAATGTTTTTATACCGTTCAGTAATTTTTGAAAAGTAATATTAACATCAGCATTTGAAATTATTTTATCGAAGTGTAATGATTCACCGTTTACCTTTAGGCCAACAGCGGTTTTATTTTCCAATAATATTCTTTCGACAGAACTGTTAAAATGAAAATATACACTTTTCTTTTCGCATAGTTTTACCAATGCTTTTGAGATTGAAAAAATTCCACCTTTGGGAAGAAATCCTCCCGGGAAATATTCTACATAAGGAATAATATTTAATGTTGCCGGAGCTTCAAATGGATTTGAACCATTGTAAGTAGCATATCTGTCAAATAACTGAATGAGCTTTTTGTCGTGAAAAAATTTTGTAACAGCGTTATGGACTGTTTTGAATAAATCTATTTTATGGATATTTAATAGTGTATTCAAAGCTCTTTTACTTAAAAATATCTTTGGGTTTGATGGTGAGTTAAACAAAAATAAATCAGCTGTTAAATCATAAATGGTTTTTGAATAGATGAAAAATTGTTTGAGTGACTCATCATCATCCATGGTTTTTGCAGAAACTTCTTCGGCAAATTTTCCGATGTCCGAGTAAGCATCTATTATTGTTTTATCGTGATAAAAATATCTACAAATGATTTCCAGTTTATCAAGAGTTAAATAATCGGAAAAATTTTCACCGCATTCCAGAAATAACTCTTCTAAAACAAATGGCATAGTTAGTAAAGAAGGTCCGGTATCAAATCTGAAACCTTGTTCAACAAATTCTGAAGCTTTTCCCCCTGCGTTTGGATTTTGCTCAAATACATGAACTTCATATCCGGCGCTTGCAAGTCGTGCTGCAGCCGATAAACCACCCAAACCAGCTCCAATTATTGCGATTCTTTTCATTTTTTGTTTTTGTTTAAATATTCGTAAAACAAAATCCAAAGAGAGATCATTGAAAATGAATAAAGAAAATCTTCAAGAGGAATTGTAATAAATCTTTTTCCAAAGAATGCTGAATCGCTGTAAGTTACAACCGGAATTGATGTAAGAAAGTAATTAACTATCAGAAAAGGAATAAAACTTATCAGCATTGTAAGCCAGTAGTGGAATGAATTAAGCAGATTCATATTCAAAAAAGCAGCTAAAAGGAAAAACAACCCGGTAAAAATACTTACTGTAAATGTGTAGTACTGATTATTTAATATTATTCCAAATAATATCAGAATAACTGCAAGGATCAGGAAAAATATTTTATTGATATTAAATGTTTTCTCTTTAGTATAGTATCTAACCGTTTCATAAATAAAAATGCAGGAATAAGGTACAGTAAAGAAAAATAAAATTTCTTCTATTGGCAGTCCCCCGAAATAAATTCCGACCAGATGTTTTGGATTAAAAGCCCAATCTCCTCTTTGTGTAGCAAAAATATCCCAAATTATATAAGCTGTACTTACTATCAGGATAGAGAACAATAAACTGGGAAGTTTTTTGTAATATCTGATATTTTTATCAAATGATAAAATCAGCGGAACAATAATTATAAGTATGTTAATTATAAGGTATGTGCTCATAAGAAAGCCGGTATTTTATACCGGCAAAATAATCAGGATAAATAAAAATTATGTAAGTTTAAGTAATCGTACTTCAACTAACCCCCTAAATAGCAATGCCAGCTTTGCAGGATTTGATACACGGACTCTTTTATTCATCAATTCTTTCACTTTCATTCGTTTAATTTTTCTAAATAATGCCAGATAATAAAGATAAGCCGAATAAACACCAAGTTTAACACCATAAGGCAATTTTTTAATTCCTTCGAGTGCTTCTTTAAATTCTCTTTCAACATCTTTCTCAAGATTTCTTTTGCTTATATCATCAATCTTGTGTGCGTGATTTATGCCCGGCAAATAAATTCTTTCCCTTTCTTCCATATCACTTTTAATATCCCGAAGAAAATTTACCTTTTGGAAAGCAGAACCAAGACTTCGTGCCGGAATAATTAATTGATTAAAAAGTTCTTTATCATCATCACAGAAAACTTTAAGGCACATTAATCCCACTACCTCAGCAGAGCCATATATATATTGGTTGTACTCATCTTGTTCGTAGTAAGAGTTTGATAAATCCATTTCCATACTTTTAAGAAAAGCATCTATGTAATGATAATCAATTTTATATTCATTTACCGTTTTAACAAATGCCTGTAAAACAGGGTTTGTTGAAATTCCGGTTTTTAATGCTTCCTCAGTCTCTCTCCTGAAATTCTCCATCAATCTCTTTTGATCGTAACCATGAAAAGTATCAACTATTTCATCCGCAAGACGAACGAAACCATAAATACCATAAATGGCATCACGGTATTGAGGCGAAAAGGCGGCAATTCCTAAACTGAATGATGTGCTGTATGACTTGGTAATCAGCTTGCTGATATTAAATGAAATTTTGTTGTATAGTTCCATAATCTGCCTTTATTCTTTCTGTAACAAGTTTAGAACTAATAATAACCATCGGAAGTCCTGTGCCGGGAGTTGTAGATGCACCCACATAATAAAGATTTGAAAAAACTTCATCTTTATTTTTTGGTCTGAATGCTCCAACCTGATTTATACCATGTGCTAACCCTAAACCAGAACCTTTATAAAGATTAAACATTTTTTCCCATTCGACGGGCGAATAAATTTCTTTAACAAGTATGTTTGATTCTATATCAAAAGCAGTTCTTTGTGATAAGTCATTAATTATATTATTTGCAATGGCTTCCTTATCCTCCCAATTATTTTTGTATCTTATGTCAGGAACTGGGCAAAGAATAAAAATATTTTCACAACCATCAGGTGCGCACTCCGGATTTGATTTGGAAGATACATTTACATAATAATAAGGTTTTTGCGGAATAATAGATGAAGTAAAAATCTTATCTGCATAACCTCTGAAGTTGCTACCAAGGAAATAGTTGTGATGCATCAGCGAGTCAATTTTTCCTTTAACACCAAGATAAATTGTAAACGGAGCCAATGTCCATTCCATTTTATTGAGTTTTTCTTCAGAATATTTTTTTCTCCCCAGGATCAAACCCCTGAAAGCAGCTGCATCAGAATTTGAGATAAAAATATCAGCCTGCCAGGTTTTTCCATTTTTATCAATCAAAGAGTTTAATTTTCCATTTGAGTTACCAATTCCTACAATCTCGGTATTGAAAACAAATTTAACTCCACGCTCAAGAAGTATTTTCATAAGCTCTTCAACAATTCTGTACATTCCTCCTTTTACTTTCCAGTAACCATCGTGCTTCATTTCAGTATAGTTCAGCAGAGAATAAATTGCAGGAGTTTGAAAAGGAGTTGAACCAAGAAAGAATGCAACAAGAGAGAAAATTACACGAACCTGCTCGGATTCAAAATTATTCTCAACTTCAGTCCACATCTTTCTGAAAAGATAAGGTAAATGTTTTAGCGGCACCCGTGTAAGTTTTAGGATATAATCAGCTACATTATCATAATTCGATTTTACAACCTTATCTTCAGTATCGTGAAAGAATTGCCCTGCTTTTGCAAGATATCTTTCAACTTTTAGTGCAAGGTTCGGTTCAATATCTTTAAATTCTTCTTCTAACTTAGAGAGTGTTTTCCAGATTTTATAAGGTCTTGGATCGTTATCAAAATAAACCTGATAGAGTGGATCGAGTTCTTCAAGTTCAATCGGATTTTTTAAGCCAACAGAATTAAAGAGTTCATCAAGCTCATAACTCATACTCATAAACGAAGGACCAACATCAAATGTAAATCCATCAATCTTCAATTGATTTAATCTGCCACCCGGCTTTGAATGTTTTTCAATAACTGTTACTTCGTAACCTTGGTAAGAAAGACGAAGCGCAGTGGAAAGTCCACCTAATCCTGCTCCAACAATTACTGCGGTTTTAGTTTTTTGATGTTCCATACAAATTCAAAAACCAAATTAAATTATATTTAGTTCCATATTTAATGATGGTTGGAAAAAATTTGCGATTTGATGAATTAAGTTATCAATTTAATTGTTTATTCACGAGTAGTTAAAATGACTTTTGGAGCCGGAATAATCTTAATCAATAGCAATAATGAAGTACTGTTATTATTGCGCGATGATAAACCAGAAATTCCATTCCCAAATCATTGGGATATTCCCGGTGGTAGAATTGAAGAAGGTGAAACTCCCGAGTTAACCATCAGAAGGGAAATATCCGAGGAGTTTGGGATTATGTCCTTGTCTGACTTTAAGTTATTTAAAATTTATTTGAGTGATAATCTTACCGATTTTATTTTCTGGAAAAGAATTAATCTTAACCCGAAAGAAATTGCTTTATCTGAAGGACAAATGTTAAAATATTTTAGTTTTGATGAATTAAGGAACACACAACTTGCTTTTAATTATAATCAGGTACTTGAAGAATTTTTTAAGGAGGTAGTTAATAATGTCTAACACTCAAAAAATTATTATTTTGTTTGGTGCTCTGATTATACTGATAGGATTTTTTTTACCATATATTTCCAAAATTCCATTATTCAGGTTACCAGGCGATATAGTTATTGATAAGCCAGGATTTAAAGTTTTTATACCTATTACAAGTATGATAATACTGAGTATAATTCTCACTTTAATTTTTTGGTTAATCAGAAAATTTTTTAATTGACTTTTATGGAGTTAAAATGAAAGTGATAATTAAACTCTATGTTATTATGCTAATTTCTTTCAGTTTATTTGCACAGGAAAATAATTTGAACGGAAGCTGGTCCGGTAAATTGAAATTGCCAAACGGTCTTCAACTTACGGTCGTTTTCAACATAAAGAACACTAATGGTAAATACTCTGCAACACTCGACAGTCCGGATCAGGGAGCTAAAGGAATTCCCTGTGGTGAAGTAAAAGTTTTTTCAGACTCAATCAGCATTGATGTTCCGGCTATTGTTGGTAGCTTTACAGGAAAAATTAATGAGTATGAAAAAATCATTTCCGGAATTTGGACTCAGGCAGGAAACTCTTTTGAACTGAATTTGCAATATTCCAAAGAATTTGTCGGTCCAAACAGACCACAGGAGCCAAAACCACCTTTCCCATATAATTCTGAAGATGTAAAATTCTTCAATGAAAAAGATAGCATTACACTTTCCGGCACATTTACTTATTTGCAAGAAAGCGGAAAATATCCGGCAGTTGTTTTAATAACCGGTTCAGGGGCTCAGAATCGTGATGAAGAAATTTTTAATCACAAACCATTTCTTGTCATTTCGGATTTTCTGACAAAGAGCGGATTTGCAGTATTAAGATTTGACGACAGAGGTGTTGGAGAATCAGAAGGTAATCATTCTGTTGCAACGACTTATGATTTTGCAGAAGATGTTCGTTCCGCAGTGAAATATCTTAAAACAAAAAATGAAGTTGATAAAAATAAAATTGGATTGATTGGTCACAGCGAAGGTGCAATGATTGCTTCAATCGTAGCATCTGAGAGTGACGATATTTCTTTCATTATTTTAATGGCAGGGCCAGGTGTGACGGGAGATTCACTTCTTTATCTTCAAACAGAATTAATTTATAGAGCCGAAGGCTATAGCTATGAAAAGATTCAGGAAATTCTTAGTGAGACAAGAGAGGTTTATTCAATTCTTAAATCAGATGCTGACGAAGCTGAAATAAAGGAGATATTAAGAAAACTATATCAGCAAAAGTTCGAGAAAATGTCTGATGATGAAAAAAAACAGCTTGGTGATTTAGCTACTTATACGGAATTGGAATTAAGAATAGCAACCAGTCCCTGGTTTAGAGAATTTCTTAAGTTTGATCCTATACCAATACTCGAAAAAGTTAAATGTCCTGTGCTTGCAATTATTGGTGAAAAAGATTTACAAGTTCCTTCCAAAGAAAATTTGCCCGCAATTGAAGAAGCGTTAAAGCGCGGAGGTAATAGAAATTTTGTTATTAAAGAATTAACAAATCTTAATCACTTGTTCCAAACTTCAAAGTATGGAACTATTGGCGAATATGGAATTATTGAAGAAACAATATCTCCCTTGGCGTTGGAGACTATGGTTAATTGGCTGAATGAAATTCTTAGGTGAATTAATCGTAAATAAAAATAAATTTCTAAGTGTAATTGAATGAAAAAAATAGTTATTACAGGTGCCACCGGTTTAATCGGTAAAAAACTTTCAGCGGAATTATCCCGAATGGGATATCATATAATTGTTTTTTCAAGAAATTCCAGGCTGGCAAAAGAAGTTCTTTCTGAGTATTATGAATATGTTGAATGGGATTTTCAAAATTCTGAAAAATGGAAGGATAAAATTTCGGATTCGGAAGCCGTTATTCACCTGGCAGGAACAAATCTTTTCGGCAGAAGATGGAATGATAAATTTAAAGAAGAAATATTAGCTTCACGAAGGGAAACTACAAAATCAATTGCAGATGTAATCAAAGAATCTTCAAACAGACCAAGTATTTTCATATCTGCTTCAGGTGTTGGTTATTATGGTGATGGAGGTGATAAAATTTTGACGGAAGATTCTCCTGCAGGAAATGATTTCCTCGCTGAAGTATGTAAAGTATGGGAATCAGAAGCAGCAGAAGTTGAGAGGGTTGGGGTCAGAAGAGTAAGTATCAGAACAGGCATAGTATTATCCCCTGAAGATGGCGCTCTGAAGCGAATGTTACTTCCCTTTAAACTTTTTATTGGTGGACAACTTGGCAATGGTAAACAATGGTTCCCCTGGATTCACATTGATGATATAGTTGGTATTTACATTCATTCACTTCATAATGAAAATCTCGTTGGGGCAATAAATGCTGCTTCTCCCGATATTTGTACAATGAATGAGTTTGCAAAAACCTTTGGACAAGTTTTGAGAAGACCTTCATGGTTTCCAGTTCCTAAATTTGCTTTAAAGTTTGCAATTGGAGAAGCCGGAGATGTTATCTTGATGAGTCAAAGAGTAAGTGTTGATAAACTTCTGAAGTCAGGTTATAAATTTAAATTTGAAAATCTTGAAGAAGCATTGAGGGATTTAATAAAATAAAAAAGGTTATCCTGCAATGTTTCATTTGCAGGATAACCATAAAGATTTTAATATCTGTAATAATCGGGTTTATAAGGACCTTCAACAGGAACCCCGATATATTCAGCTTGTTCCGGAGTTAATTCATCTAATTCAGCACCAATTTTAGCAAGATGAAGTCTTGCAACCATTTCATCAAGATGTTTAGGTAATGTGTAAACCTTATTCTCATATCTTTCGGGATGATTCCACAATTCAATCTGAGCAAGTGTCTGATTAGTGAATGAATTAGACATTACAAATGATGGGTGTCCGGTTGCATTTCCAAGATTAACCAATCTTCCTTCTGAAAGTACAATTATATCCTTCCCATCGATCGTATATTTATCAACCTGAGGTTTGATCGTGTCTTTTGTATGGCCATAGTTTTTATTCAACCAAGCCATGTCAATTTCAATATCAAAATGTCCGATGTTACAAACAACAGCTTTATCTTTCATTAAACGGAAATGCTTTTCTGTAATGACATTTTTATTTCCGGTTGCAGTAACTATAATATCAGCTTCTTTAATAGCATCAATCATCTTTTTTACTTCATAACCTTCCATAGCTGCCTGCAATGCACAAATAGGATCAATCTCTGTAACAATTACTCTGCAATGAGCACCTCTTAAAGATTCAGCCGAACCTTTTCCCACATCACCAAAGCCGGCAACGACTGCAACTTTACCCGCAAGCATTAAATCAGTTGCTCTGCGGATTGCATCAACTAATGATTCGCGGCATCCGTATTTATTGTCAAATTTGGATTTAGTAACAGAGTCATTGACATTTATTGCAGGTATAGGAAGAGTTCCGTTTTTCATTCTGTCGTACAAGCGGTGAACACCTGTTGTGGTTTCTTCAGAGATTCCTTTAATGCCCTTCACAAGTTCGGGATAATTATCTAGCACCATGTTTGTCAAATCTCCGCCATCATCAAGAATCATATTAAGAGGACGACTTTCATCTCCGAAGAACAAAGTTTGCTCAATACACCAGTTAAATTCTTCTTCTGTCATACCTTTCCATGCAAATACCGGAATTCCGGCTGCAGCAATTGCAGCAGCAGCGTGATCCTGAGTAGAAAAAATATTACAGGAAGACCAGCGGACTTCAGCACCCAGTTCAATAAGTGTTTCAATTAACACAGCAGTTTGAATAGTCATATGAAGACAACCGGCGATTCGTGCACCCTTTAATGGTTTGGAATCACGGTATTTTTCTCTTAAAGCCATTAAGCCCGGCATTTCAGCTTCGGCTAATTTAATTTCTTTTCTTCCCCATTCAGCTAATGAAATATCTTTTACTTTATAGGGAAGTGAAAGATCAATTTTTAATTCGGTTACATTGTTCATAATTATTTTATCCTCACATTTTTATTAAAAACTTTTATGCAAATTCTTCAACAATATAATCAGCATAAGAATTCAATTTGATAATAACATTTTAAGCATATTTTTTGAAAACATCTAACAGATCAAGTCTTTCCCAGGTAAACTCCTCTTCCGTCCTTCCGAAATGTCCGTAAGAAGAAGTTTTCTGATAGATTGGTCTTCTTAATTTTAATCGCTCTATTATTCCCTTAGGAGTAAGATCAACTTCCTTCGAAATCATATTGGCAATTTCGTTATCTGGTATTATTCCTGTTCCTTTTGTATTTACGAAAATTGAAACTGGTTCGGCAACACCAATAGCATAAGCTACCTGAACCAAACATTCCTTTGCAAGTCCAGCAGCCACAACATTCTTTGCAATATGTCTGGCGGCATAAGTAGCTGATCTGTCAACTTTAGATGGATCTTTTCCGGAGAATGCACCGCCACCATGAGGAGCCCAACCACCATAAGTATCTACAATGATTTTTCGTCCTGTTAATCCGCTATCGCCGTGAGGACCACCAATTTCAAATCTGCCTGTTGGATTTACAAAATATTTGGTTTTGCTGTCAAGCATTTCTGCAGGAATTACCTTCTTAACAACCTCTTCAATTACATCTTCCCTAATTCTTTGCTGAGTAACATCAGGGTCGTGTTGAGTTGAAATAACAACAGTATCAACACGGACAGGTTTCCATTCGTTATCATATTCAATTGTAACTTGTGATTTTGCATCGGGTCTTAGATAAGGCATAAAACCGTCGAAGCTTTTTCTAATATCTGACAATCTTTTAACCAGTTTATGGGCAAACATTATGGGCATTGGCATAAGCTCGGGAGTTTGATCACAGGCATAGCCAAACATTAATCCCTGGTCACCGGCACCACCTTTATCAACACCCATTGCAATATCCGGAGATTGCGAGTGAATGGCATTCAATACCGAACAGGATTCCGCATCAAATTTATATTCTGCACTTGTATATCCAATTTTTTTAATTGTTGCACGAACAACCTCAGGAATTTCTACATAAGCTTTAGTCGTGATTTCACCACCAACTAATACTAAACCTGTTGTTACAAAAGTTTCGCAGGCAACTCTTGCAGTAGGATCTTCCTTTAATATTGCATCAAGAACACCATCAGATATTGCATCACAAACTTTATCAGGATGCCCTTCAGATACTGATTCGGAAGTGAAGTAAAATGACATAACTCTAAATCCTTTTTAACTTATTATTATATGCTATTGTTGATTTTCAGGTTACAAACTTAGCCAATCTCGGCATGATATACAATAAATCTTTTTATTGATTTATCTATCTTTGCGAAGTTAATAAGTGTAAACTTTTATGCATCTTAAAACAAAAATTACTGAGTTATTTAGGATTGAATATCCTATTATTCAGGCGGGAATGGTTTGGGTTTCGGGCTGGAAATTAGCTTCAGCAGTTTCTAATTGTGGCGGACTTGGTTTAATTGGTTCCGGCTCAATGAAACCTGATTTACTCAGAGAACATATCATAAAATGTAAAGCTGCAACAGACAGACCCTTCGGAGTAAATATACCACTATTAAGAGGCGATGCTGATGAGCTTGTTAAAGTTACAATTGATGAAAATGTAAAAATAGTATTCACTTCTGCCGGTCATCCAAAAAAATATGCAAAACTTCTGAAGGAAAATGATATTAAGCTTGTTCATGTTGTTCCAAATGTAAAATATGGATTAAAAGCTCAGGAAGCAGGCTGTGATGCGGTTGTGGGGGAAGGTGTTGAAGCTGGCGGGCATAATGGAATTGATCAGATCACAACTTTTGCTCTTATTCCTCAGTTAGTTGATGCACTTGAAATTCCCGTTATTGCAGCAGGCGGAATTGCTGATGGAAGAGGAATAGTAGCTGCATTTGCTTTGGGAGCTGAAGGTGTACAGATAGGAACAAGGTTTGCAGCTACAGTTGAGTCTTCTGCACATGAAAACTATAAAAGAAAAATTGTTGAAGCTGGTGATACAGATACAGTTCTCGCTTTAAAGAAAATAGGATTAGTCAGAATGATAAAAAATGATTTTGCCTTGCGTGCATTGAAAGCCGAGGAAGAATGCTGGGACGAAGTAAGATTAAAAGAACTTCTCGGAAGCAAAAGAGAAAGAGCTGGCATTTTTGAAGGTGATGAAACAGAAGGAGAGCTTGAAGCAGGTCAGGGTGTTGGATTAATCAAAGATATTCCTTCTGTAAAAGAGTTGATGGGAAGATTGATCAGGGAGATTGAGCAGACATTTGTTCAGCTGAATAATGTTACTGACTATTAATGATAATATCTTCAACTACTTCTTCAACATCTTTTGCTGCGGGGAAAAAAGAGTGAATTTTTCTTAGCACTGCCTCAACCACTGCGTCAGGACAGCTTGCACCACTCGTCAATATTATATCTACTCTTTCTTTGGCAGGTATAAAATTTTCAGTTTCTATCTCTTTGTGTGAGTGGATATTAAAATGAAATATTTTATTTTGGGATATTATTTTTTCTTCTGACGAAATGAAGTAGGTAGGTAATTTCTCTTCACAAAGCTCTACAATGTGCGAGGTGTTCGATGAGTTATATCCACCAACAACTATTGCTAAGTCGGCTTTTTCCTTTAACAGACCATAAGTGGCTTCCTGATTATCATTTGTTGCATAACAAAGTGTATCTCTTGTATCAGCAAAATGTTCTCTCAGATTCTCTTCACCATATTTTTTAATCATTACCTCTCTGAGGTGATCAGCAATTTCCTGTGTTTCGGTTGCAAGCATTGTGGTTTGATTAACAACACCGACTCTCTGCAAATCTTTCTTTACATCAAATCCATCTGAATATCTTCCGGCAAAAAACTGATAAAAATATTCATCAAGTTTTTCACTAAGTATAATTGATGAAAGAATTTTTGCTTCATTCAAATCCCGCACAATTACTGATGGTGCAGAAGTTTTGCTGTGTGAGAAAGTTGCTCTTGTTTCTTCGTGATAATGTTTGCCGTGGATTATAACAGTATAGTTTTGTTTTCCTAGTTGTTCGCTGCGGTTCCAAACTTTTTCTACAAACGGACATGTCGTATTGTAACGATAAGGATCAATCCCAAGTTCATTTAGTTTTTGTTCAATTTCGAGAGTAGTGCCAAATGCAGGAATAATTACAATATCATCCTTAGTTAGTTCATCCCAGTTTATCAGATGATTGCCGGCTGTATCCATCAGGAACTTTACACCAAGTTTTTGAAGATCCAGATTTACACCTGGATTATGAATCATTTCACTTAAGAGAAAAATTCTTTTATCAGGATTTTCCTCAATTGTTCGATAAGCAATCTCAATTGCATTTTCAACCCCATAGCAAAAACCAAAATGTCTCGCTAATAAAAATCTGACCGGACCAAAATCCAATTTCGTTGGTGTGAAATCTTTCTTTCTGGGATCAAGATCTTTGCGGGCATTTTTTATCCTCGTAATAAATGAGCTTCTGTAAAATTGTGGTATATCAAATTTCTTCATCTTATACTTTTTTTTATGCAAACATCCATAAGATTAATTTTGTTCAATTTATTCCAATTCTGAAATTGAAATTCTGAATTCATCTGCAAATTTCTCAACCGAAGGTTTGTGGAAAAAGAACAAAATCAATACTGCCGAAGCAATTAGCAAAAATATTACAGAACCGGTTAAAAGGTAACCAACTATTGAAAATATAGTCGGTGCTTCGACAAGTGCTAATTTAATTATCAATCCCTGTCGGTATAAATTTATCTTATCGTTAATTGTTGAATCAGGTTTAGCACGATTTATTATTCCACGATATAACATTGGTCCCAAAACTACAGCTGGTGAAATGATTAATAAATCAGTAACAAACAGAGGTAAAAACAAATTATCATTCACAACCATGTTACCAATTTGAACCAGATAAACTGCTATAAAAAGAAAAATAATCTGACCTGCCAGCAATGCAAAAAATATCATTTGAATTGTTTTGAATTGATCTTGTACTTTCATCACTCACCTTATTAATAACTTAGAAATTGACGACACTGTTTTTTATATTTGCGCACCAAAATTAAAGAATGAACATGAATTTTTTAGATAAACTTGAAAAAGTTAAACAAAGATACGACCAGATAAACCAGTTATTTTCTGATCCTGAGTATATCAATAATCCCGAGAAAATGATCGCCTTGAATAAAGAAAAAAGCGAGATTGAGGATGTGGTTCAGGTTTATGAAAAATATGTTAAAATCCTAAAAGATATTGAAGGCAATAAAGAAATTATTAATAATTCTTCAGAAAAGGAATTGGTTGATTTAGCATACGCTGAGATGGATGAACTCAATGCAGAAAAAGAAAAACTTGAAGAGGAAATAAAAGTTTTATTACTTCCCAAAGACCCAAACGATGATAAAAATGTTATTATGGAAATAAGAGCAGGAACCGGTGGTGAAGAAGCAGCTCTTTTTGCCAATGATTTGTTCAGAATGTACACCCGCTATGCTGAAATGAGAGGCTGGAAATATGAAATTATTGATTTGAATGAAACTGGTTTAGGGGGTATTAAAGAAGTAGTTTTATCTGTTAGCGGAGAAAATGTTTATGGTGATTTGAAGTATGAATCAGGTGTTCACAGGGTTCAGAGAGTGCCCGAAACCGAAGCAAGCGGAAGAGTTCATACATCAGCAGCTTCAGTAGCTGTCCTTCCCGAGGTTGAAGATGTTGAGGTTGAGATAAATCCAAATGATTTAAAGATTGATATTTTCCGTTCCGGTGGTGCTGGAGGACAAAATGTAAACAAAGTTGAAACTGCTGTTAGAATTACTCATCTTCCGACTGGGATTGTTGTTCAGTGTCAGGATGAAAGGTCGCAGTTGAAAAACAGACAAAAAGCTATGAAGGTTCTTAAGGCAAGATTATATGATATGGAAATGAGAAAGCAGATGGAACAAATTTCAGCTCAACGAAAATCTCAGGTTAGAAGTGGCGACAGAAGTGAGAAAATACGAACATACAATTTCCCTCAAAATAGAGTTACTGACCACAGAATCGGCTTAACCCTGTATAACTTATCAAATATTATGGAAGGTCAGCTGGATGAATTGATTGAGCAGCTAAAGTTAGCTGACAAAGCAGAGAAACTTCAGGCGGCAGATTTTCATTGACCTTTCACTTTTATTGTAATTAAACTGACATCATCATCAAATATCTGATTTGTGAATTGGTTAAACTCATCAACTAATATTTTCATTGGGTCTGAATTGAATTCTTCCTGATTTATAATTTCATTAAGTCTGTTTTCACCAAATTGTTTCCCTTCCTTATTTCTAGATTCAATAATTCCATCTGTCATCATAAGTACTAAATCACCTGCGGCTAAAGTAAGAGTAGTATCAATGTAATGCGAATTTTTGTTAAACCCTATTAAAAGTCCTTCTGAACTGATTCTTCTTATTCTATTGTTTGAAGCTTCTTTAATAGTAATAGGATTGTCACCAGCACCGCAATATTTCATTTCAAATGTTTTGTTGTTGATAAGGATAACTGACAAAGCAACGAACACCTCAGAGATTTTTGAATCCTGATAAACCGCATCATTAACGCGTTTTAATATTTCTGCAGGGGATTGAGCTTCAACGGATTGCAGTGTGCCACGAACAGAACTTCGTATATAACCAGCATAAGCAAAGGCAAAGTACCATGCGCCCCATTTTTTACCCATAACATCACCGAGAATTATCAGAAGGTTATCATCATTCACTTTGTAGTAATCAATAAAATCGCCCCCCGGAATTCCGCGATATGGAATATGCCACTGATTTATTTCATATCCTGTAAATAATGGTGCCTGATCTGGTACAACTTTAGCACCCAGTGATGATGCAGCAGAATGCAATTCAGATATAGCTTTGTTTCTTTCACTTTTAAGACTCTTTATTATTGCAGATACTTTTGCAATTACAATTTTGGGTCCTGCAGTTTTAACCACATAGTCTGTAATTCCCAAATCATATCCTTCGAGAATATCCTCATCTGTTGCTTTTGCAGTAAGAAAGATGAAAGGTACTGATTTCAATTCTTCATCTTCGAGAAGTTTTTTTCTGAACTGATAACCATCGGTTCCGGGCATCATTATATCAGAGATTATAATATCGGGGTGTATTGACGGAGCAATTTTTAATGCTTCTTCTGCGGAATTAACTGCAGTACATTCAAAGCCGGCTGTATCTAAATTATATTTAAAGAGTTTGGTGATAGTTGGATCATCATCAACGAACAATATGCGCGTTTTCCTTTCAGTGAAAGTTGACTGAATACTTTTCTTCAAACCGTAGGTTCGATAAATCTCAGTTCTTTTAAGCAATGCCTGAACTTTGAGTATCAGTTCCTTTACATCGAAAGGTTTTGTGATAATATCATCACCACCGGATTCGATTGCTTTAAACTTATCTTCGAGAGTATTTTTTGCTGTAACAAATACGAATGGCAGAAATCTGTGTTTGGCATTACTTCTAACTTTTTCACAAAATTCAAATCCATCCATTTCGTCCATGGTTACATCTGAAAGAACAAGATCAATACGATTTTCTTTTAATGTCTGAAAAGCTTCTTCAGCATTTTTCGCTTCGTATGTGTGGAAGTCATTTAATTTAAGGTGGTGGGTAATTAGTTTCCGGATAGTTACATCGTCATCAATAACCAGAATAGATTTCTTTTCGGCATCTTTCATCTTAGTATGAGTATAAATAATTCTTTCAATGGTTAGCTGCCAAAACTGTTTACAGCTTCTTCAACAGAGGCGTAGGTTTCGAAAACTCTGTGCATCCGTGTAAGCTCGAACATAGATTTTACGGCAGGTTGAAGTCCCACCAGTCTAAGATCTCCACCTAAATTTGTTACCTTTTTAAGTGATACAACAAGTGCTCCGAGAAATGTAGAATCAATAAATTCACAAGCCGAAAGATCCACGACAATTTTTCTGTTGCCAAGTTCAATATCTTCGGTAAGTTGCTGTTTGAATTCCTCGGCTTCGCGAAGAGTTGCGCGATGCAGGTTTATTGTTTCAATTAAAAGATCGCCAATATTTTTTTTCTCAATGTACATATTACTCCCATAGTTTAGTGTTCAATTCCATATTTATCCATCAGACGATAGATTGTTGCTCTGCCAAGCTGAAGTTTTTTAGCAGCTTCAACGATATTACCACTGGTAACTTTCAGAGCGTGTCGGATAGCTTCTTCCTTCAGTTTTTCGAAAGGAATAATTGTGTCATCGGCAAACAAAGGTCCGGCAAAATCAAAACCTGCAGGATAGTCTTCTGTTCTGATATGTGGCGGAAGATCTTCAACATCTATCATTTCACCTTCAGAGATAATAAGGCATCGTTCAATGGTGTTTTCCATTTCACGAACATTTCCTGGCCAGCTGTAATCATAAATAAGTTTTAAAGCTCTGCGTGTAAAACCTTTGCAGCTTTTGCCGAGTTTGTCATTAAACTTTTTGAGGAAATGCTCGGCAAGAATCAGGATATCGCCTCGTCTTTGTCTTAGAGGCGGAATATGAATAGGGAAAGAATTGAGTCTGTAAAAAAGGTCCTCACGAAATTCTTTGTTTTCAACAGCTTTCTTCAAATCTTTATTGGTTGCAGAAATTATTCGCACATCCGTTTTAATTATTTCTGTTCCACCGACTCTTTCAAATTCTTTCTGCTGAATAACTCTTAATAGTTTTGCTTGTAATACCATCTCGAGTTCGCCTACTTCATCAAGGAAAATAGTTCCGCCTCTGGCTATTTCGAACTTACCCAACTTTCTCTGATGAGCTCCAGTGAAAGAACCTCTTTCGTGCCCGAACAACTCACTTTCAAGAAGTTCTCTTGGAATAGAAGCACAATTAACAGCAATAAATGGTCTGTCTTTTCGCTTTCCGTTATAGTGTATTGCTCTTGCAATTAGTTCCTTACCTGTTCCGCTTTCTCCATAAATAAGGACTGAGATATCATTATCCAGAACTTTTGATACAAGCTTAAAAACATCCTGCATTTTACCGTCGGCTGAAATTATATTATCGAAGCTATATGTCTTCTTTACATTTTCCTTAAGATTTTGTATTTCTTTTGTGAGGTCATAACTCTTGATTGCATTTTTTATCGAGAGTTCAAGTTTCTGCTGATCTATTGGCTTGGTGAAATAATCATATGCACCAAACTTGAGTGAGTCAACTGCTACTTCGATGCTGCCCTGAGCTGAGAGCATAATCACAGGTAAATTTTCATCAAAAGCTTTAATTCTTTTCAGGGTTTCAATTCCATCTAAACCGGGCAGCATAATGTCGAGCAGAATAACATCAGGTCGCTTGTGCAGATTTTTAAGAACATCTTCCCCTGAAGCAAATGATTCGGCATTGTATTTCCATTTATCTCTTACCCAGTAGGTCAGGAGTTTGGAAATTGCCTGTTCGTCATCAACTATAAAAATAAGTTTTTCCAATTTAGAACCTGTTAATTTTTATCCTTTATGTTTTTTAATAATCGAATTATTACTGTTGTGCCTTTATGCTCTTCGCTTTGAATATTGATTAATCCCTTATGCAAATCTACAATTTGTTTTACAAAAACCAATCCTACGCCAACCCCTTCTGCTTCCTCAATCGGGCGATTTGCTTTATGAAACTTCTGAAAAATGTGAGGTAATTGGTCCTGTGGAATACCAATTCCTGTATCAGCAATAATAATTTCAACTTCTCTGAAAAGATTATTCAATATTATTTTTATTCTACCAAGTTCTTTGGTGAATTTCATTGCATTATTGATAACAGCGCGTAGGGCCATACTAAGTCTTTCATCGTCTGCCTCAATAAGAAGTTCATCATCAGGAATTTCCACACTCAACGTAATATTTTTTTCTATTGCCTGATGTACAAACTCATCAATTACCTTTCTTAAAGTCCGCCCAATATCAATTTTCGATTTGCTTAGAACGAGTTTTCCTGTTTCCATTCTTGAAAGCTCGAGAACTTCGTTAATTAATCGCGCAAGTCTTTTTCCTTCATTCAGAATTATGTAGTTAAATTCGATTTTCATTTCATCGGGCATATTCGGATCTGAAGCGATGGTTTCTGAGAAGCCAACAATTGAGGCTAGCGGTGTTCTTAATTCATGAGAGATATTCGACATAAACTCGTTTTTCATTTTATTAAGTTCTTCAAGAACAGATTTCTGTTGAAGTACTCTCGAGCGTTCAAGATTTATCAGTCGCTCAAGCTCAATCATTTTGGGTCTTAGTTCTTTAAGTTCTGCTTCAAGTTTTTTTGTATATGATATGTTTTTGCCCCCTCCCAGAAGTCCGGCGATCTTATCCCCGTTCCTAACTGTCCGGATGTTCATTGAATATAATTTAGGTACTTCGAACTTGGAAATTAGATGAACTTCAAGTGAAGAAGAGCCTTCTTTTAGTGCCTTGTCTATCATATCAGTTGCAGCGGCAATGTTTTCTGATTCAATGAAATCAGTAAAATGTCTGCCAATGATTTCGGAAGGCAGGTAATCAAGTTCTTTGCTTCCGTAATTATTTACTGCAACTACAAATCCATCAGAATTGAGAACAAATATTAATTCCTGAGCTAAATCGAAGAAGCTTAGGAATAACTCTCTCCAATCTCCAAATTGTAAAAGTGCACGATGATCAAAATTCCCGAGTAGTAGTTCCCTTATTTTGTCTTTTTCCAATATGTTGCTCATTCTTCATAATGAAAGGTTTCTTCGGGTATGAAAATAGTATGAAATGAAAAGTAAATCAAACTTCAATCAATTTGGTTTTGATTCTTGTTGAATTAGTTCGAAGTACCTGCGAATGAGTTCTTCGTAATCTTTACTGTAACCTTCGCGCACTGCTTTATCTAGTTCTTCCTTAAGTGAGTCTTTTTTCTGTTTCATCAGATTGAGGTCAGAAGGGCTTTGTCTTACAATATTCTTTCCTGATTCCGATTTTCTTTCCTGTTCAAAATCTCTTTCATTAATTGAGCGTTGTGCATCGAGAAGTTTTGATAGAATTTTTTCCTGCTTTTGGATTAAATCATCTGTAAGCTTTTCAGTTTGCATGTCAGTAATAACTTCCTGCATTTGTTTTGCGATATTTTCGAGATTAGCAGGGATCTTTTTCGATTCACCGGATTCTTTTGCTTCCTTATTTAACTGTTCGAGTGATTTTTTAATCAACTGCTGTTCTTGTGCCAGTCTTTGAAGTTGTGCCAGTTGTTCCTGATTCAGGTTGCCTTGTTGCATTTGCTGAAGCATTTGTGTCATATTGTTTAAAGTCATTTGCTGACCAGAAAGTTGCTGCAGTTGCTGAAGCAGAGACATCATTCCACCTTGTCCGCTTCCGCCCTGCATCATTGATTCAAGCTGAGATTTCATCATCATTATTGCCTGATTCATATTTCCCATAGCTTCCTGCTGAAACATTGCAGAGTTTCTGGGATTTCTGTTTTGCATGTTACTTAGTGATTGTTCCATATTTTTGTTTGCAAGTCCAAGGGCTTTACCCATCTCCGGAGTTACAGCAAAAGTTTTTTGCGAAAGTTGAGCAAGCTGTTCAAGAAGTTTATTCAGATTGTTTTTTATCTCGTTTTGCTGTTGCGCAAGAGTTTGATACTGAGATGAATTAGGATCTAGTTTTTGCGATTGATTTTTCAAATCTTCCTGCTTTTTGGATAACGAAAGCAGATTATCAATTATTCTCATCATATCTGCGAATGTTTGCAGTTGATTCTGCTGCATCATTTCATCTTTCATCTGCTGCATCATCTGCTGCATCTGCTTCATATTATTGCTTAACTGTTTCTGATTCTTCTGAGCACTCTGCTTTTGACCTTGTTTAAGATTCTGAGATGCCTGTTTCGAAAGTTGTTCGTTCTGCTGATTGTTAAACTCTTCCATAAGTTTATCAAGTTCTTCTTTCGGAACATCAGACATATCTTCCATTTTTTCTTTCAAATCTTTCATTGTGTTTTCAAGGTTATCGAGTTCTCTGCTAATTTCGTCCTGCTGTTTGCTTAGGTTTTCATTTTCCTTCTGATCATTCGGATTACTTTTTTCTGTTTGTTTATTTAACTCTTCCTGCTTTTCATTCATTCTCTCAGTTCGTTTAAGCATTTCATCAATTTTTTGTTCGATCTGAATCCGCTTAAGAAGATTCATTGTACGTTCAATGCTTTTTCTGAATTTCTCCTCATCAATCTGTATATTTTTCATCTGATCCTGAGTCAAATTTCTGTTTAACTGTTCGAGAGTCTGCCGCATTTGTTCAAGTGCTTTTTTTAATTCATCACTTGTCATTTCTTCCATCAGTTGCTGAAGTTGCATGTACTTTTCAAGAGTTTCTTTTGAAAGCAATTTATTCTGCTGAAGTTCATTCTGAACATCTTTTAATTTCTCGGAAATACTTTGCATTTTTTCCTGTAGGGATTCAAACTTATCAAGAGCTTTTTCAATTTTTTGTTTTTCTTCCCAGGTCAATTCTTTTTTATCCTGCTTCAAATCACGATTTATCTGCTCAATATCTTTTTTAAGCTCCTGAGCTTCTTTAATGGTTTGCTGGAGTTCCTTTAATGCATCATCCTGAGTTTTATCTACCTGCGCAAGAATTTCATCAAGAGAGGGCACACGAAGATTTATAGTTTGTGTTTTCGCTGATTTGGGTCCGCTTATATTATCATTATCAAAAACTTCAAGATAAAAGGTAAATACATCATTTACTGCAGGAGAAAGCTTAGTTAAGTTCCAGATATAATCAACAAACTGCTCTTTGTTAGATTTATCAATCTGAATTTCAAGCTGTGAAAAATTTTCCTGTGGTTTTTCATATTGTGAAGATGATAATCTGTAATTCAGTACAAGCTTTGTGAAACCAAAGTCATCTGAAATTTTTAGGTTTATGGGTACACGATTGTCTTCGGGAAGATTAATATCTGCTTTCGGGAAATTTAACTCAATTGAAGGATAAACATCCTCAAGAACTTTAATGTTATATGTAACCGGCTGAAGGTTTCTATCATCGTTTAAGTCGGTTATGATAATCTGATAATTTTTATCATTCAAAATTCTTAACGAGCCACTTGCCTGATTATTGAGAGACTTCAACAGGACTTCGCTTGAATCACTAAAAATAATTTTACTGCTTTTGATTTCTTTGCTTGCAATAATTTTATATTCTGCTCTTGATCCTTTAAGTGCTGTAATATTCCCGTTGTCTTTTTGTTCTGTGGCCGGAAGTTGCGAATAGCCGGGTGGAAAAATCTTAAGCTCCAGAAGTTTTATTACCGGATGATCTGTAACTTCAATTTTATATTCTTCGCTTCTGATATCTCCGGCGAAAGCATAATAATTAATTGTGTTTCTGATATTCTGAAATTTAAATGAATAATTTCCCGCTGAATCTTTTATAAGCTTATTATTTGTGAACCCCGTCTCCGAAATATCTTTTTCTGCCAGAAATATTTCACCCGGATCTTTTCCAGTAACTTTTATCTTTATTTCAACATTTTCGCCTTTGGCAATTTTGATATTCCCGGGAATTATTTCAAACCCAAACTCTGCAGGTGGAATAAATTCTTTTCCATAATTAAAAAAACGGGTGCTTGCAGAATTAACAGGAGAGATGAATGTTACAGAAATTAATGTAACAACTACGATAATACTAAGATTAATCAGGTAACTTTTCAGTGAAGTGTAAGAAACAATTTCAGAAAAGTCTATGTCTCTCACTTTATGGTATACATTACTGAAAGCCGCATCAATCAACTCTGGTGAATAGAGGTTTAGTATTGTTGAACCATTAACAAGCTGAAGTGAATTTAATAATTCATCTTTAATAAAAGGGAAATGAAGACCGGCAATCTTTGCAGTTTCAAAATAATTTCTTGAAGGAATAATGTTGAATAATTTCAGTAGTGGAATGAATACAAAGTAAAAGACTGAAATGAAAACAATTGTTATCCAACTAAAAAAAAGAATTGTTCTGATAGAAGATGAAAATCTGAATAAGGATTCTGATAAGATAAAAGCAAATAATACTGCTGTCAGTATTGATAAACTTATTAAAAATCCTTTAAGACAGATTACTGAAAAATCTTTCCTGATAAGTTTCTCAAGCTTGTTAATTAGATCGCCGTAATATTTTAATCTGGCTTCACTCATTGACTTAAAGCAAATAAAATAATATTTGTTCCAAACTTAAGAGCTTCAATTCTTTTTTCTTCAGGATCTTTATGCACTTCAGGGTCAGCCCAGCCATCACTTGGATTTGATTCGTATGTGTAAAGCACAGCCATTCTGTCACCAATAAAAATTCCGAAAGTTTGTGTCGGTTTTTTGTCGTGCTCATGAGTTTTTGGTGCACCGTTATCAAATTTATAAAAGATGCTAAATAGTTTGTGAGAAAAAGGCAATTCAACAAAATCTTTATCCGGGAAAACTTTTTTCATTTCTCTTCTTATTGCCTTATCCATACCATAATCATCATCTATATATAAAAAGCCACCATTTTCAAGATAGGTTCTTAGTCTTTTAACTTCCTCATCACTGAATACAACATTTCCATGACCAGTCATAAAAATAAAAGGGTAAGAAAAAATTTCATCTGTTTGGATATCAACAAATTTATACTCGGGATTTGTTTTAATATTAGTATTTGCTGAAATAAATTTAAGCAGGTTTACTTCTGCAGAAGGATCATTATACCAGTCGCCGCCTCCATTGTACTTGAGACGAGCAATCATAAAACCTTCCTTTATCTGAGGTACTGAAACATTAAAACTCAGAAATAATAATATTAAAAAAAACTTTATCATTTTGATTATATTTATTTATATTCAAAGATAAAACAACAACAGCCCTGGTTTAATGGTAAAAATCGGTCCATCAATTTAAAAAGTATAATGAAATTGAATAATAAAATTAAGATAAGAGGGAAGAGAACCTGTAAAGGTTAATCCATACTCAACTGATGCGCCTGTTTTTAATCCTCTTAAATTAAAATCTCTCATATCAAGTCCGGCGAGAAATGAAAGCGCCAGGCCAAATTCCCATGAATTCTTATCAATAAAAGTTTTGTCATTAAGTGTTAATAAGCCAACTCCCTCCTCCAAAAAAATTTTACTGTCAAAATATTGTGAAGTAACGCCTTTAAAGTTTAATCCAAACATTGAAGGATAATAAGATTTTCGGTTGTTGGGCAGCACAGCATTAATGTCTTTCATAAAAACTAATCCAACTCTGGGGAAAACTTCCTCAAATAAAGGTGTATCTGTTTCAATAAAAAATCCAACAGCCAAACCTCCAACAGAAGGCGAATTACTATTGAAGGAACTTGCCCCGATAAAAGTTCCTGCGCTCACACCAATCTGGGCAAAGATAGTTGAAGAAGAAATCAGAGAAAGCAATAAAAAAATTTTTATTTTCAATTTAATCTTCCAATTTTGGCGCAACAAAATAATCAGCTATTAACCAAAATAAAAGGAGGCAAAAATGGATAGACAATTGTATCACTACAAAGCTAAGGTGGTTGGTATTTATGACGGTGATACTTGCACCATTGATATTGATCTTGGATTGCACACCTGGATTCGGGGCGAAAAAATCCGTTTGAACAGAATAAATGCACCCGAAATAAAAGGAAAAGAAAGACCTAAAGGAATTGCATCAAGAGATTTTCTCAAAAGTTTAATTCTTGAAAAAGAAGTAATTGTCGAAACAATTAAGGATGCAAAAGAAAAATATGGAAGATACCTTGGTGAAATATGGCTGAAAGACTCAAAGGGAAAATTCATTAACATTAACGATGAAATGGTAAAAAATAAATTTGCAAAGTATCAGAAGTATTAATTAAAAGGTTATCAATTATGAGCAAAACATCTAAAATTATTTTTAACATTGAACTCGACGATAACAATCTGCCTGAAAAAATCTCCTGGCAGGCAGATGATGCTGGTTTTAACGGTTTTCGTGAAGCTAAAACTCTTTTCCTTTCTTTATGGGATAAAGAAGACTCAGTTACAATGGGCTTGGATTTATGGACCAGGGAAATGCTCATCGAAGAAATGAATATTCACTACCATCAGATCTTTGTTAAGCTGGCAGATTCATATCAACGCGCTACCAATGATTCAGATACTTCTTTAATGATTAAAAAATTTGCTGCTGACTTTGCTGATAAATTTAAGTTGTTTAACAGCGACCTTAGATAAATTTTTAAATATCATTTTGAAGATTGGTATAGCCACCCCTTTAAGATATCTCAGGGGAAAAATATAATCTGCTGAATCTAACTGAGTATTGGTGAAAAATTTTGCTACTCAAACTCAAATTAATTTTTTTGCTAATTTGCTGATGCAAAAATTAAAAAGTAGGTAAAAGCATGGATGTAGAAATCCTTTCCCGACTTCAATTCGCAATCACAATTGCATTTCATTATATATATCCACCTTTAAGCATCGGACTCGGTGTTTTTATGGTAATCACCGAAGGAATGTATCTTAAAACCAAAGATAAATTTTACGAACAGATGACAAAATTCTGGGTGAAAGTTTTTGCATTAACATTTGCAATTGGAGTAGCAACTGGAATTGTTATGGAATTTGAGTTCGGAACAAACTGGGCAACTTATTCAAGATTTGTTGGTGATGTGTTCGGAAGTGCGCTTGCTGCAGAAGGTATCTTTGCTTTCTTTCTGGAGTCAGGATTTTTAGCAGTGCTTGTTTTTGGTTGGGATAAAGTTGGTCCGAGAATGCATTTCTTTTCAACTCTGATGGTTGCTTTGGGCTCAATGTTCAGTGCAATATGGATTGTTGTTGCAAATTCATGGATGCAAACTCCTGCCGGATTTCATATTGTTGGTGAAGGCATAAATGCACGGGCAGAAATAACAGATTTCTGGGCAATGGTATTCAACCCTTCTTCAGTTGACAGATTACTACACACACTTTCAGGTTGCTGGCTTGCCGGGGCTTTTTTAGTGATAAGCGTTGCAGCTTATTATTTACTTAAAGACAAGCATATTCGTTTTGCCAAATCAACGATAAAAATTGCTCTTGTAATGGCTTTAATTGCTTCATTGTTTCAGCTATTTACCGGACATAAAAGTGCTGTCGGTGTAGCTAAAAATCAACCTGCAAAACTGGCTGCAATGGAAGCAGTATTTGATGATCAGACAAATGCTCCATTATATCTTTTTGGCTGGGTTAATGAAGACAAACAGGAAGTTAAGTTTGGAATTGCAATTCCCTCTGCGCTCAGCTATCTGATAGGAATGGATGCAAATACAAAAGTAACAGGATTAAATTCTTTCCCTGAGGATGAAAGGCCTCCGGTAAATATTGTATTTCAGGCGTATCATTTAATGGTGGCAATCGGCTTTCTGTTGATTGCAATCAGCGTAGTGGGTGTTTTTCTTTGGTGGAAAGGGACTCTGTTCAATCAAAGATGGCTTCTTTGGATTTTTGTTTTTTCAGTTCTGCTTCCTCAGATTGCAAATCAGGTTGGTTGGATTACTGCAGAGGTCGGAAGACAACCATGGATCGTTTATGGATTATTAAGAACCTCCGAAGGTTTGTCAAAGGCTGTTCAGGCAGGGCAGGTTTGGTTTTCACTTATTTTATTTACTTTAATCTATATTGGTTTATTCATTCTCTTTATCTATTTACTCAACAATAAAATTCAGCACGGACCTGAAGAAGCGGATTTAATTCCATCAGAAATTGGTCATCCAAAAGCTTAGAGGAAAAAATTATGGAATTTACATTGGACTTAAATACAATCTGGTTCATACTGATTGGTCTGCTTTTAACCGGTTATGCAATTCTGGATGGTTTTGACCTCGGAATTGGAGCACTTCATCTTTTGGTTAAGAATGATATCGAAAGAAGAATCATGCTAAATTCAATCGGACCGGTATGGGATGGAAATGAGGTCTGGCTGGTAACTGGTGGAGGAGCTCTGTTTGCTGCTTTTCCGCATGTATATGCAACAGTTTTTTCCGGATTTTACAATGCAATTATACTACTTCTGTTTATGCTTATCTTTCGCGCAGTTGCAATTGAATTCAGAAGTAAAAGACCAATGAAATGGTGGAGACAAACCTGGGATGTAGCTTTCAGTGTTGCAAGTATCCTCATAGCCTTTCTTATGGGTGTTGCCCTTGGAAATATAATAACAGGAATTCCGCTTGATGCTTCTAAAGAATATATTGGAACATTTTGGGATATGATCAACCCATACACACTCCTTGTTGGTATAACAACCGTTTCGCTTTTTATGATGCACGGAGCAATATACGGTGTTCTTAAAACTGAAGGAGAGTTGAATCAGAAATTAAAAGGTTGGGTAAATAACACAATTATATTTTTTGTTATTTGTTATGTTACAACAACAATGGCAACTCTGATTTATTTTCCCGATATGGCAAAACACTTTAAAGAATTTCCTCCTTTATTCATATTAGCATTACTTAATATGATTGCGATTGCAAATATTCCCAGAGAAATTCATCACGGAAGAGAATTCCGAGCATTCATTTCTTCTGCTGCAAGTATAGCAGCGTTACTTGCTTTATTTGCTGTAGGAATTTTTCCGAATATAGTATTATCAAATCCTGATCCCGAACACAGTCTCACAATTTACAACGCTGCTTCATCTCAGAAAACTTTAACGATAATGTTAATCATTGCATGCATTGGATTTCCGTTTGTGCTTGCATACACGATCAGCATTTACTGGATATTCCGTGGGAAAGTTAAGTTAACAAATATGAGTTATTGAGAGTAATCAGAGAATATCTACATAAAATGCACTTTTGTGATTATTTTTGATTAATAAAATATCAATAGCAATATACTATAAAAAGGTTGCTTAATCTTATTTTGCTTTTAATTTGTAACCATCATCATCAATCATTCATATATTTATGAACAACTTCAGAGAAAAAGCTAACTTCATTTGGTCTATCGCCGATCTGCTTCGCGGGCATTATAAACAAGCCGATTACGGCAAAGTTATTTTACCTTTCACTGTTCTAAGACGCCTGGATATGGTTTTAGAACCAACGAAAAAGCAAGTGCTTGAAGCTTATCAGAAACATAAAGATAAAAAGCCGGAAGTTTTAGAGCCAATATTAAATGGTATTTCAAAAGTTAAATTTCACAACAGAAGTAAGTTTGATTTTACCGAACTCGCAAAAGATCACAACAATGTTGCTGCAAATCTTCACAATTATATTAACGGCTTTTCAATTTCTGCTAGAGAAATAATTGAGTATTTCAGCTTTGAAGACCAAATTAAAAAACTTGATGAATATGATCTACTCTATCTTGTAATAAAACATTTTGCAGATGCAAGGGATAAATTTGAAGTTAATGACCCAATGGAAATGGGTTATATTTTTGAGGAGCTCATCCGAAAGTTTGCTGAAATTTCTAATGAAACGGCGGGAGAACATTTCACGCCGCGTGAAGTAATCCGCTTAATGGTTAATCTTCTTTTTGTAAACGATAGAGATATTTTAAGAAAAGAAGGCATTGTAAAAACTCTCTATGATCCCGCTTGCGGAACCGGCGGAATGCTTTCTGTTGCAGATGAATATCTTCACGAATTAAACCCGAGTGCACGGTTAGAACTTTTCGGACAAGAACTAAACCCGGAATCGTATGCAATCTGCAAATCAGATATGTTGATTAAAGGGCAAAATCCTTCTAACATTAAATTTGGTAACAGCTTCAGTCAGGATGGTTTGCCTGACGAAAAATTTGATTATATGCTAAGCAATCCGCCGTTTGGGGTTGACTGGAAAAAAGCTCAGAAGTTTATTAAAGATGAATATGAAAATAAAGGTTTTGCGGGGAGATTCGGCGCCGGGCTTCCTCCCATTAGCGATGGTTCTTTACTGTTTCTTCAACATATGATTAGTAAAATGAAACAGAACAGCAAGAACGGCAGCAGAATCGGAATCGTATTTAACGGCTCGCCGTTATTTAGCGGAGGTGCTGGAAGCGGACCAAGTGAAATTCGTAAATGGATAATTGAGAACGATATGCTTGAAGCAATTATTGCGTTGCCCGACCAGCTTTTTTATAATACTGGTATTGCAACATACATTTGGATTGTTACAAACAGAAAAGAAGTTAAACGAAAAGGAAAAGTGCAGCTTATTAATGCAAGCGGAAGTGATTGGGAAGAAGGTGACAAAATTAATCCATTCTATGTAAAAATGTTGCGCAGTCTCGGCAATAAAAGAAAAGAAATTGGCGATGGCAAAAACGGTAAACCAGATCAGATTAAATTCATTACCGAACTTTATGAGGCTTTCGAAGAAAATGAGTATTGTAAAATTTTTGATAACGAGGATTTTGGTTACACACGCATTACCGTCGAAAGACCAATGAGAAATGAGAACGGTGAGATTGAATATGATAAAAAAGGAAATCCTATCCCTGACCCTGAGTTAAGAGATTATGAAAATATACCTCTCAAAGAAGATATTGAAGAATATTTTAAGCGAGAAGTTTTGCCACACTTGCCTGACGCGTGGATTGATCATAGCAAGACTAAAGTTGGTTACGAAATAAACTTTACCAAATATTTTTATAAATACAAACCTCTTCGAAGTCTTGAAGAAATAAGAAGAGATATTCTCGCTTTAGAAGAAGAAACCCGAGAAGGAATCAAGGAAATTATTGAATAATGCCTCTTCCAATAAATATCGATGAATTGTTAAACGGCAGAACCGTTGAGTGGGAGAGACTTGAATTTCGTGAAGGTTGGAATCCCGAAAGAACATTGAAAACTATTTGTGCATTCGCAAACGACTTTAATAACTGGGGCGGCGGTTATATTATTGTTGGGGTTGCAGAGGAAAATGGTAGACCTGTTTTGCCACCGATTGGATTAAACCTCAACCAAATTGATCCTATTCAGCAAGAGCTAAACAATTTGTGTAGGAAAATTTTACCCAATTATTTCCCAATTGTTGAACCAGTGGATTATAGTGGAAGGAAAATTCTTATTCTTTGGTGTCCCGGTGGAAGCAATCGTCCATACAAAGCTCCTGAAAGTCTTAGCAACAATCCCCAATATTTTTATTACATAAGAAGATATTCATCTACAGTTCAACCAACAAGAGATGAAGAACGTGAATTGCTTGGAATGGCAAATCAGATTCCTTTTGATGATCGGGTAAATCATCAATCCAGTCTCGATGATTTAGACCTCGCTTCAATAAGAGTATTCTTAAATGAAATTGGCAGTGACCTTGAAAGCGAAATTCCTAAACTATCAATTTCTGAAATTGCCCGAAGAATGAATATTGCTGAAGGAGGCAACGAAAACTTAATCCCCAAAAATGTCGGACTTCTTTTCTTTGCAAAGAATCCCGAGTCATTTTTCCCTTCAGCTAAAATTGAAATTGTTTTTTTTGATGATGAATCCGGCTCCTCTTACTCGGAAAAAATATTCACTGGCGGTTTGCACCGACAGCTTAAATCAGCTCTTGACTATCTTAAAGATGTTGTTGTAAAAGAAAAAGTAATCAAGAGTCGGGATAAAGCTGAAGCAGACAGATTTTATAATTATCCGTATGATGCTCTTGAAGAAGCTCTTTGCAATGCGGTTTACCATCGCGGTTACGATAATGACTCTACAATTGAAGTTCGCATTTATCCAACAAGGATTGATATTATAAGTTTTCCTGGTCCTTTGCCGCCACTTGATAAAGAAAAATTAAAGAATAACCAATTTGATGTTCGAAAATATAGAAACAGAAGAATCGGAGAATTCCTTAAAGAACTTCATCTTACAGAAGGGCGCGCCACCGGAATACCAACTATTATTAAAGCACTGCAAAATAATAAATCTCCTAAACCAGTTTTCGAAACAGATGATGAAAGAACCTATTTCAAAACCAGTTTCAAAATCCACCAACAATTTTTACCATCAAAAACTGATATTGAATCTAAAACAGAACTAAGTTGGCACCAAGTTAGCACTAAGTTAAATCTAAAATTGAGTCCCGATAAACTGCAATCTTTATTTAGCGACAAACTTAATATTGACTTAGGACAGTTTTTGAAAATTGTCCCAAGTGTGTCCCAAGTGTGTCCTAAGTCAGTTAATTCTTATGATGCAACAATAATATTACTTACGGCTATTGAATTCATAGATTTAAAGACTCTGATGGAGATGCTAAATCAAACTAATAGAACAAGATTTCGCAACAATTATGTTAATCCTTTATTAGATATAGGCTTGCTGGAATATCAAATGCCCGAAAAACCAAAAAGCTCTAAACAAAAATACCGCACAACCGAAAAAGGATTAAAACTATTAGAGAAAACAAAATGACATTATCAATTATCCATTATCCATTATCAATTATCAATTGTCAATCGTGTTGAGTGGATTGGCGAGATTCCGGAACATTGGGAAATGAAAAGGTTAAAATATGAGGTAAGTTATCAGAAAGGGAAAAATCCTAAAGAACTAACTTTTGATGAAAAAGGGAAGCCATACCTTACAATGGAATATCTTCGAAATAATCCAAAACAGATTTTTTATGTTGAGGATTATCAAAATTATGTCTCTGTTTTTGATAATGAAATACTTCTTCTTTGGGATGGGTCAAATGCTGGTGAATTTATTAGAAGCAAAGAAGGTATACTTTCTTCAACTATGGCATTATTAAAAATTTACAAACAAGATGTCAATTATGCTTGGTATTTCTTTAAAGTATTTGAAAATTATTTAAGAGAATCAACCATAGGTATGGGAGTTCCACACGTTAACGGAGAAGAATTTAGAAACCAATATTTTATAATTCCACCAAAACCCGAACAAACCGCTATTGCCAATTACCTTGATGACAAAACCGCAAAGATTGACTCGCTAATT